>OBKR01000632.1_pt1 | contig 37200 bp, 27 predicted proteins | sample 1518991 | NCBI WGS metagenome assembly OBKR01 (sample SAMEA2452117, study PRJEB22498) | human gut metagenome | biome: human feces; feature: human gut; material: feces | place: Australia | collected 2012
GGCAGTCCGGGAGGCTGTTGCGGCTTGGAACAACGCATTCCTCCGAGCTGGTTTCCGCGACGCGCTGCAACTCAAAGAACTGGCCGAAAACGACAACCCGGCAACCTGCCAAGCCTTGCTTTCCTATGATCTGGGGACACCGGACGTGGAACGTTCCTACATCTGCCATCCGCGTACCGGAGAAATCCTATCCTGCCGCATCAATGTGGGACACGGCTGCACAGCCGCCCTACTGGATGACTATTGGTGGCAGGAAGACGTCGCCCGCAACGATTCGTCAACGGCGGTCGAATTGCTGAAAGGCGAACTGCTCTATGCCATCGGCGACATGCTGGGAATGCGCCCTTCATCACCTGACCCCCTGTTTCTGAAATCTTCCTGCACGCTGGACGAATCCTCTGCTTGGGATGCAGCCACAGGCTATCGCGTATTCCCCGACGCCAAAAACTGCTATGAAGACAGAGACCAGCTACGCCAATGGAGAAAGGAAAACCGCCCGAAAACGGATTCCAAAGCCAACCTCCTCAACCTGTACGCCGGAAAACTGCAACACCTGCAAAAGCAATTCCGCAAACTTGACAAGACACAGCCTGCCGACTACAGAACACTCTACAAAAACGGAATGCAACTCTACGGACGCTATGTGAACGAAATAGCCCGGTACGTCGGAAGCGACCAGCCCGAAACCATGCAACAAGAGGCCATGAACCTGCTGACGGAGTACTTCTTCGAAGGCAGCACACGGTTCGACAACCCCTACATCAGGGCGCATACGACAGAAAACAGGCACAATCTCCTGTCATCGCCTGCGACGGACGTATTCACCCACCTGCTCTCACAAGAGACTGTCGCGACGCTGCAACGCGCCGAGTGGTATGCCGGAAAGAAGGACAAGGGACTCACAGCCCAACGTTTCTTCCAATCGCTTTATGCCTCGCTCTTCGGCAACTTCGAGCCCGACCGGGACTTCACCTACGAGCAGCTCGACCTGATGCTCTCCTGCATGGAGGCATGGAAAAACGCCCTGAACGCCGATGAGAAATCGGGCAACACGACAGGCAAAGTGCGGCTCGAAACCGAATGGAAGCATGTCAAGAGCCAACTGGAAAAACTGGCAGAAAGCCACCCCAATCCCTCGATGCGCTCACTCTTCGCCTGGATGTCACGCCGTTGAGCAGAAATACCGGAAGAAATCGAGTAGGAGGAAAACGAAGTGATTTTCTTCCTACTTTCGTTTTCCGACCTCTCCCACCACCACGCATGCGGTTCCGCACGTGGCGGTTCTTTATTTAGGATACCATTTGAGATACTCCTCATAAAGGGTTGGATACCCGGCAATTTTTAGTCGTTCGTTAGTCATTAACAAAAGTTACAATACCGATGGCTTAGATTGTGAAATTTGAGCCATCGTTTTTTCCAGTTCTGAATGATACGACAAGGGATTCTACAGGCTGCCAGACGTTGCATCCCTGCCAAAAAAATTGTAGATTTGCATGTGTACATAATATTATCAAACAACAGCAACTATGATTTTTACAGCCGAAAACATCTTACTGATTGGTTCTATACTTATTTTTTGCAGTATCATAATAAGCAAGACGGGATATCGGTTCGGAATCCCCACCTTGCTGCTCTTCCTCCTTGTGGGCATGCTCTTTGGCAGTGACGGACTCGGTCTACAGTTCAACAATGCTGTCGACGCGCAGTTCATAGGAATGATGGCACTGAGCATTATCCTGTTTACCGGCGGAATGGATACGAAGTTTCAGGAAATACGTCCCGTTCTGGCTCAGGGAATTGTCCTCTCTACACTCGGTGTGTTCATAACAACACTTCTCACGGGTATATTCATCTTCTTCATATCGGGATGGAACAGTACAAACATATACCTGCCGCTCACCACGTCGCTCCTGCTTGCAGCCACCATGTCGTCTACCGATTCGGCATCGGTATTCAATCTGCTCCGTTCACAGAACATGAATCTCAAACACAACCTTCGCCCCATGCTCGAGCTCGAAAGCGGAAGCAACGACCCCATGGCTTATATGCTGACCATCATACTCATACAGATTATAGGTACAAACAATTTTGATATTGCAGTCATTCTCAAAGATCTGCTGATACAGTTCTTCTTCGGAGGAGCAATCGGTTTTGCTCTGGGCAAGTTTGCCGTATGGATTATCAACAAAATAGAGCTGTCAAACAGTTCACTTTATCCCATACTTCTGTTGAGTCTTGTATTCTTTACCTTTACCATCACCGATACGCTGAAAGGAAACGGCTATCTGGCCGTATACATCACGGGTATCATCGCAGGAAATGCCAGGATTTGTAACAGGAAGGAAATAAACACCTTCATGAACGGTCTTACGTGGCTCTTCCAGATTGTGATGTTCCTAGCTTTGGGACTGCTGGTCAATCCTCACGAGATGATTGACGTAGTTGCCGTATCACTGCTCATCGGTGTGTTCATGATTATTGTAGCACGCCCCGTGAGCGTATTCATCAGCCTGCTCCCGTTCCGTGACCTGCCATTCAATGCACGTCTGTTTGTTTCGTGGGTGGGACTGCGGGGAGCCGTGCCCATCATCTTTGCCACCTATCCGGTAATTGCCGAAATAGAAGGTTCTAACCAGATTTTCAATATTGTATTCTTTATCACCCTGCTCTCACTCGTCATACAGGGAATGACCATCTCTAAAGCCGCCCGGTTGCTTCACGTTGACCTTCCGGCTGTAAAAGAAGGAAATGAATTTGGCGTGGAATTGCCCGAAAACATTGACTCACAGCTGAAAGACCTCACTCTGACGGCTGAAATGCTGAAAGAGGGGAATAAACTGAAAGACATGAACATTCCACAAGGAACGCTGGTCATGCTTATCAAACGAGACAATGAATTCATTATTCCCAACGGGCAAATGGAACTGCATGAAGGAGACAAGCTGCTGATTATATCTGAAGGGAACCAACCAAACAACAATAAACCATGAATGGAAGAACTTTCTCACCTCAAAAGGCATTTCAGCATATAGAAAGAGTACAATCAGAAACACTGGTAGTGTACATTCACGGTATAACTGAGGGACCGGAACAGTTTCGTGAACTGATAGACTATACCATCTCACTGCATAATGATTCCATAGCACTGGTACTTCCGGGACACGGAGGCAGCGCCATGGATTTCTCGCGCTCAAACGGAACGGAGTGGAGAAACTATGTAAATGCCCAGCTGGACACTTTCCGGAAACAATACAAACGGATATTCATCGTGGGCCATTCCATGGGCGGACTTCTGGCCATCAATACCTATTGTTATAATCCACAATCAATAGTGGGTATCGTAACCATCGGATGTCCTATCTATGTATGGGTAACGGCACGTGCCGTACATAATCTGCTAGGATTCCGCTATTTCCCTACCGATACCAATGAAGAACATGTAACCTTGCAGAACGTAATAAACGTAGCTCCCGGACCTACACTTGAATACCGTCACTGGATTCCACGCATCAAAGACCTCTTCATGCTGATTGACGACACAAGAAAGAATCTTCCGGCAATACACATACCACTGCTGGCTATTCAGGGGATGCAGGACGAACTGGTAGATGCCAGACACAGTCTGTCTTACTTCACCGAACATACCGACAGGAACTGTCTGAGCACACTAAGACTCCCGGAGTCTACACACCTGCGATATTCCGAAAACGACAAGAAAACAATGGAAGAAGCCATACTCTCATTTATCAACACCCATGACAAACCATAACCATACATTTATCTCCATAAAACGGGTAAAATATATCAGGCATACAATCTGAATGGCAAAAAACAAAATAAGCAGCAACTTTACACCAACTTTCTGTTTATTATATACATTACTTCACTATCTTTGCAAGAACGAAAATTCAAGCTTATGGAACAAAAACTTTTTATCTACAATACATTGTCCCGTAAAAAGGAGGAGTTCGTCCCATTGCATGCTCCTCATGTGGGGATGTATGTATGTGGCCCTACCGTTTATGGTGACGGTCACCTGGGACATGCTCGCCCAGCAATCACTTTTGATATCGTATTCCGCTATCTCAAGCATCTAGGATATAAAGTACGCTATGTACGTAACATTACCGACGTGGGCCATCTGGAACATGATGCCGACGAGGGTGAAGACAAGATTGCAAAGAAAGCACGTCTAGAGCAACTTGAGCCCATGGAAGTGGCACAGTATTATGCAAACAGATACCACAAGGCTATGGAAGCGCTCAACGTTCTCCCGCCCAGCATTGAACCGCTTGCATCAGGACATATCATCGAACAGATTGAGCTCGTAAAGGAAATCCTGAAAAACGGATATGCTTACGAAAGCCACGGTTCGGTATACTTTGATGTTGCAAAATACAATAAGGACCACCGTTACGGAAAACTGTCTGGCCGTAATCTTGACGACGTGCTGAATACAACACGTGAACTCGACGGTCAGGAGGAAAAACATAATCCGGCCGACTTCGCCCTGTGGAAATGCGCACAGCCGGAACACATCATGCGCTGGCCCAGTCCGTGGAGCAACGGATTCCCCGGATGGCACTGCGAATGTACCGCCATGGGACGCAAATACCTGGGTGCCCACTTCGACATTCACGGAGGAGGTATGGACCTGGTATTCCCACACCATGAATGCGAAATAGCACAAAGCGTAGCATCACAGGGTGATGACATGGTACATTACTGGATGCACAACAACATGCTGACCATCAACGGTACGAAGATGAGCAAGAGTCTGGGAAATTTCATCACACTCGATGAATTCTTCAACGGTACGCATCCTTTGCTTACACAGCCATACAGCCCGATGACCATACGTTTCTTCATCCTTCAGGCTCATTACCGCAGCACCGTAGACTTCAGTAACGAAGCTCTGCAAGCAGCCGAAAAGGGAATGCAACGACTGATGGAAGCATACAACAACCTGGAACGTATACAGCCGGCAGGAGCAACAACCGTAGACATCGCTGGATTACGCCAAAAATGTTACGATGCCATGAACGATGACCTCAATACTCCTATCGTCATTGCTCACTTGTTTGATGCCAGCAAAGCCATCAACACGGTATATGACAAAAAGGCAACCATTACCAAAGAAGATCTCGAAGAACTCAAGAGCGTATTCCAGCTCTTCCTGTTAGACCTTCTCGGTATGAAAGAAGAAAGAGGCTCAGACGACGCACGCGAACAAGCCTACGGAAAAGTTGTAGACATGCTGCTTGAACAGCGCATGGTAGCCAAAGCCAACAAAGACTGGGCTACAAGTGACAAGATTCGTAACGAACTCACAGCTTTAGGATTCGAAATCAAGGATACCAAAGACGGTGCTACCTGGAAACTGAACAAATAAACAATACTGTCATGAGGCTCTGCCAAAGAGACAGCATATAAATAGTCAAACGCAATCTACTGCTAATAAATCTTATTAAAAAGACAGAGCAGAAGATTGCGTTTCTTTTTGGTACATATTTTGCTCTTACTCTTTCAGAATATTCACTTATTAAACATTACAACTATGATTAGCGAAAAACTTCAGAATGCTATTAAAGAGCAAATCACTGCTGAAATGTGGTCTGCCAACCTTTACATGTCAATGAGTCTCTACTTAAAAGCAGAAGGCTTTGACGGCTTTGCTCACTGGATGAAACTGCAATCTCAGGAAGAACTGGAACACGCATATACAATGGCCGACTATGTCATCAAACGTGGCGGTAGAGTAACTGTAGACAAAGTAGACGTCGTACCTACCGGTTGGGGAAGTCCGCTGGAAGTATTCGAACATGTATACCAGCATGAGTGCCATGTATCTCAATTGATCGACAATCTTGTTGATGTAGCTTCAGCAAAGAAAGACAAAGCTACACAAGACTTCCTTTGGTCATTCGTACGCGAACAGGTAGAAGAGGAAGCAACCGCACAAGGCATTGTTGAACGTATCCGTAAAATGGGAGACGGAGCAATCTGTTATCTTGACGGACAATTGGGTCAAAGAAAGTAATATATAGGCAATAAAATACTTGCCTACAACAAATAAAGCCTGAATCTTGAGATTCAGGCTTTATTTGTTTATATATCCGTGTAAGTCCGTTATTTCTTTATCAATGAAGTTATAGGATGCCGATTGCCTTGGATACTGGTAAGAAAGGCTTTTGCACTTCCAAAATTCAGATACATGTCCAAACGTATAGGCAAATGATTCATATCGTCTGAAATAAAAAAGGTTATTACTTCCTTCTCTTTCTTATTCTTATATTCTACCAGAGAAAACTTCAGGCAACGATACTTCTGCCCGTCATTCGCCTCAACTACTTCACGTCCTCTGAAAATCAGTGTCTGCTCTTCTACAGCCACACCTGTAGCCATCGGAAAGAGAATCTTCTGACCGACTTTATAGTCGGAAGGGTCGAATGAACGTGCCCGTGCCAGAATACTCAACATATCATACACACAATACTCTTCTACCTGCTGTGAGTATTTCGGTTCTCTTCCGTTACGATGTCTGGACTGCTTGATATAACTCTTTCCGTCCTTATATGAGAAGTTCACCTCGTCTACTGTATACCGGCTTCCCTCCTCGGCCCCTTTTCTAAAATAATATGGAACCAAATCGTGCGACATAACACTTTCCAGCGTATCGCGCATTATAAAAAAGAAATCGGCTCTTTTATTTCCCTTTGTTTGCAGAAAGGTTCTGTATGCAGGTTTCCCATGATATTTGGTATTACTAATCTGCATTTGTGCTGTTCCGGCTTTCACCCACACAAATTTCCAATTGAAATACAAATCATATGTTACTTTTTCGCCAGCATTAAACGCGAGATTCTGTGTTTCACACTGAGCTCTCACAATACATGCCAACAACAAACACATGCATAGCAAACCTAACTTTTTCATATTATTTTCTCTTTTTACGTTCACGTTCGGCATTACGTCCCTTTACAGATTTCTTTTCATCAGGCTTCTGTTTGGTTATATCCAACGGTTTCTGCTTATCCAACGGTACGGCATTCAGGTTCCAATCCTGCTCAACATCCCATTGTGCCTTCAAGTCGAGAGCCTGCGGATAATAGTACATCTCTTCTGCCTGCCGCTTTTCGTCATAAAGACCAGTATCCCACACGCCATTCTGATTACGGTCATAGAATAGTCTTACATAATACTTACCCGGAAGGACAAAGAAGAAATCAGCTCTTCCATTTTCACACTTTGCATCACGAATCACATTTCCCTGACTGTCGAGCAACTGCACGATTGTCGTAGAATCGGCCGCAGGGATTTTCATAAACAAGGCCGCATATTCTTCGAGCGAACGAACTTTAATGCTCTGTTCCAATTTATCAGAGAACAAGCCATAAAGTCCTGTAAACGCTATTGAATCAATAGCCAGCTTATATTCTTTCCCCGGTTTCCATTCTGCATATAACACGTATTTCCTTAATTCACCTTCCTTAGGCTCTATAATATAAGGCACATCATTATAAACAGAGTCAACCATCTCCTGTAAATGGATGGATGCAGTATCCAATATAGCTAATGGCTCGTCAAACTCAAATTCCACATTCTGATAAAGTTCCAGAGTTGAAGGAATCTCACCCTTTATCTTCAGGAATTCAATCGGCGGAACAGTATCAATAGGAATCGTATCGTTTTTCTTTCTCCTCTTCAGTTTCTTGTTCAGCTCCTTACGCCATTCTTCCATCTTGTTGGCCTTATCTTTTGCTATCTTCTCACGTGTCAACTTCGAGGCCAACATAAGCGTATCAGTCCGCGGAACTAACCGGTTCAATGTATCAGAAGCCAGATAAGACACTCTCATGGCCAGCGTATCTATGTTATAAACCAAAGAGTCCTTTATCCAATAATGAATGGTATCGTTCTTAGCTGTCTTCTCTATGATGAAAGCGTTCTTTTCGTCAAAGTTCATACCTTGAATAAGCGGCAAGGTATCAGCCGGAGCCGAAAAATAAAAAGAAAACTTCTGAGGCACCAGGCGCTCATTCTTCACCATATATTGAGTTACCGGCAATTCAGTAAAAGCACGCAGCACAATATTGTCGGGCATAAAATGAGTATACTGCACTTCCTTGATGGTATCAATTGCAATACTGTCGGCTCCCAACCATATGGTATCCTGACGTGTTCTGAAATCAAACGACGGCTTGATGGTATCGGTAGAGAAAGCTATCATTTCACTTTTCTGGGAGAACATGAAATTCTGATCAACATCCTGCAATGCAAAAATATGGTATACTCCCGGAGCTATTCCCCGAATGGTAAAACGTCCGCGACTGTCGGTACGTGCAACCCGTTCAAACGGCAGTTTCACAAAAGCCGAATCGTTCATATTTGAATGCAGTCCCACAAGAATACCTTTAATAGGTTCCAGATTAGACGCATCCAGAACAGCACCAGACACCTCTAGCGTATCAATGGTTGCTCCTGTTGAAAATGAATAGGCAAAGTTTCCCAGCGGATTTCCCTCATTATTGTCAACAATAGCATCGGAGAAATCAATAGTATATGTAGTGTTGAGCTTTAATGAGTCGAGCAGCTTGACTTCGATTCCTCTTCCGTTAGTCTTTATCTCCGGAGACTCTATTTGCGGAGGAGAGATTACCACTTTCTCATTGGGATTCTCCAATTTGATAAACTCATCAAATGTAAGCCTGATTCTCTGACTCTTGTTGTTGACAGCACGCAATTCCGGCACACATTTCAACAACACGGGCGGGTCCTCATCATAAGGTCCTCCATCAGGATTACCCGTACTGGCACATGCATATATCAAAATGGCAAAGAAGCAAAAAAGCCACCATCTCAACATATATATATTATTTCTCTTCTTCATCTTTCGTATTCAAATTAAGCAGTTCATCAATATACTCGCGAGTATTGCTCAAACGAGGAACCTTATGCTGACCTCCCAGTTTTCCCTTCATCTTCAGCCAGTCATGAAACAACTGCGGGCGTGCCACAACTACCTGCAAGGGTTGCAAGGTAATATTTTTATATCGTTTAGCCTCATAATCAGAGTTAATTTGTTGCAATGACTCATCAAGAATGCGCTCAAAGCGTTCCAACGAATCGGGCATTACCGAAAATTCTATCAACCATTGATGACGGCACTTGGCATTTGCATCCATAAAGACAGGAGCCGCCGTATAGTCAAGTACCTGTGCTCCGGTACCGGCACATGCCACTTCCAAACCTTTTTCAGCATTATCTACTATCAGTTCTTCACCAAAGGCATTGATAAAATGCTTCGTACGTCCGGTAATGATGAACTTGTACGGGTCTTTATGCGTGAACCGCACGGTATCACCCAACATATAACGCCACAATCCGCAGCTTGTACTGATGAGCATGGCATAATTCTTACCCAGTTCCACACCTTCAAGCGGAACCACCGTAGGATTCTCCTTGCCGAATTCATCCATTGGCATAAACTCGTAGAATACCCCATAATCTACCATCAGTGTCATCGAAAATGTTGACGGATCAGTCTGTACTCCGAAAAATCCCTCACTGGCATTATAGGTTTCAACATAATGCATACGGTCACTTCGGATAAGCTGCATATACTGTTCACGATAAGGAGTAAAGCTTACTCCTCCGTGGAAGAATACTTCCAAGTTGGGCCATACCTGCTCCAAAGAGTCCTTGCCGGTTATCTCGAGTACACGCTTCAGTACAGAAAGCATCCATGAAGGTACACCCGATATATTGGTAACATTCTTCGATATGGTGCTTCGTGCTATCAGGTCACGTTTCTTCTCGAAATCACTAATCAGGGCTATCTCTTTCTTCGGCACACGGATAAAGTTGACCAATGGATTCACATTCTGAATCAGGATAGCCGACAGGTCACCTACCAGACTGTCTTTCAGGTTGTAATTGGGTGCATGGCTGCCTCCCAGAATAAGACCTTTGCCTGAGAAAAAACGGCTGTCGGGATTATTGTGCAGATAAGAAGCCACACAGTCAGTTCCACCGGCATAATGAATATCGCGCAAACCGTCGGGACTTACGGGAATAAACTTGCTCTTGTCATTTGTCGTACCCGATGATTTGGCATACCAGCGCACTTGTCCGGGCCACAGCACATCACGCTCTCCGTGACGCATACGTTCCACGTAAGGTTTTATATCATCATAAGTCTGTACCGGTACAAACTTTTGAAAATCTTCATAGGTGTGAATCTTGTCATAAAAATGACTTTTCCCCCATTCGGTATCGACAGCCTTTGCAAGCAGACGTTTCATTACCTTATGCTGAAGTTCAACGGAATGAGTGCTATAAGACTCTATTGCTTTTTGACGGGGGATAAAGAACTTTCCAATCAATTTGGTGGTATTCATTCTTCAGAAATTTAAAAACATTCATTTTATTAAGCAAAAGTAGCACAAAGTTTCTAAAATCCCTATCTTTACCATAAAGTTTAACGAATAGATTACACACCTGCTATGAGAATCGGTATTTTAACTGCCGGAGGAGACTGTCCGGGTATCAATGCCACCATTCGTGGTGTTTGCAAAACAGCCATAAACTACTATGGCATGGAGATTTACGGAATACAAAGCGGTTTTCAGGGACTGATTGACGATGATATTGCTCCCATAGACATTGAAGACATGTCGGGATTGCTGAATTTAGGAGGAACCATATTGGGGACATCGCGTGTGAAGCCTTTCCCTCAGAAAGGTTCGAACAACAACGAAAGAGCTAAACAAATACTCAAGAACATCGAGAAAAGAAAGCTCGACTGCATTGTATGCATCGGTGGAAACGGTACACAAAAAACGGCAGCACGGCTGGCAGAACTCGGAATCAACATTGTTTCCATCCCCAAAACCATAGACAATGATATCTGGGGTACTGATTTTTCTTTCGGTTTCGATTCGGCTGTAGGCATTGCTACCGAAGCGATAGACCGGTTACACTCAACAGCCAGTTCGCACAAACGGGTCATGGTAGTAGAGGTGATGGGCCATCATGCCGGATGGCTGGCTCTATACAGCGGAATGGCCAGCGGCGGCGATATCATCCTGATTCCGGAACTTCCGTACAACATCCATAATCTGGGAAATGTAATCATCGAACGTCTGAAGAAAGGCAAGCCATACAGCATTGTCGTAGTGGCCGAAGGCATACAGACCGACCCTGAACGGAAAAAGAGAGCAGGTGAATACATCGCAGAAGAGATAGAGTATGAAACCGGATTTGAAACCCGTGAAACGGTCTTAGGATATCTGCAGCGAGGAGGAGCTCCCTCTTCGTTCGACCGTAACCTGGCCACTCTCATGGGCGGACACGCAACCGAGCTGATTGCCAACAAGAAGTTCGGCCGGATGGTCGCACTCAAAGGTGATACCATAACATCCATTCCACTGAGTGATACGGCAGGAAAGCTAAAACTTGTATCGCCCCAACATAACCTGATAGTTGAAGGAAAAAAGATGGGAATCTGCTTCGGATGAAAACATGCATCAAGTTACGGTATACAACAGTAAGGGCAGCTCTTTTCAGGGCCGCCCTCACTGTTATTATAGAAATATGGAAAGCTACAGATTAGTCATTTTCCAGATGAGTCAACACTCCGTCTAAATTAAACTTCAGTTCCCAACGGTTTGAAAGTTTCAGCTCATATTCCTTATCGCTCTTGTCAAGTTCAATTTTCCAGATCTTGGCATCAGGATAGTTCTCAGTAACATACTTGCTGATAGCAGCGGGCACCACCTGCATCGGAACTCCGTCATACTTGCAGTCTATTTCTTTCCATTCACCCTTACGGTTGAATTCTACAGAATTACCGTTGGTAAATACTACATCGTATACTTTCTCCAGAAAATCGGTTTCTACTCTTACAACAGCTATCTTGGCATCAGCAAAGTTCTTTTTCAGGAATGTCTGAGCGGCAGCCGGAAGCTGGTTGACAGTTATCACACGTTCGTTGTCGGCTTTCATTGAAACGGCAAACAGAGAGAATACACAAACTAAGAGTAATAATGCTTTTTTCATAATCGTATAATTTAAATTGTTTTTATTCTATATTGCAAAATTGGTATCTGATTCTGAAATATATCTGAATTCCAGATAAATATTTTATTTTTTAATCCTTATCAATATCAAGAAGTGTTCCATTCTTATCAAACTTCAGTTCCCAACGGTTTGAAAGTTTCACTTCATACTTTCCGCGTTTTCTTTCATACTCTATTTTCCATACCTTAACATCCGGATAGTTTTCCGAAATATATTTCTTGATAAACTCAGGAATTGCACTTGCCGGCACTTCGGTATACTTACATTCTATCTTGTCCCACTTTCCGTTACGGTCGAACTCTACTTTGTTTCCGTTGGTGAAAATCACTTCATAGCTCTTGTCAAAGAAATCACTTTCCATCTTGGCCAAAGCCACTTTAACTCCCGAGAAGTTTTTCTTGATAAATTCCTGTACCACCTGCGGCAACTGGTTCACCTGGATAGGACGGTCGTCATCCTTACTCGCAAAACTGCTTATCGTAACAAATACACATACCAGAGTCAATAATATCTTTTTCATTTTCATCATTTATTATAGGTTCTACATTCACTAATTACACTGCAAAATTGATATGTGATTCTGAAAAGAATCTGAAAGTTGTATGTTTTCTTGCATTTTTCTGAAAGTTTTTTCCGGAAGACTTACCTACGCTCTTTCATTAAGAATCTGAAAGAATAATAACATGCTGATTATCAAGATATAGATAAAAGAGCTTTTCCTCGTTTGCTGAGCCTTAACTCTCAGCGTACTGAGCCTTAACTCCCAGCACGCTGGACCTTGGTCACCAATCTGCTGAGCCTTGGCTGCCAGCAAACGGGCACACGGGTATGAAAAAGGCAGGTTCCGAGAAACCTGCCTTGAAGTATTTTCAGTCACTTGGGAAGCAATCCTCAACCAGTGAATTCAGATATACTTCCAGATTGGTATAGAGAGGATTCAGGTTATATCGTGCGGAATCAGACGCATCTGCCGGATTCAGGCCATGAGCCTTCTCCCATTCATCGGGCATGCCGTCGGCATCCGAATCGAGAGGAACTTCCGTCTGCCGGTAGACTGGCCACCCTCCTACATCCGAAGGATGATCGATAATGCCATATTTCCCTCCACTGGAACCCGTATAGGTAAATGTTCCCTTACGTGTTTCGTCCACAATACGTTTGTCACAGTCGTCACGCCGGAACGATGCTCCGGCATATTTCAATACAGCGTCATAGGCATCGGCTGCTGTCTGAAGAGAAGTGTGTTCTGCTATATAAAAAGGCCGGCTGACAAGCAGCTGTTCACGGGGAGCAAAATTATTGTTGGGCGCAAGTCCCAACCTGTTGTCACGGTTTACTTCGGCAATGGCTTCACGATGCGCATCAGTAAGCTTGCTGCACGAGTCATCAATGTAATTTCCCTCAAGATAGAACATACCATGAGTTCCTTTTCTGTTACGGTTAGTCCCGTCATCGGCATATGGCACAAACAGGTTTCTGGAAGCTTTTTTCAAGGATGCCGTAAAAGGCCCCGGCTTATAATAATTGTTCAGGAAATTATAGCTTCCTCCCTCACCGGCATATGCGCTTCCGTAGTTATAAACCACATTGTTGAAAAGTTCCACTTTCTCTTTCTCAGGCTCTGCCGTATAGCGGCTTCCGCACAAACGAGGCGTGCGGTTGGTATGATGGGCCAGCAGATTATGATGAAAACTTGCCGGACGTCCGCCCCAGATTCCGCCATATCCGTGTGCTCCCTTTTCGTGAATGGAATGTGACAGACTTTCACTTATGATGCACCACTGCATGGTAAAGTCGGTATTGTTATAGAACGAAGCACACTCGTCGGTACTCCAGCTCATGGAACAATGGTCGATAATGATATTGCGGTGATGCCTGAATCCGTTCATGGCATCGTCACCTTTCTGCTTTATCTCATCGCCCATGCGCGAACGGATAAACCGTATGATTACATTATCGGCATATACTCCCAGTGTATAGTCTTTCAGACAAATACCGTCGCCCGGTGCTGTCTGTCCGGCGATGGTAATATCACCATTATTTATATGTAAGGGAGCTTTCAGTTCAATGATTCCGCTTACGGCAAAAACTACTGTACGGGGGCCTTTCTGCTCTACGGCATAACGCAGCGTTCCTTCCGAGCCGTCATCGCTCAGTGATGTTACCACATACACTCTTCCGCCGGCTCCTCCGAGAGTATATTTCCCGGCTCCATCAGCTCCCGGAAAGGCGGGCACTTTCGAACGGTCGGGCACAGGATAGTTTTTACTGATTTCTTTTTCAGGCTCACCTCCGTTGCTCGCGGTTCGCCCCAACGCAACACATGCGGGCGATAAAGAAAACAGGAACATGCCGCAGGCTGCCAATACCACTTTCTTCATATTATCAGACTTTAAGAATAAGTACAAATTACAGACATCATATGTCTTTACAAAATTAATGATATTCGGCTCACCGGTAGCAGTCTGAGTGTTAAATCAATACTCCGTATCAGGAAAAGAACAGATAATGACAATATGGTCTACGCATGCCTTTCTGAAGAATAAAGATACAAATGTACATTAAGAAAGTAAGCCTTAGACTGTAATTATCGCTGTAAACCAATCATATAACATCATTGCCTTTGTACATTATATAACAGGAAACATTCCGCATCCACTCGCTACCTTTGCATCTGATTCCCAACAACACACAGCAAAAACATGATTACTGTATGAAACGAACATTGTCATTACTCTGTGCAGTCATGCTTGCCACATTCGTCTGCACCCAGCACACACAGGCACAGGAAAAAGAAACACCCAAACACTGGAAGATAGAATTGTCCGGTGCTCTCAACAACTATTCCGCATGGGAAGTAGAACCGTCGGTCACCTATATGCCACTTCGTTATGCCGGCATCGGAATGGGAGTACTGTTCAGCCGTGCCACCGACGGCAACGGGTTTAACGGTACTTCACAAGACGGAAGCCTACGCTGGAGTACGGCAGACAATAATGCACTCCACTCATTCTTTGCCATCAGACCATCGCTCACGTTCCAGTCGCCCTGTATCACATTGGGCGAAGACAAAGACTATGCGCTTTATCTGTCGCTATCACCGGGACTTACCCTTCCCTTGCCTGCCAACCGGAGCGTTGACGTGGATTACATACCCGACCGTGCCGGAACATGGATTCCTCTGAAAACCGAACGTTTTCATAATAAAGGGGGAGCCAATGTTTTCTACCACGTGAAAAGTGCTGTATCGCTCGAAATAGATGAAACAATCGTCTTCTCGGCCGGATACACGTTTTCTACTTACGACCCTTACGACTGCCTGCGCCACATCAGCGTAGAAGGCAAGAAACTGAATCCGAAAAAGCAACGATTCATGCATTCGTTCTTTATCAGCGCAGGAGTTCGCTTCTGAAGCCTCAACACATAACTTATCAACATAAAAAACAAGGTCATAATATCCAAAGGCATAACTTATTGTTTTATTATTCATAGCCTATGATTTACAAACTCATGGCTATGAATATTTTTTTATAGGTCTGCATAATTTTACCTAAATAATTGCCCAGACTCTTTATTTTAGATTATCTTTGTGTGTCACTTATTTAACTGAAAAACTATCTATAACATACAAACAGAACTATGAGAACGAACTACGAAATCCGTTATGCAGCCCATCCGGAGGATGCAAAAAATTATGATACCGCAAGGATTCGCAGAGATTTCCTTATTGAAAACGTATTTGTGGCCGACGAGGTAAACATGGTTTACTCCATGTACGACCGTATGATTGTGGGAGGTGCACTGCCTGTTAACGAAACGCTTCGCCTTGAAGCCATCGACCCTCTGAAAGCACCCTACTTCACTACCCGTCGCGAGCTGGGTATTTTTAACGTAGGCGGACCGGGAATCGTCAAGGCCGGTGACAATGTATACGAACTTGACTATAAGGAAGCGCTCTATCTGGGAAGCGGCGACCGTGAAATCACTTTCAGCAGCAAAGATGCAGCACATCCGGCCAAGTTCTATTTCAACTCAACCACTGCACACTGCAACTACCCCGACAAGAAGATAAGCAAGGCCGACGCCATCAGCGTGGAAATGGGTTCGCTCGAAGGTTCCAACCATCGGGTAATCAACAAGATGATTGTAAATCAGGTACTCCCCACCTGCCAGCTTCAGATGGGAATGACCGAACTGAAACCGGGTTCCGTGTGGAATACCATGCCGGCACACGTACACAGCCGCCGCATGGAAGCTTATTTCTATTTTGAAATTCCCGAAGACCAGGCCGTATGCCACTTCATGGGTGAGGTAAACGAAACACGCCACCTGTGGATGAAAGGAGACCAGGCCGTACTGTCGCCCGAATGGTCGATACACAGTGCTGCCGCCACACACAACTATACCTTTATCTGGGGTATGGGAGGCGAGAACCTTGACTACGGCGACCAGGACTTTTCACTGATAACCGATTTAAAATAAATCATATTAAAACAAAGAACATACAACTATGGTAAATTTTTCACTCGAAGGTAAAGTAGCCTTGGTTACCGGCGCCGCTTACGGTATCGGTTTCGCCATGGCACAGGCTTTGGCAGAAGCTGGTGCAAAAATCGCATTCAACTGCCGTGGTAAAGAACATATGGAACAGGCACTGGCCGACTATAAGGCACTTGGCATCGAAGCTAAAGGATATTTGTGCGACGTAACTAAAGAAGACGAAGTAAGCGCAATGATTGCCGACATCGAAAAGACTCTCGGCACCATCGATATTCTTGTAAACAATGCCGGAATCATCAAACGTATTCCGATGACTGACATGAAGGTTGAAGAATTCCGTCAGGTAATCGATATCGACCTTACCGCTCCGTTCATCATGTCAAAAGCCGTTATCCCCGGCATGATTAAGAAAGGTCACGGAAAGATTATCAACATCTGCTCTATGATGAGCGAACTGGGTCGTGAAACCGTTTCTGCATATGCTGCAGCAAAAGGCGGACTCAAGATGCTTACCCGCAACATCGCTTCAGAATACGGAGAATTCAACATCCAGTGTAACGGTATCGGTCCGGGTTACATCGCTACTCCGCAAACTGCTCCGCTCCGCGAACGTCAGGCCGACGGCTCACGCCATCCGTTCGACTCATTCATCGTAGCCAAGACTCCGGCTGCCCGCTGGGGAACTCCTGAAGACTTGATGGGTTCTGTTGTATTCCTTGCATCAGACGCTTCAAACTTCGTAAACGGACAGGTACTTTACGTTGACGGCGGTATCCTTGCTTACATCGGTAAACAACCGAAATAACAAAGCATTGCTTTAAACCATAAGAACGAGCGGCTTATCTCTTTGCCTGTATGGCGGGGAAATAAAGTCGCTCGTTTGCATAAACTATCATTATCATGAAATACATATCTCTGTTTCTGACAGGCTTGTTCCTGTTTGCTTCATGCGCTGCCAACCGTCACGTAAAAGTCACCGTCAGCAACAATACACCTAACGAGCGGAATGAAGAAATCATTGAAATCAGTTTGAAAGAAATAAGCGCACGGTTACAGCTGGCAGACTCTTCTCATTTTATTATCCTCGATAAAGACAAGAAGGAAATTCCCTATCAGATAACCTATGACCGGAAAGTGATATTCCCCGTATCGGTTGGAGCGAACTCTAAACATAGTTTTACCATACGGAAAGGTAAGCCGCAAACTTATCAGAGCTATGTCTTCGGCAAACAATATCCCGAACGGCTGGATGATATGGCATGGGAAAACGACAAGGCGGCCTATCGGCTCTACGGTCCCGCACTTCAACAAGCCGGACAACGCATGTACGGATATGACATCTGGACCAAATCGACCGACCGGCTCATAGTGGACGAACGATATGCCAAAGAACTCGACAAGGAAACCCGCAAACGGATTGAAGAACTGAAAAAGACCGACAAGAAAGCGGCCGACCAACTCTATAAAAGCATCAGCTATCACATAGACCATGGCGACGGTATGGACTGCTATACGGTAGGCCCTACTCTGGGTGGAGGTACCGCAGCACTACTCGATGAAGATTCACAAATCATCTATCCTTATTGTTATAAAGAAGCCCGGATACTCGACAACGGTCCGCTGCGTTTCACCGTTGCACTGACATATCATCCATTTGTTTTCGGAAAAGACTCTGCCATCGTAGAGCATCGTCTTATCTCACTGGACAAGGGTTCACATCTGAACAAGACCGTTGTCCTCTACGAAAATCTCACCCGGCAGACCAAGATTGTTACAGGCATCGTAATACATCCCTCAAACAAGAGTCACTATTATGATAACACACAAGGCATCATCGCTTATGAAGATTATACCGACAATCCTAAAAACAATAACGGAAGCATCTTCATCGGGGCGGTCATCCCTCAAAATACGGAAGACATCTACATCTGTCCTTTCTCTCCGGAAGAAAGCAAAAAGCTAAGAGGAGGAGCATTCGGACATATACTGGCTAAAAGTAACTATACGCCTGACATGAAATATACATATTACTGGGGATCTGGATGGAGCAAAGCCGATATCCAATCCATGGATAACTGGACAGAATATCTGCACTCTTTTGCATTTAATCTGAAATACCCGTTACAGATAAAGATGGAATAAACTGTTTATCATAATAAAAAAGGACGTGGCGTTTTTCAACAAAGCACACGTCCTTCTTTTATGAAATACAGTCTTTTTAAGAAAGAGAGAATACAAAAAGAGTACTTAAAACACATATTTAATAATAGAAATTAATTTTTCTGCAAAAAAATCTAATTTCCTGCGACCCTTTTTCAAACGCTGTGTGTCTTTATAATGTAATAACACTTATAAAGCACATGAAACACATAGCATATCTGATAGTAAAGTCTATTCTTTCCGACCTGTCTGAACAGGAAAAGAAAGAACTTAGCCAATGGCGTTCGTCATCGCGGCATAATGAAAACCTGTACCAAAAATACAGTGGAAAAGACTTTCTACAGGATATGGCATCTCTCTACACTCCCGGAGAGGAAACAGAACTATACAGACAGCTTCAGAAAAAGATGCATCCGGCTCGCAAGCGGAAAATTGCATGGTATAAATGGACCGGTGCTATTGCCGCATGTCTGTTATTGTCTGTTATTCTATATCAGGTATATACAAATTACAAACAAGAGCAAAATGTTATTGTTCTGGCTGATTTAAAACCGGGAACACAACAGGCTACCTTGTATACTTATTCTGGAGATGAAGAAACGGTTATGCCTAAACAAACCGAAAAAGTTATCATCAATTATCCGGACAACAATAAAAGTCTGAATAATGAGAATAACGAACCACAAGGTATTATACAACAACCGGCTGTCAGAGTGAAAGATATAAAACGTATTATTGTTCCACGGGGCGGCGAATATAACGTTGTTTTAAAAGACCAAAGCAATATCTATCTGAATTCAGAGTCCGATATTCAGTTTGCACCCGAATATGGAGTAGACAAGCGTGAAATGGCATTCAAGGGAGAAGCTTACTTCAACGTTGCAAAAATGGAAAATCAGCAACCCTTCATAATCCATACAGAATTCGGAACTGTAGAAGTAAAAGGTACATCATTCAACCTCCGTTGCTATGAAAACGAAAAGATATTGCAAATAGCACTTGAAAACGGATGTGTACACTTTACTCCTCAGCACAATAAAGGTACCTACGTACTAAACCCGGGACAACTTCTCACTTATCATGCAGAGGAACAGGAAATCACCACAGAAGATACAGATATCAGCATATACACATCATGGAAGAACGGAATATACAGTTTCAGGCAGACTCCGCTCTCGGCCATTATGAATGACCTTTCACGATGGTATAACATCCCTATCAGTTTTGCTAAGAAAGAACTTGAAAACATAACATTTACGGGTGAAGTCAAACGCTATGACAACTTTATTGATATTGCCGGCATGTTTGAACTGACAAAAATGATTCGTTTCAAGGCTAACCGAAACGGTATAATTATAGAAGAACAAAAGTAATCATATTATTAATTTTATACAGATTGAGATGAAAAACAGAGAGAATCTATTCCTGCGACAAGGCAGGGCAACGGGCTTTAGCAAAAGGCTCTTTGCGTGTTTGCTTCTGGGTTCATTGACTTTAGGCAATGCAATGGCTCAGAACATAAAAAGAATAACTTTACAGTTAAAGAATGCCCAATTGGAGAAAGTATTGTCTACTATCAAGGAACAAACGGGCATGCGGCTCATTTACAGCGACGAGGACATAGCAAACATACCGCCTGTCAACATCAATGTAAAAGACATGGAGGTACTTGAGGCAGTAAAACAATGCCTGAAAAATACAGGACTTTCTGCAACTATAAAAGATAATACAATCGTCATCTCTCCTACTACACAAGCCGGGGAAATAAAAGGTATCGTAACTGACGAGCGCAACGGTGAACCTATGATTGGCGTCAACGTATCTGTTATAAAAGGTGGAAAAATGATTACCGGTGTAGTTACAGACATCGACGGTAAGTTCAGCGTAAATATTCCCCGTGGCGCTCAGCTTAAATTCTCGTTCGTCGGTTACAGCGAACAAGTAATCAGTCCGGAAGGAAACGATATAAAAGTAGCGTTGAAAGAAGATGCTAATACGATGGATGAAGTCGTAGTCAACGGTTTCTTTACACGTTCCAAACAAACTTATACAGGTGCTGCACGCACTGTAACCTCTGAACAGTTGTTGAGCATATCACCCAACAATGTATTACAGGCATTGTCTGTTCTTGACCCTTCTATCAAGATAAACAAGAACAATGCAATGGGATCAAACCCCAACAATATTCCAGATCTTGTAATACGTAGTACTACATCACTGGCTACTGACAATGAAGCCGGACTGAATGCTCCTCTTATTGTTATAGACGGAGTGGAATCTACATTACAGGACTTATACGATATCAACATGTACGATATTGAGCGTGTAGATATCCTTAAAGATGCTTCAGCTACCGCACTTTACGGTGAAAATGCCGCAAACGGTGTTATCGTTATTGAACGTAAAAGAGTGGAACAGGCACCAGTACGTATCCGATATACATTTACTCCAGATTTCAGTTTTGCTGACCTGTCAAGTTATGACTTATGCAACTCACAACAAAAACTGGAGTTGGAAAGACTGGCCGGATTATACGACAGCAGCTACGGAAGCATGGATAATACCTATTATGAGAAACTGGCTCTGGTAAGCAGCGGCATCAATACCGACTGGAAGTCAAAACCAATACGTACAGGATTCTCACAGACTCATTCACTCTCTGTATCGGGACGTGGAGGAAGCATTGAATATAATATTACCGGAAACTTTACCGACAAGAACGGTGTCATGAAAGATGACGGACGAAAGAATTATGGTCTCGAGCTCTACCTGGCATACCGCCTCAAAGAAAAACTGGTACTTACCTTAAGAGCCAGCCACCAGCAAACCAATATCCGCAACTCCAAATACGGAAGTTATGACACATGGTTGCAAATGAATCCTTATGACTCTCCTTACGATGAAAACGGAGAACTCCGTTCATTATTGTCATGGAATATGACCAATCCTCTTTATGAGGCATCACTAAGTAGCTTCTCTACTGAAGAAACCCGTACTCAGAACCTGTCTTTGAGTGCACGTTATAACTTCAAACCGAATTTGTACATCACGGCACAAGGTTCATTGCTCACGGCAAAAGGTACGGCCGATGATTTTGTATCTCCTCTTTCCATGCAGTTTAAAGATGTAACAGACCCGTTGAAAAAAGGAAGCTATACATTAACCAACAATGACGAAGACAATTATTCGTTCAAAGTAGTCGGTAACTGGATACACAGCTTCGATAATGACGGTACACTGTTTACATTGAACGTGGGAGGTGAAATCAAAAAAGAGAACAGTTCTTCACGTACGAGTATTGCTTCAGGTTTCTTGTCTGATAACCTGACCGATTTCGGATACGCAGCATCTTACTCTGACACTACCCCATACGGAAGTGAAGACCTTGCTACCAGCGTAGGTGCCTTCGCTGCTGCAAACTTTACATGGAAAAACCGCTACATCATTGATGGTTCATACCGTATGTCTGGTTCTTCCAAGTTTGGAGAGAACAACAAATATGCACCGTTCTGGTCAGTAGGTGCCGGATATAACTTGCATAACGAAGAATTCATCAAACAGCTAGGATGGGTAGATATGTTACGTCTGAGAGGAAGTTACGGATATACCGGTAGCGTAAAATTCTCACCATATCAGGCTATCTCTACCTATAAATATTACATCAGCAACATCCACCTTGGGGGCGTAGGTGCAGTGCCTATGGCCATGCCTAATCCGGATCTTACCTGGCAGACTACCAAAAAGCTGAATGTAGGTATCACTTCTTCATTCTTTGATGAGCGCCTGAATGTCAACTTTGACTACTATAACGAATATACCGACGATATGCTTATCGACATATCATTACCTCCATCATCCGGAGCCAGCACTGTAAAAGATAACTACGGCGCACAGGAAAGCAACGGTATCGAATTTGCCGTATGGGGTAAACCTATCGTTACTAAAGACTTCAGCTGGACGGTTTCTGTAAACGGACTTCATTCAAAGACCGTCATCAAGAATATCTCTGAAGCATTGCAACGCAAGAATGACGAAAACAATGCCGTATCTGATGAATCAGTTCCACGTATACTTTACGAAGAGGGCGGTTCTCCTACATCAATCTATGCCGTACGTTCTGCCGGAATCGACCCTGCATCAGGAAAAGAAATATATATTAAGAAAGATGGAACCTACACTTATACATATGACGTAAAAGACAAAGTCGTAGTAGGAGATACCAATCCGGATGTTGAAGGTAACTTCTCAACAGACTTCATGTATAAGAATTTCTATCTGGGTATAAACTTCAGCTATACTTTCGGAGGAGATATCTATAACTCAACCCGTGCAGCAAAGATTGAAAATATCAATCCACGCTATAATGCAGATGTAAGAGCTTTTGCCGAAAGGTGGAAACAACCGGGTGACTTGGTACCTTACCTGAACCTCAGTGCAACCGGTGGACAACAGTTCGTACACTCCAGTCGGTTTGTTGAAAACGAAAATGAAATATGGCTGTCGAGTATCAACTTAGCCTATGAGTTTCCACAATCATTGATCAAATCATGGGGAATACAACGCTTGCGACTGACTCTTGGAGCTTCAGACTTATTCCGTCTGTCGACTGTACGCTATGAAAGAGGTACCTCTTATCCTTATAGCCGCAGCATTAATATGTCATTCAATATTACACTTTAAAACATGAATAAGATGAAAAAACTAATATACATTTGTTACGGACTATGTTCCTTGCTCCTTTTCAATGCATGCGACGATTTCCTGGATGTACGCCCAAAATCTGAGAAGGTAGAAAACGAGCAGTTTAAAGATGCGCAAGGCTTTGAAGATGCCATATACGGAGTTTACGGTGAACTTCAGAATACCTATTCATACGGACGTTTCATGTATTGGGGATTTACTGAAGTACTTGCACAGAACCTTGCATGTTACCAGGATCAGGCAGAAATAGGACAGCCTCTTTCTGAACTTGACTACGAAGCTGATGCTGTAAAGGACGTGATTGCTAAGATGTGGGAAGAAGCATACAAGAATATAGGATACATAAATAATATTCTTGAAAACCTGGAGGGAAGAAACTCCATGACCCTTTACAATTATTATAGGGGTGAAATGCTGGCTATGAGAGCATTCCTGCATTTTGACCTTCTGCGCCTGTTTGCTCCTACTGACGAAACCAAAGAAGGTATTCCTTACGTAGAAACTTATTCATATGATGTGAAACCTTTTTATAAGGTAGGAGAAGTCTATGACAAGATTCTCAAGGACCTGAACGAAGCTGAAAGCCTTCTTGCCGAAGAAGAAAACAGCATGGACTATCCGAGAACAGACAACAACCTGCGCAACTTCCTGAACTACCGCACTACACATTTCAATCTTTATGCCGTATGGGGACTCAAGGCACGTGTATACTGGATGAGAGGCGATATGGCCAATGCTGCCATTTACGCAGAGAAGGTGATAAAGAGCGAAAAATTCCCGCTCGCTTACAGAGAAGAAATGGCAGACTATCTGGCTGGAAAGTTGTCTGAGAAGGAAACAATCTTCGGAGTCTATTCCAATACTTATTTAAAGTCAGTACGTACTCTTATATTCAACCAGACTTCATTCGTATCATTCCAACCTTATCTGGAATCATCCGGTGGCAATGACTTGCGTACTTTCGAAGATATTTATGCAGCAGACAATGACAATACAGCTGCCGATTACCGCATGCAACAGCTCGACAACAGACTTTGGAGAAAAATCATAGACTACTACACACTAAAAGGCGAAGGTGCTCCTAAAAATTGGGATGCCCGACATTCAGGATTTACCCTGATGCATGTTTCTGAAATGTATCTGATCGCTGCAGAAGCTCTTCTTGAAACGAACTACGATTTGGCCGTAAAATACTTTGATGCAGAGCTGAGCTCACGCGGACTGAGAGGATTTGCAGCACAAGGAAAACAACTTACCAAAGAAAACATATATAATGAATATTGCAAGGAACTCTTTGGCGAAGGTCAAATATGGTATAACATGAAACGCCTCAACAAAGACATCATATGCAATAGCATGGACCGTGTATTACCGGCCAGTGACACATATTATGTAGTTCCAATACCAGACAGTGAATATGAATATAGAAATGACAACAAGTAAATGTGTACAGTATGAAAACAATATATATCAAACAAGCCTTGCTCGCTCTATTGTGCATAGCAGGAACAGCCTGCACAAATGAAGACTACCAGCTCTATGATACGACCCAAAAAGATTCTGCGTTCATTGAATATATCAATGACAAAGATGAAATAGCAACTTCGGTTTCCTATAGTTTTGGATTTGACATCGCTACAGAATACGTTGTAGAGCTACCTGTAAAACTTATGGGAATGACATCGGACAAAGCACGTACTTTCACTCTTGAACCGACAGAAGGTACTACCATGCAGGAAGGAGTGCATTATACTATTGATAAGGAAGCTATGTCTATTCCAGCCAATGGAATCGAGACAAAAGTGAAAATCACGCTTTTGCGCAACAATGATCCTGAACTGCAACAAAAGGAATTCACTTTAAACCTGATTCTAAAAGAGTCTGAAGACCTTGCCGTAGTAGGACAGAATAAATTCAGCATCACTTACTCTGATATACACCCAGAATATGCTCCCAGCTGGTGGGTATCATGGGCTATGCCACCCTACAGATATGATGTAGCACAAAAGTTTTTTGAGCTTTTCTATGCAATGAAAGATGTTAATCCCGCTGTTATAGACGAGATGGTAACACGATACGGAGATTATTTCGTAAATGCCAGCAGCATGATGGGTCCGTTAGCTATGTATTCAAGCTTCATGAACAAATATGTACTGATACCCTTATACGAATATTATGAAGTACATGACCCATCAGCCATTGAAGGATGGGCCAAACCATCTCCTATGTAATTTATATTCAACAGTCATAAAATAATAAAGATATGAAAAATATAATATATACCATTTTCTTATTCTTTGCTCTCACATCATGCATCAACGATGATTCACGAGATGCAAACAAGCTGCTGCCAGAACTGTCAATAGAAGGCAGCGATTCTGAAAAGATGCCTGTTTACAACGTCTATTTCGGAACGGAATCTTTGGTAATAGATCCAAAGGTAAAAGCTACATCCAAAAACCTGAAATATGAATGGTCTGTAGGAGAATATAATACCACATCCGGTTCAAAAGGAGAACTTACCAAAATCAGTTCAGAACCGATACTGAATTATTCTTTTGAAAAGAAAGGTACATATTACATACATCTTACCGTTACCGATGATATCGTTGGAGATGTAATGGAATATCAGGTAAATGTAAACGATTACTTTGAAAAGGGAATATTGGTCATAGCCAACTCGGAAGACGGAAAAGGAAATCTGGGATTTATCAAAGACCTCACTCCGGAAGATATTGCATCTGGAATGGAATACAAGGTAGAAGAACATTGCCTGGAACAAATGAACCCTGATATTCAAATGACGAAACTTATCGGAGCAGACCGTACCAATGCTGCAACCAGCCCTTATACACAAACTCCGATAATGATTGTCGCCTTGGAAGACAAATGTTTTTTTGTAAACTCTACAACTTTCGAAATCATATCTTCTTCTGAGTATTCAAGCATCTTCGAAGGATTTAAGGCTACCCATTTTCTCTCGAATGACGGATATGCATCATACCCCTTTGTATATGATGTAAATTCCAAACATTCTATACATTTCCAAAAGGCTTATTGGTATCTGTACGAATATCCGAATGAATTCTATCAGCAAAGCTATGAAGACGTTATTCCCGGATATAACTATATGGCAAGTATAAATTCGTGGAGTACGACACCAGTATTCGTAAACTACAGTACTTCTGAAATTATCACGTTCCAAGCTTATTCTAGTAATGGTATGGCTACATCAGGCGACTTGTTCAAAGATAAGGATATACTGATGCTTGTTCATAACACACAACAAAATAGTGGAGACATTTATGTTGTAACAAAAGACAAAGCCAATCCTAACAAAATTTCACAATATACTATCTCTTCAAATACTGTAGGTGAATATCCTGATTGGACATATATTTATGAAAGCAGTAAAGAAACTTCTTATGAAGTAACGGACACACAGGGAATTCCTTCACAAGGAACAAGACTCACTCTTGCCAGAAGTAGTCAAGTAGCATTTTATGGTATTGGAGGAGATTTGTACGCTTACTACCTTTTCAACGCATCACCCCAACTTCCTACAAAACCCATTATTTCTTATCCTAATGAAGAGATTACCTGTATAGGTTACAATGAAGCAACTCAGGATTTATACGTAGGTACTTACAGTAATGATACAAAACGTGGAAATGTATATATCTACAGTACAGAAGATCTGACCAGCGATAAATTTGAGCCTAAATACGAGTTCAAACAATGCACAGATAAAATTTCTGATATAAGATACAAAAACTAACCCTCTCTCTCACTTCTTCAATGAGGGTATGCTCTTTCTATCAAGACATACCCTCATTTTATCAATGCTTCCCAAATAACAATTCAATAAACTATTATGAAATTATACTTCACCATCTTATTTTCACTAATCTATGCCTGCGCACTGAACGCCCAGCTGGCAGTAAAAGGAAAAATAATTCTGAAAAACACTGCTGATAACATTCAAGAAATGAGCATCAGCAAAGCTACTGAAGGAAACTCACAATATACATCTGTAGAAATAAAGGATAATCAGTTTCAGATTAATATTCCTTCAGACAAGAACGGATTCTACAAACTTAACATTGTTATCAATAAAGCAGACTCAAACAAGTATCCTTTTTCCATTCCCCTATATATGCCCGATACTGACCGCACATACAATCTGGACATACAGATAGATAATGAGACCATCAAATATGGGTTTGATAAAGACAATACTTTACTGGAAGATTATTACAACCGCTCACGCGCCATCAGCAAGGAAATATGGACCAACACGCCTTCGCCCGAAAAATCAACAGAAGTCATAAATAACTATGACAATATTCTGAACAAACTGACAGAACAATACAAACCTTCGGAAGAAGTAAAACAATACATAACAGTATGGAACTTCATAGAACAAAAAAAAGCTGCAGATGCCATCAGATTCATGTATAGAAGAAACGGAACGCGCATTCCAGAACAGTTAAATAAAAATGAAAAAAATGCCATAAACATACTAACTAACAAATATGCAGCATGTTTTTATGAAACTCCCATGTTTTTCTGTGCAAATATTCCTGGGAATATGAACCTTGAAGAAAAACTTGATTTTGCATACCATAAACTGACCGACAAAAATCTACAAGCCCGTATCGCCGAATATCTGTTGAGAAACTACATCACTTATTATGACTATGACAACGATGACTTCAACGACGGACTGGAAAATCTGAAGAAATGTGTGCATAAATACAATCTTTCAGAAGAATATATAAATGATTTCGAGAAAAAAAGATATATGCTTGACAAAGCTCCATTCCCCAATATCCGCTTCTATGACTGTGATGGAAAAGAACATACATTTGATGAATTCAAAGGATATTACGTATACATTGATATCTGGGCATCATGGTGTGTGCCTTGCTGCAAAGAAATACCACACCTGCAGAAACTTGAAAAGGAACTGAACAATCCGGCAGTAAAATTCCTCTCTATATCCATTGACCAGAGCGAGAATAACTGGAAGAAGAAAGTACAGGATCTGAATCTGCACGGCAACCAGTGGTTCAATAAAACCAACGAAATATCAAAATACCTGAATATAAATGCCATCCCAAGATTTCTTCTGTATGATAAAGAAGGCAAGCTCATGAACATTGATGCTACCCGCCCCAGCAATCCACAGACAAAAGAAATGCTGGAACAGCTAAAATAAAGAAGTAAAATAAGATGATTACTAACTAACAGACAATCAGTAAGTATATACAACAAGCAACCCGACTGCAGAGGTTCTGCAATCGGGTTGTATGCTTATCAGCCTCCTTGAATAAAGTCACTTTCTACTGGCTCCATAATTTATTGATACCCAACAAAAAGTTTATCTTTAGCCTAAAGATACATATACTTAACTTAAAGATATATGTACTTAAGTTAAAGATACATGTACTCAGCCTAAGGATAAACTTTCCAACCTGTATAAAAGCAGATTATCAGTTAGTGACTGTATGAATAAACTACAGTCTGCTTGCTTTTCAGTGAAGCCTGCACATCAATAAGCCGTTGGTTGCTGCTTCCTCTGAAACAAAGGCTTTCGTCTTTCAGTTCCTTTTTGAAACGGCCGTCTACCAGTACGTCTATGTATTTCAACAAACGAGCCTGTTTGGGATTATTCAACAGATTTTCAAACGTATACCCCGTGTAGCACCATATGCTCTTACTGCTTTGATGCTTGATGGCACAAGCCAGCTCGGCAAAGCCTTCAGGCTGAAACATCGGGTCACCACCGCTGAAGGTAACGTCGGCAAACTCGTCGGCCAGAACTTTTTGAAGAATTTCGTCCGTACTCATCCAGTGTCCGCGATTAATATCCCAAGATTCGGGATTATGACAGCCTGGACATCCGTTAGGACATCCGGCAGCATAGATAGCGGTGCGGAATCCCGGTCCGTCTACCGTCGTATCTTCAAGAATATCAAGGATAGATAACATGATGATTACGCTTAATTATGTGTTACACGGTCATTCAGTTCTGCCAGTTTGGCCTGATTCCATCGGTCGGTTGTTCCCACCAGATATCCGGTTATGCGCTGAAGCTTGTCAATGTGCTTGCTTCCGCACTTGGGACATTCTTCCATATGGGGGTCGGCATTCTCATAACCACAGTCCAGACAGCGGTTACGGTTATGATTTACCGAGCCATAACCTATGTTGTAACGGTCCATCATATCCACCACACGCATAATGGCTTCGGGATTGTGTGTGGCATCTCCGTCAATCTCTACGTAGAAGATGTGGCCTCCACGTGTCAGGTCATGATAAGGAGCCTCTATCTCAGCCTTATGACGGGCACTGCACTTATAATATACGGGCACATGATTAGAGTTGGTATAATAGTCGCGGTCGGTTATACCGGGTAAGATTCCGAAATCCTTGCGGTCAACGCGTGTAAACTTGCCTGAAAGGCCTTCGGCCGGTGTAGCCAGCACACTGTAATTATGCTGATACTGTTCAGAGAACTGGTTCACTCTGTCACGCATATAGGTTACAATCTTCAATCCCAGTTCCTGAGCTTCTTCCGACTCACCGTGATGTTTGCCCACCAGTGCCACCAGACACTCGGCCAGTCCGATAAACCCTATACCCAATGTTCCCTGATTGATAACAGGAGCTATCGTATCGTTGGGTTTCAGCTTCTCACAACCAATCCACAAAGCCGACATCAGAAGAGGGAACTGTTTGGCAAAAGCTGTTTTCTGAAATTCCATACGCTCATGCAGCTGACGGGCCGTAACTTCAAGCATCGCATCGAGTTTGGCAAAGAAACGGGCTATGCGCTGTTCCTTGTCTTCTATTTGCATGCACTCGATGGCCAGGCGGACAATATTAATTGTAGAGAATGACAGGTTTCCACGTCCTATCGAAGTCTTCGGACCGAAACGGTTTTCAAACACACGCGTACGGCAACCCATTGTAGCCACCTCATGCTGGTAACGCAGAGGGTCATCGGCTTTCCAGTCCTCACTCTGATTGAACGTAGCATCCAGATTCAGGAAGTTAGGGAAAAAACGTCGTGCCGTCACCTTGCATGCCTGTACATAAAGGTCATAATTGGGGTCCTCCGGCAGATAGCTGACTCCTCTTTTCTTTTTCCATATCTGAATGGGGAAAATAGCAGTCTCACCGTTACCCACTCCCTGATAAGTTGTTCTCAACAGCTCACGTATGATACAGCGTCCCTCGGCAGAAGTATCCGTACCGTAATTGATGGAACTGAACACTACCTGGTTTCCTCCCCGTGAATGTATGGTGTTCATATTGTGTATGAATGCCTCCATAGCCTGATGCACGCGGGCTACCGTCTTGTTTACGGCATGCTGCACGATGCGTTCGTCGCCCGACAGGCCGTCAAGCGGTTTTTGCAGATAGTCTGACAGTTCCATAGCATACAGATGTGAATTGTCTGCACCGTTAAGTTCTTCCAGATTCTTTATTTCTTCAATGTAACTGCTGCGCACATATGGAGCCAGATAAAAGTCAAAGGCGGGAATAGCCTGTCCGCCATGCATCTCATTCTGGGCAGTCTCCAGCGAAATGCATCCCAATATGCTGGCTGTTTCAATACGTTTGGCCGGTCTGGACTCTCCATGTCCTGCCGAAAAGCCATTCTGAAGGATATGATCTAACGGATGCTGCACACAGGTAAGACTTTTAGTTGGATAATAATCCTTGTCATGTATGTGCAGATAGTTACCCGCAACGGCTTCGCGCACGTCTTCACTAAGCAGATAGTCGTCAACAAACGGCTTGGTAGTCTCGCTGGCAAACTTCATCATCATTCCTGCCGGCGTATCGGCATTCATGTTTGCGTTTTCACGGGTAATATCATTCGACTTGATATTGATAATCTCCAGGAAAATATCTCTTGTCTTTGCCTTACGGGCTATACTGCGCTGATTCCGGTAAGCAATATATTTCTGTGCCACGTCTTTTCGGCTACTCTTCATCAGTTCCATTTCCACGGCATCCTGAATAGCCTCAACGGTCATTTGTGCATCTCCATTAAAAGAGATACGGTCGGTAATCTGATGTATCAGTCTGAAGTCTTCTCCTTTTTCTGTATGCAACATTGCCTTACGGATAGCAGTGGCTATTTTCTCTTCGTTAAAGCCCACAATTCGTCCGTCACGCTTGATTACTGTCTGTATCATTTCCTACTGTTTTTCTAATTATCTATTATGCTAAATTTGCAAGCAAAGGTAGCATATACAGAGGAAAGTCTCCCGTTTTGGACAACTTTTCGGCAATTAAAAAATATTAATCAATTGATAAACAGTAGCAATACAAAAGAAAATAGAAAACTTACGCACAAGAAGTATTTTCTAAACAGTTAATCGAGCAAGCAAACATATATACAGAAACAGTAAAAGATATTCTATGCACTGATGAACAAACAGTTGAGGTAGAACAAATGAAAAGTTGTCCATCAAAGTTTCTCCAGAAAAACATCCAGAAGCAGCATTGCCGTAAAACTTGAACCATATAAGGTTCCCATCTTTTTGCGAAGCTGTTCCTTTGCCCGTTTCTTATAGGCCTTTACAGCATCGACTGTCGTATGCATCTGCTCGGCTATTTCATCAATGTGGTATCCGTCAAGAGAGTAATTTATCACTTTCTTATAATTGTCGGGCAATTCCGAAATGGCCCGATACAGTAACGTATATACTTCCACATCGAGCATCTGATCGTAAAAGTCTTCTTCTGACAAAGACTCCAGATAGGTATGATGAGTGTCTTCACTGCGAAGAATGTTCAGACAACGATGCTTGACCGAAGTAAACAGATAAGTTCTTATCGCCTCCGGATTCTTGAACTCCTGACGATGATTCCATATCTGCATAAAGATATCCTGTACCACATCTTCAACTTCTTCTTCCTGCACAAAACGGCGTGCAAAGGCGAGCAGGCTGGGACTGTATTCATAGAAAAGTGTCTTGAATGCAGTCTCATCCCCTTGCTGGAAACGGATAAAGGTTTCGTTTGTCATCTCTGTCTTTATTGGAGTAAGGCTTCTCTTCTTCCGTTTTACGAAAAGAAGAGAGCCGTATTTTTTCATTACTTCTTTGTTGTTGGATGCGGATAATCAATGGTATAATGCAGACCACGACTCTCCTTGCGCTCCATAGCCTGACGGGTTATCAGATAGCCCACATTGATCATGTTACGCAATTCACACAACTCGCGAGATGCCTTGCTGCTCTTGAACAACCGTTCGGTCTCCTCATACAGAATGTCCAGACGGTTCCATGCACGGGTAAGACGAAGGTTACTGCGCACAATACCTACATATGATTCCATTATCTGGTTCACTTCACGGGCACTCTGTGTTATCAGTACACGCTCTTCCGTAGAGATGGTTCCCTCATCGTTCCATTCGGGAATATCTTCATTGAAATCATAGCGGTCAATCACTCCCAATGAATGACGGGCGGCAGCATCGGCATAAACCACAGCTTCTATCAGAGAGTTGGAAGCCAGACGGTTTCCGCCGTGAAGTCCGGTGCAGGAACATTCGCCCAAAGCATACAGACGGCGGATGCTCGACTGTCCGTCAAGGTCAACCACAATACCTCCACACAGATAATGTGCTGCAGGAGCTACAGGTATATAGTCTTTGGTAATATCTACGCCTATGCTGAGACATTTCTTGTAAATATTCGGGAAGTGACGCTTGGTCTCCTCCGGGTCTTTATGAGTAACATCCAGATATACATGGTCTTCACCGCGCTGTTTCATTTCATTGTCGATGGCGCGTGCTACAATATCACGTGGAGCCAGTGAAAGGCGCTCATCGTATTTCTGCATGAATTCCTTGCCGTCAAGCGTACGCAATACGCCTCCATAACCACGCATTGCTTCTGTTATCAGGAAGCACGGACGGTCACCCGGATGGAACAGTGCCGTAGGATGGAACTGTATGAACTCCATGTTCTTTACGGCTCCCTTGGCACGGTATACCATAGCGATACCGTCGCCGGTCGCAACCAGCGGATTGGTTGTATTACGGTAAACAGCCTCACATCCTCCCGTTGCCATAACGGTGATGCGTGAAAGGAAAGTATCCACACTGCCGGTATCCTCGTTCAGCACATAAGCTCCGAAACACTTGATGCCCGGAGTATAGCGGGTAACGATAATGCCTAAATGATGCTGGGTAATGATTTCTACAGCAAAATGATGATTGAAGATATGTATATTGGGATTGCTTTTGATGGCTTGTATAAGACTAGTCTGGATTTCAGCTCCCGTATTGTCCTGATGATGCAGGATACGGAATTCCGAATGTCCTCCTTCACGGTGCAGGTCAAACTCACCATTCTCGTTTTTATCAAAATCCACTCCCCAACGAATCAGTTCCTTTATCTGGGCCGGTGCATTGCGAACCACCATTTCTACGGCAGCACGGTCGTTAATCCAGTCACCGGCTACCATCGTATCCTGAATATGCTTTTCAAAATTATCTACCTTCAGGTTGGTTACCGAAGCAATTCCTCCCTGTGCAAAATAAGTATTGGCTTCTTCCAACTCCGTTTTACAAATAATGGCGACAGATTTTCCCTTCTCTGCAACTTTCAGAGCAAAGCTCATTCCGGCAATACCTGAACCTATTACCAGGTAATCAAATTTATGAATCATAGTCTTATGTATTATAATCGCTGCAAAACTACTAAAAAGCTTTATTCATTGTATAATATCTCTTCATTTATTCCTTAAATTTGTAACCGGAAAAGCTAGAACACATCAATAATGAACAGAATTTTTCATGCACGCATACATTTTGCAATGTATATCCTCATTATGATTCTCACCATAGGAGCCTGTTTGGCCTTCTGGTATAAAATGGCTGTATACGGAACGGTAATGCTGCTTTTTCTGACAGTTGTAATCGAACGCATCATCCATACCACATACACCATTACTACCGAGAATGAACTGATTGTCTATTACGGGCGTTTTATGCGCAAACGAATCATTCCCATAAAATCGGTCAGACGTATAGAAAAATGCCGACATCTCCGGTTGCGAAAACATTCCCTGCTTTCTTATCTGCTCATCATATATGACAATGAAAAATACATATCAGTAATGCCCGTAAAGGAAGACGAGTTTCTGGAAACACTTACCAGAGCCAGACATGAAGCAGATTCCCGAAAACCAGTAAATCACTAAAAGCCTCTATCACGTGAACAGAATTCTTGTACACCATATCGCAGCATTGCTGCTTATCACGCTGAGCATTGCTGCCAATGCACAGTCACTGCCCGAACGTTTGGAAAATCTACTGAACATGCCTCTACTCCGACATTCGGAGGCAGGAATAAGCGTGTATGACCTTACCGACAGAAAAGTCATCTTCACACACAATGACAAGAAAACATGTCGGCCGGCCTCAACCGAAAAGGTCATCACTGCCGTAAGCGCCCTCTGGAAACTGGGAACAGATTATCAGGTATCAACCCAATTGCTGTACGACGGAAACATAACAGACGGGACTTTGCACGGAAACCTGTATATAAAAGGTGGGTTCGATTCGGAATTCACGTACGAAGACATGCAGCAACTGGCTGCCAATGCCGCACAGGCCGGCATACGACGGATAGAAGGCAGCATCATAGGTGACGTATCCATGAAAGATTCTCTGTATTACGGCGAAGGGTGGTCGTGGGACGACGCTCCGTATTATTTCCAGCCCTATCTCTCTCCGCTTATCTTCAACAAGGGATGTGTAGAGGTAACGGTAAGCCCCACGCAGAAAGATTCTCTGGCATACGTCAGCATCTCACCGCGTTCGTCATATTATACACTGAACAACAACGCAAGAAACTACTGCCCGCAAGCGGGAAAACTGAAGATAGGCCGCAACTGGATGTACCAGAGCAATGAAATAGAAGTCAGCGGAAACTGTTCCGGCACTACTAGAAGAACAGTTCCGGTCTTTGACTCGGCCTCTTTCTTTCTCTACGCATTTTCCGAATGCCTGCAACACAACGGAATAGAAACAGGAGTATACGAATTCGGACAAGTGCCCGAGCATGCAAACAGGATAGGAGAAATCAAGCGCCCGATAACAGCAATCATAAAACAAGCCATGAAAAAGAGCGATAACCTTTCGGCCGAAGCCCTGTTCTATAACCTGGCCCGATGGAAATCGCCCGAACGTCCGGCACATGCGTCCGACGGAACAGAGGCAATCGAACAGTGCATAGAAGAGCTTGGCTACATCACCGATCATTATCAGATAGCCGACGGAAGCGGAGTATCACTGTACAACTACATTTCGACCGACCTGCTGCTGGGTTTCCTTATCCATGCCTATGACAACAAAGCAATATTCGACATCCTTTACGAGGCATTACCCATTGCGGGAGTAGACGGAACGCTCAGCAACCGCATGAAGAAGACAAAGGCCTTTCGCCGCGTGCGTGCAAAAACGGGTACGGTAACCGGAATCAGTTCGCTGGCCGGATATGCCAAGGCGTCCAACGGACATCTGCTGGCATTCGTAATCATCAACCAGAACGTACTGAAAGGTTCACAGGCACGTGCTTTTCAAGACAAAGTCTGCAGTGAACTGTGCAAATAGCTTTTAATATATTTGTACATCAGCTACATTCCTGCTCATTCGCGTTCAATTTAAACTACAAAAAAGTTTGCCAATATATTAATAAAGACTAATTTTGCGGCTTCTTTCTGTATTTAATATAAAAATATCATATAGATGAACGCATTTGAATTTAAGCCGAAGCTGTTTTCTACACTCAAGAACTATTCGAAGGCTTCGTTTTCAGCCGATGTCATGGCTGGTATTATTGTCGGAATTGTAGCTCTTCCGTTGGCCATAGCCTTCGGTATTGCTTCAGGAGTTTCACCGGAAAAAGGTATTATCACTGCCATTGTTGCAGGTCTGTTCGTATCACTGTTCGGAGGAAGCCGCGTACAGATTGGAGGTCCTACGGGAGCCTTCATCGTAATCGTATATGGCATTATCCAGCAATACGGTGAGAGCGGACTTATGATTGCTACGCTGATGGCCGGCGTATTCCTTATTCTTTTGGGAATATTCCATCTGGGAACTATTATCAAGTACATTCCCTACCCTATCATTGTGGGATTTACAAGCGGTATCGCACTGACTATCTTCACCACGCAGATAAAAGACCTGTTCGGACTGACGATTGACAAGGTACCGGGTGATTTCATATCCAAATGGGGAGTATATATCGCCAACTTCCATACCATCGACTGGTGGTCTACACTGGTAGGCGTATTGAGTATCTTTATCATTGCCATCACTCCGAAGTTCTCGAAAAAGATTCCGGGCTCACTCATTGCCATCGTGCTGATGACGGTCATGGTCTTCCTTCTGAAAAAGTATGCCGGCATTGACAGCATCGCTACTATCGGCGACCGGTTCAACATCAACTCCGAACTACCTGAAGTGGCTGTGCCGGGAATAACCTGGGAAACCATTCAGAGCCTGATATCTCCGGCCATTACCATCGCCATACTGGGAGCTATCGAGTCACTGCTCTCGGCAACTGTAGCCGACGGTATCATCGGCGACAAGCATAACTCAAACCAGGAACTGATAGGCCAAGGTATAGCCAACCTGGTATCACCGCTCGTGGGAGGTATTCCTGCAACAGGTGCCATCGCACGTACCATGACCAATATCAACAACGGCGGACGCACTCC
>OBKR01000653.1_pt1 | contig 36466 bp, 39 predicted proteins | sample 1518991 | NCBI WGS metagenome assembly OBKR01 (sample SAMEA2452117, study PRJEB22498) | human gut metagenome | biome: human feces; feature: human gut; material: feces | place: Australia | collected 2012
AAAATTTTTAAAAATTTTTCATAAAAAACTATTGACAATTAATAGTTAGTCTTTCCTTTTATTTGGGACAAAAAAAGAGAAAGTAATAATCTAAAGGGGGATGACTTTAGATTTACTACTTCCTTTTTTATGAAAAGCACAACAAATAATCTATATATTTGTCTGCTTAATCCCAGTTTTATGCTACATATAAAATGTAGATATGCTACTACTAACTAAAATTTAGTAGTTATGCCACAAAATAATATTGTGGGTAGTTATATCCTTTGATATAACATAATCTTTATACACAATTATATTTTATATGGATTTTTGTTTTATTTCAATAAGCACAACTAAAAATTTTTTTTGCTTGATTTATTGCTACTTTCAAAGATTTTTTATATGGAAAAAAATTATTTTTTGAAAAATTCTTTATAGTCTTACAGTGTCAATGATTACATAAGTTAAAAATTTTTTTCTTTCAGCGTTCCATTTTAATATATGTTTTTTATACAATAAAAAAGAAGAAAGGAGGCCTAAAATGGATAGTTACTATTTTACTTTTTGGATTAAAAAACATGGTAGGGATAAATTCAAAGAATTATGTAATAAAGTATGTAGAAAAATAACTGTGCCATTAGAAATAAAGAAAAAATTTGGGACAGATGATTTTCTATTCCAATATTTCTATGTAGTTTATTATACTATTGCCTTAAATTACTTTGGACTAGATACAAAACAAATATCTTTTCTTATAGATATGTCATTGACACCTGGCACTTGTAAATTATTTTCTCCTGATAAAATATTAGAAGTCCAAAAAGATGTAATACCAGAAATTGAACAGTATATACAAAAAGATTTAAAATTGTATAACACTGACTAAAAGTTTTTTGTAAAAAAGGAGTGATTTTGATATGGAGAAATATAAGGACATTATTGATTTTATATTAAAAAACAAAGAGGATCAAGAATTGTTTAATTTCGATGATGTTGAACTAAAAAAACTTGATTACAAAACATCACTTATAGACAAAGAAATATCAAGTTTTATTGATTCAAAAATTCATCCTAAATGTAGAAAAAAATTAAAAAGATTAATGCAAGATTATACAAGTTCTTTATGTATGTATATTGGAAGTCAAAATGATTTGTTTTATAAAGAGGGATTTGCTGATGGAATAAAAACTATTTTAACAGCTATATCTATAAAATAAAAAATGCTCTATATTTTATATATAGGGCATAAAAAAGTTATTTTAAAAATGTAACATAATTGCGATTATGATACATTTTAGAGCTATATTATAAAAAATATGTATAAAAAATGTAACATAATCATAAAAAATCGTTATACAAAAATGTAACATAATCAAAAAGGGAGGGATTTTATGCTAAATGGATTTAAAGATTTTATGGATATTGAGTTAAGACTATCAGAAAATTCTATAAATAGTTATTATAGTGATGTGAAGTTGTATGAAAAATATTATAAAGATTCGTACGATGAAGAATTGAACGAACTGGTTTATGCAGATGTTAAAATGTATAAACAATATTTATTGAACAATAGTACAGATTCTAAAACAATAAATAGAAAATTGACATCACTTCGTACTTATAATAAATTTTTAATTCAAGAAAAAATACAAACAGAAATGGTAATAAAGGATCGTGATTTTATAAAAATACAAAAAAACAAATTAAATAATAATATTATTTCTGTTCAAGATGTAAATAAAATTAAACATTATGCAGCCAAAGACTTAAAAGCTTCAAAAAGAGATTTTTGCTTTGTATCAATTTTATGTTATGGTGGATTACGAGCAAGTGAGATAACAAATATAAAAATAGGAGATATAAGGTTAAATGAAAGAGAACTTTATATCGTTGGAAAAGGGGAGAAATTTAGAACAGTTGTTATAAATAATATAATGTATTTTGCTATAAAAGATTATTTAGAAGAAAGGCAACAAATAAATACTAAAAATCCATATTTATTTATTAGTCAGAAAAGTATAAATACTAAAAAGCCAGTAAATAGAAATTTTTGTAATAGAATATTAAATAAATATAAAGATTTGTGTAAATTGGAAGAATTGCATCCTCATTTATTAAGACATTTTTATGGTTCTAATGCTTTGCACAATGCTGGATACACAATAGAGCAGGTTGCAAGTCAAATGGGGCATAGTAATATAAATACAACAAAAGAGTATTTAGATACAGAAAAAGAGGATATGATGGCTTTGGCTAATAAATTATAGTGCCAAAAATAACAGGCTTTAAACCTGTTATTTTGGTACTAACTAATATATCGCATGAGCTCTCTAACTTGTAAGTTGTTACTATAATTTAAAAGAAATTCTATGTAAAAAAATAAAAAACTCTTTACTTATATCATACTAAATACCCAATTCTTCATCAGTGACTTCGTTTTCTTCATCATCACTATAAAATTCAGCATCCTTAAATTTAAAAATTTTTCTTAAGATGTTATTTGGAAAACTATGTATTAGAGTATTGTAATACTCAGCAGAAGTATTATAATTAATTTTTGATTGTGCATATGCATTTTCTGTATCTTTTATTTGAGAAAGTAATTCCATTACACTTTGATTTGCTTTTAAATCTGGGTAATTTTCTAACTCTATTTGAAATTGTTGTGCATTACGGATAACTTTAGTCTTTTTAGTACGTTTTTCGGCAACTCCAATTTGAACATTTTCTTCATGTGACATATATTTATCAGCAACTTTATTTACTTTTTCCAATAATCTATCTGTTCTATCTTTAAAAACTTTAATATTACTAAATGTTGATTTTGTTTTTTGAAATGCTTTTTGCATTGAGTTATAATTCATAACTAAAACGACAATTGTTGCGGTAACTATTCCTAAAATACATATCGCACCTTGAAATGGCTCTGTTGTAGCTCCTGTTTCATCAGCTGGCATAAATGTTGAAAAAATTAATAACCATAGTAAACAACCAGCTAAGTAAGTACCTAATATTTTTAATATTTGTATAGCAATATTTTCTTTCTTCATCTTTAATTTCTCCTCTTACTTATTATAAAAGTAGTTTACACTTTCTAGATATTGAATGTTTGTTTTTATCCATGGGCACCCTACTACAAATCTGTTTATCTGAAATTTGTATGTATCATCCTTAGTTTTAATTGTCATTTTTCCTAGAATTAATATATGACTTATCTTAAAATCTATTACATCTGCCCATGGTATTTCAATATATCCTTCTCCGTTTCTAAGATAAATTTTTATACCTTGTTCATCAAAATAGAAAAAGTAAAATTCTGATTGTTCAAATTTTACATAAGTTTTCCATGGTGTCGGAACCACTGCATTTGGCATTGGAATATTAGTTCCATAAATTATATTTTGAGTTTGTTCTATGTTGTACTTTTTTATAACATTATTTAATTGTTCTGTTATCATTTCTACACCTCCTCCTAATTTGTACTTAACTTTTATTTATCTTATCATAGATTCAAGCAATTATCAAATGTTTATCTACTAGATAAATTACTATAATTTGTTTACTTATTTATTGCATCAACAACAATATCAACTGCTTTACTAATAAAGTTTACTTTTCTTTGACTTATTATTTCGCCATTAGAGTATATGCTAATAACTGCAACAGCGATTTGATTTTCTTCTGTAAAATTTGTATCTCCCATTATTGTTTGCCACTCTATATTTATATCATTTTCTGTTATTTTATTATTGTTTTCTATTACATAACTAATGTCTTTAGAAAATGATGAATTTGAACTTGAAACTACTCTAATTTCATTGTTATTTTGATATATCTTAATTGTGTAAAAAACTTTATCTTCTTCTTTTGAGACAAAGTTTTCATTTGGTGATATAGTCTTTTCATAAATTAAATTTTCATTGTTTACTGTATCAACAGGAGTAGAACTAATGTTGTCAACTGTATATTTAAAGTTTTCTCTATTTGTAACACTTTTTTCAATTACTTTATATACAACAACTACACCGATAACTATCAATATTGCAATTAAAATTCCAATAATTACTTTCTTATTCATTTTTACTACCATTTTGACCTTTCACTTTATATTTTCATCACAACGATAACTTACTATTTATATTTAACCGCAACCATATAATCGTTTGTTTCAACTTTTCTTTTTTGACCATTATATTCAAATTCAGCATTAGTAAAATAAACACTATAATTCTTATTTTCAAAATAATCTCTACTAACACGCAAAACTTCATCAATTTGTTCTTCTGTAAGGCCTGCTTTTACTTTTAATTCATAATAAGAATATTCAATATAATCTTTATTTTCGCTTTCTTTTTCTTTCTTATTTATAAATTCAATTATAAATGCTTTTAATTCTTTATCGTTCAATATTCTCACTTCCGTTCTAAATTATAAATATATATTTTAATTATCATATCTAGCAAGAATATTCATCAAATTACTATACTTAACACTTTCTTTTGCAAGGTCCATATTTTTCAAACTTTTGCTCATAATATGAGTTGCTATATTATTTTCACACTTTTTTATTTCTTCTGTACTATAATTTCTATCTTCAATCTCTACTCCTAATTGACTTAGTAATTCTTGGTTGGCATTAGATAAATCTGTTTTAAAGTTCATTTGTTACTCCTATTAAAAATATATTTTACTAGATAAATATAACACAAAAAATAGCAATAATCAAATTGCTATTTGCCTAAATTATTATGCAAAGCTTCTTTTAATGTCATAATACACTTATTATATGCTTTAAGCTCATTTGTGTCAGAGTTTTCAATAACAGTTAATAAATTGTTTTTCATTCTTGATTTTTTTGAATTTTCCGTTCCAAGTAATAAATAATTTAAACTAGCTCCTGTGGCATATGCAATTTTATAAAGCACTTCAATAGATGGATAAAATTCTCATCGTTCTAACTGACCGACATATCTATCTGTACCTAAATTACATCTTTGGGCAAATTCTTCTCGTGATTCTCCAATTATTTGTTCTCTTAATTCTCTGATTCTTGCTCCGATTAGTATTTTATCTAATGCCATAACTGACCTCCCTTCAAGAGATTACTGTACCAGCTATATTTTATATTCTTTGACAGAAACTTTATATACTGTAACAGACTGAAAATATGTACTTTGGCAAAGTAGAATTTTGTCGAACAATGTTGATTTTTAGGACATTTTACAATTTTATTCTTGTTAAGAAGTGTATTTTTCCAAATTTTAGGCGACAGATTTCGACAAATTTTTAAACTTTTTCGCAGTATAATTGCCGCAGGGCTTAATAGGGCTTGTTTAGGAGAATACTTTGCAAAAGAATTAAAAGTTAATGATTCACAAAGGAAGTAATTTTTTAGACATAGTATATTAGGCTCTTTTTGTATGCAAAAATTTTATATTTTTTTAGGAAAGGAGGTTTTTATTTTTCGTGTGTTCACTTAACACAAGTGCTGTTAAGCCCAAATGAAAATTTGGGAGGAACATTTATGGAAAGTAAAAATTCTAATGAAGCAAAGTTTGATAGTTTCTTAACAAAAACTATAATATTATCATCTAAAAAGTATTTCAAAAAACAAATTGATATGAGTTCGAAAGAACAAACAATTTTTGATGACGAAAGTTATTGTGCCTTTGTTGAGAGTTTTTTTGAGCTTAACAATGGAGCTAAAAATGACTATGAAAGAGTCGATGTATCTTTGTCTATAAAAGACGCTTTAAATTCGCTGTCTGCTATTGAGCAGGCAGTTATTTTTTTGCTATTTCAAGAAGAATTATCACAAAATGAAGCAGCACAAATTCTTGAAATATATTCAAAAACTGTTAGCAAAATAAAAATTAGAGCTATTGAAAAATTAAAAAAATATTTTAAGGAGGACTTATAAAATGAGTAATAAAAGTATTTATGAATTAGGAATATTAGCACAAAAAGGTGATGAAATGGCTATGCTAGAAATAATTGATAGAAAAAAGCCTTTACTTAAAAAATATAGTTTTGGAGATGAAGATAGATACCAATATTTAATACTAAAACTAATTGAAGGAATAAAAAATTACAAATTTTAAAATTTAGGGGAGAATTTTTTGAAGTTAAAGGATGTTTATATAGTGAAGGGCAAATTTTAAGAAAGCACTATATAAAAAGACAGGTAGGACAAGCTCTTATCTGTCTTTTGCCTTATTTAAACGGAAAGGAGCAAAAAAGATGTTTTTAAGATTTGTATTATTAGGGATATGTCTAACATTTGTAATATTTTTTATGGACGTTTTACTACCAAAAATAAAATTAAAAATTAGACTTCATAAAGAATTAAAAGATAAGAAACAAAAACAAGAAGCATTTAGAAAAAAGATGAAAGAATTAGAGATTAAGTAATTTCTCTAATAGCCTTGTCGTATCAAAATAATGTCGACAAAAAATTAACCATAGGTGATGAAATGGAAGGTTCAAAAGAACTAATTATAAAATATTTCTTTATCGAACATTTAAAAGTAAAAGAAATTGCTGAAATAGTACATACATCTTCTAGTTATATTACAAAAATTATTAAGCAAGATAAAAGATACTCTAAGGAGAAAGAATACAGAAGTAATAAGACAAAGGAAAAAAGAAAACAAGATCAAAATAGATTTATAAAACACAAAAGAGAACAAAAAAGAATTGATGACAATTTTGCTTTTGTGGAAGAACAACATAGACAAGCATCACTTGAATTATCAAAATCGAAACATTTAAGCAATGAAAGTTATCGAAAATGGAATAGTAGTGCTTACAAATATAACCCTTCTAAACATAGGTACGAATTTGATGAGAAACTTGGCCGTTCTGCAGATGTACCTAAATATATAAAAGAAAGGTAATAATTATGGAACAGAAATTATTAAAAGTTTTTAAATTGGCTGATAAATTGAATACAAAACAAAGTAAAGTTTATGCAGAAATAAATTATTCAGCAAATGACTCACAAAAATTAGAATTTATTATAAGGTCAAAAAAAGATTATTCTTATATTGAAAAATGCGAGATTACTATAACAGAAGATTCGGAAATTCAATGGGACAATATTATTTCTCTTTTTGAAACTTTTGTTGGAGGTGTAAGCTATGAATAAAAAAGAAGCTATTGCATACGGACAAATAGCATTTGAAAGTATGATGCACTCTGATTATAATGGAGATTTAAGTGTTGCTAATTTTGGTATAGAAATGAAACAGGCATTTAAAATGTATCCAAGAAATATTGTGTTAGAAATTGCAGGAAGTAAAGTTTATGCAGAAAAGAAATTACAAGATTTAAAAAATGGATGTGGTACAAATGAATAGTTTTCAAAATGAAACAATAAAATTTGGGATAACTGTAGATGAAGCACGAAAACAGCTAGGGATAGGAAGAAACTTAATGTTAAAACTTGTAACTGTTCCTGGTTTTCCTGCAATAAGATTTAAAAGAAAAATAATTATAAATGGAAACAAGCTACAAGAGTGGTTTGATAAAAACTATGGTCAATACGGTAAATATTAGTGTGTTCAACCTTGTTTTTCTTCTTATAAAAATGTAAAATATAAATAGACTTTAAATATTGTATAATAAATTCTATTTATATTTTCTTTTTAAACTTGGGAGGAGTTAGGAATGGAAAGAATAAATAGACAGAGAGCACCCAAAGGAAGTGTTACAGTTAGAAAAAAAGGAAATAGTTACGAAGCAAGAGTAACATTAGAATTAGTAAATATAATGGAGGGAGTTGATAAAAATCCTAGACTATCTAGAACGGCAAAAACAGAAGAAGATGCAAAAAAAAGATTAGGAAAGTTAATTGTTGATGTTTATTTTGAAGCTCAAAAGAAGTCTCATAGTAAAAAAACCTTTTCAGATGAGTGTACTGAAGAATTAGACAAATTTGAGGAATATAGAGAAGAAAAAACAAAAAGAAAAATAGAAGAATTAGCTGAAGATTATGCTGTTTTTCCAAATATTGCTAAAGAATGGCTTAATTGGAAAAAAAAGCAAGTAAATCCTAATACTAATAAAACCATTAGTCCTAAAACAGTTGAAACTTACATAAATACAATTCAAAATCATGTTATGATAGATTTTAAGGATTGTTTAGTAGCAGATATGACTAAAGAAGTAGTTGAAGATTATATTAATGAAAAACGACAAAAAACACCTAGACTTGCTAAAGATTTATTTTTATTGATTAGGTGTGTTTTAACATATGCAAAAGAAAATAGACATTTAATTGCTGAAGTACCAAATTTCAATTTAAAATTTGCAAAAAAGAAAAGAGCAAAGAAAGCAAAAATACCATATTTACCAGCTGATAGACAGAAAGTGTGGCTAGATATCTGCGAAGAAGACAAAAGAGAATTTGCATTATTGTTTGCAACTTTACTACAAACAGGTATGAGACCTGAAGAACGGTTGTGGACTAAAATGGAAATGTGTATTATTTAATAAAAATATTATTAAAGTAGAAAATGCTTATAAAGATATAACTATATATGATGATGATATGAATATAATTGGACACAAATTTCAAGATGGAGATTTAAAAACAGAAGAAAGTTATAGAAATATACCAATGTCTGTACGATTAAAAAATATGCTATTGAATATCAAGAAAGAAAAACAAGCAACATGTAAGTTGAACGGAAAAAAGTGGAACGAATCAGAATATGTTTTTCAAAATCAATTAGGAAATCCATATACACCTGAAAGGCTACCTAGAAAAATACAGGAGTTTATAAAAAAATATAAATTAGAACATATGACAGTTTATGGTTTTAGACATTCTTTTGCTACTTTAATGAGTGAAAAAGGTATGGATAGAGAAGTTTTGAGAGAATTGATGGGACATGCAGAGTTTGAAACAACTGATTTTTACTATATACATATTTCTGAAGAACGAAAGAAAAGAGAGTACGAAAGAGTACATAATGAAATAACTCAGGGGAAAACTACTCAATTTAAGGGGAAAAATTTTATTGTTAAAAGAAAAATAAAAGCCCCCAAATCTGCTTGAGGACTGTGGTGCAGCAGGAGGAATTCGAATCCCCGACCTCTCGGTTCGTAGCCGAGTGCTCTATCCAGCTAAGCTACTGCTGCATATATAGAAAATATTATAAAATACATTTACAACATTTTCATTTGAAATATATATTTAAGGGGAATTTCAGGGGAAAACTTACTAGGAAATCCCTGAAACCCTTTAATACCAATAACTTTGAAATTGAGTGTGTACGTTTCGTAGCCTTGCATTCTATCCAGCTAAACTACGAGCGCATTTATAATACTTTTATATTATACGATGTTTTTTTAGTTTTTTCAAGAGAATTATGGAAAATATTTAAAATTCTGATGTTATTAATTAATGAGAGGAAAACTCTTTCTTTTTAGTTTTTACATAGATTAAAATACAACAAAAAAAGAGAGAGCAATGTATTGATCTCTCTTTATAAGTTTAGGATATTTTTTGTAATATTGTAAATATAATTTCTTTTGTTGTTGGTTTGTCTAATAGTGAATAACCAAAATATGTAGAAAGTTTATCTTTATCAATTGTACGATACATTTGACCAATTGCCTGAAAAATATTTGCTTTTATTAAAACTTGGCTTTTATTATATTTTTTGGCAAGAATAGGATAAATATGTTTACTAAAATTAATATTATATAATGTGTCTGATAAATAACATTCATATATACAATCATATAAATATCTAGTTCCAATATATGAAAAATCAAAACCTAAATATTCTAATTCAGAAGAGATTTTTTCTTTTATAGAATCTTTTAAGCTAATGTCTTGCTTTTCTTTTGATAGTTCACGAACTTTATCTATAAAAGAATCTATATTGTCTATTTTTGAACTATATGTAAATACGCTTTTTTTGTTTATTACTTGGTTTAGTAAATCAATTTCATTTGTAAGTACTATAATTGAGGCATAATATTGTGAAAGATTATTTCCTTCTATATAATTTATAATATCTATTCCACTTATATCTGGAAGTTTCAAATCTAGTATTATAATATCGATTTTTTCTTTTTTTAATATTTCTAATGCTTTTTTTCCAGTATCTACAATACTATATAAACGTATATTATTTAATTCTTTGCATATAGAGTTTACTAAAAAATGTGAATAAATTAAGTTGTCTTCAATGATTAATAAGTTTTGCATATATTTTCCTTTCTCAAATAATTAACATGATTATATAACAATTAAGTTAATAAATAAAGTTAAAATAACATTTTTATAGATATTTTTCTTCTATATATTTTTTTATAATAGAATCATTTGTTCCATAATATTTTTGTATAAGTTTTACTAATTCTGGAGTAGATATTTCTTTATAAGCATAGTTTTCAAGTAATTCGTTTATAAAACTATTAATTTTTGAAGTTCCATATTTTTCTTCAAGTTTATTATAAAATGATGCACCATAAAAATACATTGCAGTTGAATAATCTGAATCATTTTCAAATTCGTTATATGGTTGTGTAATTATTCCTGTGTACTGATCTAAACCTGGATTTGTTAAATATGTAGTAATACTTTCATCAATCCATGCACTTGTATATTGATTATTTCCAATAATGTTATAAAACCATTGATGAATTATTTCATGAATTGATGAGCCAACACCTTCTGCACTAGTAGATATTAAAATTACTTGAGGATATTCCATTCCTAACATTTCCATTTCACATTCTACAATACTGAATTGTTTATATGGATATTTGCCAAGACGAGAGTCCATTTTTGTAAATGTTTCTGTTGCTAAATTTAGGGCTTCATTTGCTTTTTCGATTTCTCCTTTGTGAAAGTAACAGTTAATTTTTATATTGTCTACATCTTTTGAAAAGATTTCATAATTTTCTCCAGCAACAATTACAAAATCTCTTACAACATTAGCTGTATATTTATATTTGATGAGATTATCATTTATATTTGTAATTTCAGTATTATCTCCAGTTGCAATTAAAGTATAAGATTTTGGAATAGTTACAGTAACATCATAATTAGCCATTTTAGAATAGAAACATTCTCCAACTGCAAAATATGGATAATATTGAAATTTTCCATTCTCATATGGACATAATATAGGAATACAATTTGCTAAATAAAAATCTTTACTGTTGTTATTAATTGTTTGATATCCATATCTGGCATTAAGATTAGGAACATAAGCTTTATAATCAAATGAAATTGATGTTAATTCATTTGGGAGTAAAGGTGATGCTAGTTTTACTGAAAATACAGTAGGATCTTCATTTTTTATTAATTCTAGAGATGTATTAGTTTGTGTATCGTGTAAATTAGTAATTTCACTTACTTTTCCATTTTCTTTATCAGAAAATGCACTTGGATAATCTCTGAAATATATTTCATTCCAAGTGTCGTTTGAATCATTTATAACGTTTACTGTAAGATTTATATTATAACAGTTATTATCAACATCTAATATGAAATTTGCAATATAATTATTTTGTATTGTGACTTTTGGAGAGTTTTCATTCCATTGCACAGTTACAGTTTTGTTTGCAATTGGAATTTTTTCAAATTTAGTTGATGAATCTGTAATTTTAGAACTTTTTTTATTAATGTTGAATATTATTGATATTGTTATGATAAAAATTAATAGTATAATAATTAATTTTATATTTTTATGTTTCATGTTTTCTCCTTTTATAAAATGTAAGCACTAATATAATTAGTGCTTACATAAACTATTTAAGAAGGCAGTTACTCAAGAAAATAAACTATTGGGCATTATAGTCAGAGATAGCGATATATCCTGTTTTAAGTTTTCCGGAATTGAGCGAATATCTGATGTAATAAAAATCATCTTCAACCTTCAACAAATCCGCTTTTTGATTTGAGACAGAACCATAAACACTATACAGTGTACTGGGACCTTGTCGAACATTAATTTTAGAAGAAATTGTCAATTCGCCACAAACGTTACCAAAAAGAGGAATATTAGAATCTTCTGCATATTGAATAGAAACATTTTGGGCGGGAACATACGCACGTTTTCTTCCATTAGAAGTGTCATATTCAATAAAATACCAATTACTTTCGGAAGCAAGAATTGCTACATATTCTCCGGAATTTACAGAACCACTTCTTTCATAAGTGGTTGTGTCAGGTCCATAATAAACAGAGGAATAACTTGTAACAATTCCCATGCAAGTAGAATATGTGTCGAACATAAAGCCGGTAAAGACATATCCTAACGTGGGTCCATTTGCGGTGCTGTATGAAATGAAATAGGAATTTCCGTCTTTACACAAAATCGTAAAAGTTTCGTTTGGGAAAATGTAATCTTTAATGTTTCCTTCAGATTGAATACTAGAATCGTATACGGGAAGGTTATCAAATATTGCTTTGGCGAGTCCACAGCAATTATTATATGCAGCATTTCCAATTAAGAAAGGAAATGTAGAAAGCAATAACAATAAAGCTAAGACTACTTTGAAATACCGGAATTTTGCATGATTTTTCTTCATAAGTATGCCTCCATAAAGATAAAAGTGATGCCTTCTTAAATAGTTTTTTCTAAATAATTATAAATTAATAATTAAAAATACATCTGTTTGAACACACTATATCATATAAAAAATTAAAAAACATAAAAGTAAAAAAAGATAAAAAAAATGTAAAAAAAATAAAAAAGAAAAATTTGATAAATTTTTAGAAAAAAATTGCCAAAAGAGTAAAAAAATGCTACAATAAAATAGTGTAATACTAAATGTAAATATAAAAGGATGTTAAGAGAATGGGGAATTTAACAAATGCCCAAAAATCAATTTGGGTAACTGAACAATATTACAAAGGAAGTAGCATAAACAATATTTGTGGTACAGCAGTTATACAAGAGAAAGTGGACTTTGAAAAATTGAAAGAGTCCATACAAATTGTGTGTAAAAAACATGATAATTTTTGGCTAGAGTTTAAGTTAAATGAAGGAAATGTTGAACAAGTGTTATCTGAAAAAAAAGAAATTCAGATAGACACTATTAATATTGCGGGCAAAAATCAGTTAGAAACAGAAAGAAACAAAATTGTAAAAACAAGATTTCAATTAGAAAATTCAAAATTATTTAAATTTTATATCTTTAAATTTATAGATGGAAAAGGGGCTTTCATGCTCAATATACACCATCTAATTTCAGACGCGTGGACATTAGCGCTTATTTGTAATGACATCATAAAAACATATTCAGAATTAATTCAAAATAAAGAAGTAGAAAAAAAGGCTATATATTCATATATAGACTATATTAAATCAGAACAACAATACCAAGAAAGTGAAAAATATAATAAAGATAAGCAATACTGGATAGAAAGATTTAAAACTATTCCAGAAGTTGCAACAATACCAGGAAGCATAAAAGGAGACATTGACGAAACAAATCCTGCAGGTGAAAGAGAAAAATATGAAATATCAAAAGAGGATGTAGAAAAGATAAAAAAATATTGTAAAGAAAATAAAATATCATTATATAATTTTTTTATGGCTATTTATGCAATATATATAGGAGAAGTATCAAATTTAGATGAATTTACTATAGGTACACCTATTTTAAACAGAACAAATTATAAAGAAAAAAATGCAGCTGGTATGTTTATAAATATGGCTCCATTTAGAATTAATATTAATGAAGATATAGAATTTAAACAATTCATAAAAAACATAGCAAGAGATTCTATGGATATGTTAAAACATCAAAAATATTCATATCAATGTTTGCTAGAAGAATTAAGAAAAGAAAATAAAAGTATTCCAAATTTATATAATATTTTATTATCATATCAAATAACAAATGCAAAGCAAAATGAAGGAAATATTGAATATGAAACAGAATGGACATTTAATGGTTATTGTGCAGATAATATAGATATTCAAATTTATGACTTAAATGATACTGGAAATTTGAATTTATAAAGTAGAAGATATTAAAAATATACATAGAAGAATATTAAATATTATAAAACAAGTAGTATCAAAAGAAGAGATAAAACTTAGTGAAATTGATATTGTTACACCTGAAGAAAAGGAAAAATTACTTGTAGAATTTAATAAAACAGAATTAAAATATGATGAAAACATACCTTTTATAAAATATTTTGAAAAACAAGTAGAAAAAACACCAGATGATATAGCAATTGTTTTTGAAGATAAAGAAATGACATATAGAGAATTAAATGAGAGAGCAAATAGTTTAGCATATAAATTAAGAGAAAATGAAGTAACTAATAATACTGTTGTAGGTATATTATTAGAACGTTCATTTGAAATGTTAATATCAATGTTAGCAGTATTAAAATCAGGAGGATGTTATATTCCAATTGCACCAGATTATCCAAAAGATAGAATAGAATATATGCTTGAAGATAGTGAAGCAACAATAATATTAACAAGTCAAAATAGAAGAAATTTAGCAGATAAAAAACTTATTAATGTAAAAGATGAGAGAATATATGAAAATCATAAAGAAAATTTAGAAAATATTTCTAAACCAGAAGATTTATCATATTTAATATATACATCAGGTTCAACAGGTACTCCAAAAGGGGTAATGTTGAAACAAAAAAATTTAAGCAATTTTTACAATTCAATGAAAAATATAATTGAATATTTAAAAGATGGAAAAAATCATAAAATCCTTTCAATTACAACAGTTTCATTTGATATATTTGGATTTGAAACATTAATGTCATTAACAAGAGGATTAACAGTATATTTAACGAGTGAAAATGGTCAAAAAATGACATCAAAAATAGAAAGAATTGTAAAAGACAGCAATGTTGAAATAATGCAAACAACACCATCTGTAATGAAATTTCATTTGGAAAATTTGAATGATGAAAATAGTTTAAAAAGTTTGGAATATATAATGTTAGCAGGTGAGCCTTTAACAAAAACATTGGTAGATAGAATTAAACAAATAATTCCAAATGTAACAATTTACAATGGATATGGACCATCTGAAACAACAATATTTTCAACAATAGGAAATGCAACAAATCAGGAAGAAATTACAATAGGAAGACCTATTAATAATACACAAATATATATCTTAAATAAAAATAAAAAAGTGATGCCACAAGGTACAATAGGAGAATTATATATTTCAGGAGATGGTGTGGGAAAAGGATATATGAATAAAGAGCAACAAACAAATGAGAGCTTTATAATAAATCCATTTATAGATGGAAAAGTTATGTATAAAGTAGGAGATTTAGGTGCTTTTGATGATAAAGGGGAAATTACTTGTTATGGAAGAATCGACAATCAAGTAAAAATAAGAGGATTAAGAATAGAACTACAAGAAATTGAGAAAAGAATGCAATCTGTTTATAATATTCATGATTGTGTTGTTGTAAAAAAAGTTGTAAAAGGAAAAGACGCATTATGTGCATATTATGTGGAAAGAGGTCATGTATCTAAATCAGTTTTGAAAACAGTTTTATATTCAAAATTGCCAGAATATATGGTTCCACAATATTTTGTAAAAATGGAACAATTACCACATACACCAAATGGAAAAGTTGATAGAAAAGCTTTGCCAGATCCTGTTATTGATGAAAATGAACTTGAAATTGTAAAACCTAGAAATGAAATTGATAAAGAATTAATAAAAATAATAGAAAAAATGTTACAAGTTGATAAAGTTGGAATTAATAATACTTTATTAGAACTTGGAGGAGATTCTTTAACAGCAATTACATTAACAACAAAGGTTTTATCAAAATTTAATGTACAATTAAATATAAAAGATATATTGTCAAATTATACAATAAAAGATATGTCAGACTATATAGCAGAAAATCAAACAAAAGATATATCAAAAATAAAGATAGAAAGAATCAAAGAACAAGATTATTATCCATTATCATCTGCTCAAAAGAGAATATATTATAATTGTAAAATGATTGGTGAAGATAATATTGTTTATAATATGCCTGGTGGAATTACTGTTGATGAAGTTTTAGATATTGAAAAAATAAAAGAAGTATTTTACAAAATAATTAAAAGACATGAAATATTAAGAACAATATTAATTCAACAAAATGATGAAATTGTTCAAAAAGTATGTAAAGAAATAAACTTTAATATACCAGTATATTTTAACCAAGAAAAAGAAATTGATTCAATTATAAAAAACTTTTCAAAGCCATTTAAATTAGAAAATGAAGTTTTGATAAGAGTAGAAGTACATTATATTGATAATAAAAAAACAATGTTATTAGTTGATTCACATCATATTATAATGGATGGAATGTCGTTAAACAATTTAATAATAGAATTTAATAGATTATATAATGGTGCTGATTTAAAACGTTTGCCAATACAATATAGAGATTATACTATGTGGGAAAATAATTATAATAAAAGTAATGAAATTTTAGAACATGAAAGATATTGGGTAAATAAATTTGAAGATTGTGAATTCCCACCATTAAATTTACCTTATGATTATAAAGTGTCAGCAATTAGAAGCTATGAAGGAAACACTATAACAAATGTTATTGATGAGAAAATATTTAGAAAAATAGAAAAATATGCAAAGAAAATAGGAATGTCTTCATATATGCTATTTGTTTCAACATTTTTAATATTATTGCATAGATATACTGGACAAGATGAGATTATTTTAGGTAGTCCAGTTGCTAATAGAAACCAAAAAGAAACTAAAAGAATGATGGGAGTATTAGTAAATAATATTGTAATAAGAAGTAAATTAAATGAAGATGAAACAATTAATGAATTTTTTGAAAAGATGAAAGAACAAATATTAAGTGATATATCGAATCAACCATATCCATTTGATATGTTAATAAAAAAATTAAATATAAAAGTTGATAATTCAAGAAATCCTATGTTTGATGTAATGTTTACATATCAAAACAAAGAAGAAAATACAGTACAATTAAGTGGAAAAAGTGTAAATGTTTTAGAATTAGATAATAATATTTCAAAATTTAATTTATCAATAGAAGTAAAACCTAAAATGCATACAATAAATGTTGAATATTGTACAAAATTATTTAAAAAAGAGACAATTGAAAATTTATTTGAACATTATTTATATATGTTAACAGATATTATAGAAAATGTTGACGCAAAAATAAAGGATATAGATATAATAACTCCAAAAGAAAATAAACTTCTTGAAAAATTTAACGCAACAGATGGAGAAATAAATAATGATACAACAGCATATCTTATTGAAAAACAAGTTGATGAAAATCCAAATAATATTGCTGTTATATGTGAAGATAAAGTTTTAACATATAAACAACTTGATGATAAGGCAAATTCTTTAGCAAATTATTTAATTAAAATTGGTGTAAAGAGTAATGACATAGTATGTATTATGACAAATAGGTCATTGGAAACTATTGTAGCAATGTATGCAGTACTGAAAGCTGGTGGTGCATTCTTAAATGTTGATCCTACATATCCTGTAGATAGGACAAAATATTATATAGAGAGTAGTAGGTCGCAATATGTATTAACGCAAAAAGAATTAAAAGATAGAGTAAAAGAAATACCAAATTGTATTGAAATTGATTTAGACAATAATATTTATCAAGAAAATAAAGATAGACCTAAAGTTAATATTAAAATGGAAGATTTATCATATATCATATACACATCAGGTTCAACAGGAGTTCCCAAAGGAGTAATGTTAAATCAAGTGGGTTTAACTAATATGGCAAAAGCAATGACAAAAGCATTAGATTATTTACATGACGGAAAAGTACATACATTGCTATCAGTAACTTCAACACCTTTTGATATATTTGTTTATGAAATAATAGTTTCATTAACACATGGTCAAAGAATTGTAATGGCAAATAATGCTGAACATAGAAATCCAAAATTATTAGAAAAATTAATGGAAAAGTATAATACAGATGTAATGACAGTTACACCAAGTTTAATGAAAATAGTATATGATAATAGAAGTGAAAATTCACCATTAAGATTAGTAAAAAATATGGTATTTGGTGGAGAGCCATTGCCTGAAAAATTTGTAAAAGATTTGAAAGCTTTAGCAGATGATATAACAGTATTTAATATATATGGACCAAGTGAAATAACAGTATTATCAAATGTACAAAATTTGAATGGAGAACCAGAAATTACAACAGGCCCACCAATAATGAATACACAAATACATATATTAGATAAAAATTTGAATAGAGTTCCAATTGGTGTAGTTGGTGAAATATATATATCTGGAATACAGGTTGGAGTTGGATATTTAGGAAAAGAAGAACTTACAAATCAAAAATTTCTTCAAAATAAATTTGGAAAAGGAAGAATGTATAAATCTGGTGATATAGGAAGATGGACATTTGAAGGAAAGATTCAATGTTTGGGAAGAATTGATCATCAAATAAAATTAAGAGGATTAAGAATAGAACTTGGAGAAATTGAAAATAAAATGGAACAATATCCTGGTGTATCTGCAGCAATAGTTAATAAAATAACGATAAATGATAAAGACTCATTATGTGGATATTATGTTACAGATGGTACAAGTAATATTAGTGAATTAGAAATAAAAAGTTACTTAAAAAAATATTTACCACAATATATGGTTCCAAGTTATATAGTACATCTTGAAAAAATGCCATATACAATTAATAGAAAAATAGATAGAAAAGCATTACCTATGCCTAATATTGAGGAAGAGAATTTTAAAGAAGAAGAACCAGATAAACATGATAATGATGAATTGAAATTACTACAAATCTGGAAAAATATACTACATTTAGATAAAATCAATTTAAATGATAATTTCTTTGATATAGGAGGAGATTCAATTTCTGCAATAAAAATGCAAATAGAAGCACTAAAATATAACTTCAATTTTGAGTATGCAGATATATTCAAATATCCTACAATTAAAGAATTAGCATCAAAAAAGAGATATAATAAGAATAATAATATCCAAAAATATGATTATTCAGAAATAAATAAAATATTAAAAAGAAATAATTTAGAAAATTTAAAAAAGATTCAAAAATATAATGTAAAAGATGTATTACTTATCGGAGGAACTGGATATTTAGGAATACATATATTATATGAATATTTGAAATATGAAAATGGAAAAATCTATTGTTTAGTAAGGAGAAAAAATAATGAAGAACCATTAATTAGACTTCAACAAAAAATTGCATTTTATTTTGGAAATGATTATTATGAAAAAAATAAAGATAGAATTCAAGTTGTCGAAGGGGATATAGTTGAAGAAAATTTAGCAATTAATTCAAAAGATTATAAAATGCTAAAAAATAATATAACAACAGTAATAAATGCAGGAGCACTAGTAAAACATTTTGGAATTTCAAAATTATTTAATGATATAAATGTAAAAGGAACAGAAAATGTAGTTGAATTTTGTAAAAAAGAAAATAAAAGATTAATACATATTTCAACTATTAGTGTATCAGGAAATGGAGAAAAAGAAGAAACAGTAGAAGAAACAACAGAAAATATAAATAGTAAGAAAATCTTTAAAGAAAGTGATTTATATATAGGACAAAATATATCAGGAATATATACTATAACTAAGTTTGAAGCGGAAAAAATAGTATTAAAAGCTATAAAAAGTGGATTAAATGCACAAATATTAAGGATGGGAAATATTACTAATAGATATAGTGATGGCGTTTTCCAACAAAATGTTGAAGAAAATGCTTTTGCAAAAAGACTAAAATCTTTTATTGAACTTGGAATGTTTCCCAAATATTTGTTAGATCATGCTATTGAACTTGGACCAGTTGATTTATGTGCAGAAGCAGTTATAAAAATATTAGAATATGATAGTAATTGTAATGTTCTACATATTTATAATTCTAAATTGTTACCAATAAAATTATTGGTAAATACAATGAAAGAATTGGGAATAAATATTGAAGCTGTAGATGATGAAACAATGTCAAGAAAATTAAAAGAAATTTTAAATGATAACTTTAAAAAAGAAATTTTATCTGGTATAATACATGACATAGATTCAAAAAAGAGATTAATATATACATCAAACATAAGAGTCTCATATGATTTTTCAGAAAAATATTTAGAAAAAATAGGTTTTTCTTGGAAAAATATAGATAGAGAATACATATTAAAATATATGAATTACTTTAAAGGAATAGGATTTATAGAATACTAAAGGAGAAAAAACAAATGAAATTAATTAATACAGAATTTATATTACTTATTATATCTACACTTTCTATATTAGTATTAATGTATACTATTATAAAAAGGAAACCATTATCTCAATTACAACATGCATTTGCATCTGTTTTAGGAACAGTTTTAATAATAAGTATAGGTGTAATCTTGCAATTAGTTTTCACAACATTTGGAAATGTTGAACCAATTATTTTTGAAAACTTTATATATATAGGAACATGTTTTTTACCGGTTGCATTGTTTTTTGTAGCAATAATATTTAAAAACACAAAAATTAGGTTTAAGAAAAAATATTTATTATTATTTATAATACCGTTACTTACATTAGCGGTATTATATACTAATAAATATCATCATTTATTTTATAAAGCATATTCAACAAATTTAAATGAAATGGTATATGGACCATATTTTTATATTCATACAATATATACATATGGATTATTATTTGTTAGTATAGGACTAATGATATATGGAACGTTAAAAAATTCTGGAGCCTTTTCAAAACAAACAATGTTAATAATTATAGGAACAATGTTTCCAATAGTTGTTAATGTATTAGGAACATTAAAAATATATAATATGAATGTTTGTTTAACTCCAATAAGTTTTTCAATAGCTGTAATTTTCTATACATTTGCCATAATGAAATTTAACTTTTTAAAGATTACGCCAATAGCTTTACAAAAAATAGTTGATAGAATATCTGATGGATATGTAGTTTTGGATGAAAATAATGCAATTACAGATTTTAATAAAACATTTTTAGATATATTTAAACTAAGTCCAGAAGATATAAGAAGTAAAAATTTTATAAAATTTTTACAACAAAAAGATATATCAAGCCAAGCAATTTCTAAAATTAATCAATCGATAAAAAGAGCTAATGATACAGAAACAACAGTATCATTTGAACAGCAATTTGTAAAAATAAGAAAATATTTTAGAATAGAAATAACACCTATAAATTCGGACAATAATTCATTAGGAACATTATTTTTATTAAAAGATATAACACAACATAAAGAAGATATGGAGACAATAAAAAATAATCAAGATATCTTAATGGAAAGAGAACGTTTAGCAGGGCTAGGACAATTAATAGGAGGAATAGCACATAACTTAAAAACACCTATTATGTCTATAGCTGGTGCAACACAAGGATTAGAAAATTTAATAAAAGAATATGATGAATCAATAGATGACCCACTTGTAAATTCACAAGACCATCATGATATTGCAAGAGATATGGAAGAATGGATACCAAAAATAAGAGCACATCTTGAATATATGTCAGATATTATTACAACAGTAAAAGGTCAAGCTGTAGCATCTTTATCAGAAAATGATACGGAAGAATTTACTGTAATGGAATTAATAAAAAGAGTAAATATATTAATGAAACATGAATTAAAGAATGCATATATTTATTTAAATGTATTGATGAAAATAGATGAAAATCAAATAATTCATGGAAATGTAAATGTTCTTGTACAAGTTGTTAATAACATGATTTCAAATGCAATACAAGCCTATGATGGAAAACATGATCAAAATATTCAATTAGAAATTAGTAAAGATTCTGGAAATGTCATATTTTCAGTAACAGATTTTGCAGGAGGACTTCCAAAAGAAGTACAAGATAGACTATTTAAAGAAATGGTTACAACAAAAGGAAAAAACGGTACAGGACTTGGATTATATATGTCATATTCAAACATAAAAGCACATTTTGGAGGAGACATTACATATCAAACAGAAGATGGAAAAGGAACAACATTTAATATTTTGATTCCTATGAATAAATAATATAATGTATAGTTAAAAAGACTATATATCTCAGGATGAGTGATAAAATTTTATACAAAAAGGAGAACAGGGCAAATGAGAAAAGCATTACAAAATCAAATGAGTGGTGAAAGAAGATATAGAATAATCGGAGTAGATGATGAAGAAGGAATACTTGATTCTTTAACAGTGCTTTTTGATAATTCTGAATATGAATTTTATGGTGCACAAGACCCAGTAGAGGCAATTGAATTAGTAAAAAAAGAACATTTTGATTTAATGTTATTAGATTTTATGATGACACCTTTACATGGTGATGAAGTTGTAGAAGAAATAAGAAAATTTAACAAAGAATTATACATATTATTATTAACAGGTCATAAAGATATGGCTCCACCATTAGAGACTATTAAGAGACTTGATATTCAAGGATATTGTGAAAAAAGCGATAAATTTAATCAATTACAATTATTGGTTGAATCTGGTATAAAATCTGTTAAACAAATGGAAGAAATAAAAAGAATAAATGATAAACTTTCAGAATCAAATGATAAACTTGAAAAAGCTTATTTAGAAATGGTTGAAACTTTAAGATTTGCTGTAGAAGCAAAAGATACATATACAAGAGGTCATTCAGATAGAGTTTCAGAATATTCAGTTTTAATTGGCCAAAAATTAGGATTAACAGAAGATCAAATAAAAACTTTGAGAATAGGTGGATTATTTCATGATATTGGAAAAATCGGAATTCCTGATAGTATATTATTAAAGCCAAGCAAACTTTCAGATGATGAATATTCACAAATAAAAAATCATCCAGCAATAGGGGCACATATATTAGGTTCTGCAGATATTTTTAAAGATATTATTCCAATAGTAAAACATCATCATGAAAAATATGATGGAACAGGATATCCTGGAATGTTAAAAGGTGAAGAAATACCATATTTAGCAAGAATTGCAGCTGTTGCAGATACATTTGATGCTATGACAAGTAGAAGAAGTTATAGAGGTCCAATTGATATTGAACATGTAAAAGATGAAATAAAAAGATGTGAAGGGACACAATTTGATCCTCAAGTAGCAGAAGCCTTTCTTGAGATTTTGAATAATAATTATGAAAAAATACAAGAAATACAAAATAAATATGTTAGTGAATAAAATAAAAACAGGATTTAGATTTTTCTAAGCCCTGTTTTTTACTTTACATTTTGTGAGCAAACTATGATATTTTCATAGAAAGACCAACTTTTTTACGTTCTTGATCAATTTTTATAACTTTAACTTTTACAATATCTCCAACAGAAACAATTTCAGAAGGTGATTTAACATATGAATCACTCATTTCAGAAATATGAACAAGTCCATCATATTTTACACCAATGTCAACAAATGCACCAAAATCGATAACATTACGAACAGTACCTGTAAGTACCATTCCTTCAGTTAAATCTTCAAATTTTAAAACATCGCTACGAAGAACAGGTTTTGGCATATCTTCTCTTGGGTCACGACCAGGCTTTGATAATTCTGATATTATATCAGCTAATGTCATTTCACCAATATCAAGTGTTTTTGCAGTTTCCTCAATATTTACTGATTTTAATTTTTCTCTTAAAGAATTCAAATTTTCTTTATTTTTTAAATCTTCAATTTTAAATCCTAATAATTCTAATAATTTTTCAGTTTGTTCATAACTTTCTGGGTGAACAGCTGTATTTTCTAATGGATTTTTTCCATCAGGAATTCTAATAAATCCGGCACATTGTTCATAAGCAACTTTTCCAAGCTTTGGAACTTTTAATAATTCTTTTCTTTCTTTTAATTTACCATTTTCATCTCTATATTTTACAATATTTTTTGCAATTGTATTATTAATACCAGAAACATATGAAAGTAGAGAAGGAGTTGCAGTATTTACATCAACACCAACTCTGTTTACACTATCTTCTACAACACCTGTTAAGCTTTCTGATAATTTCTTTTGATTTACATCATGTTGATATTGACCAACACCAATTGCTTTTGGGTCAATTTTTACTAATTCAGCAAGAGGATCTTGTAATCTACGAGCTATTGAAATAGCACCTCTTATTGATACATTTATATCAGGATATTCTTCTGTTGCAAGTTTTGAGGCAGAATATACAGATGCACCAGCTTCACTGACAATTACATAACAAATATCATGTTTTACTTCTTTAATCATATCTGAAACAAACATTTCAGATTCACGAGATGCAGTACCATTTCCAATTGCAATCATATCAACATGGTCTTTATTTATTAAATCTAATAAAGTTTTCTTTGCACCTTCAACATCATTTTGTGGTGCTGTAGGATATACTGTAGCTATATCTAAAACTTTTCCAGTTTCATCAATTACAGCTATTTTACAACCAGTTCTATAAGCAGGGTCAAATCCCATAACAGTTTTACCTTTTATAGGAGCACCTAATAATAATTGTTTAGCATTTTGACCAAATACTTTAATTGCTTTTTCTTCAGCTTTTTCAGTTAAATCTGAACGAATTTCTCTATCAATAGATGGTTCAATTAATCTTGTAAAAGCATCTTCAATTGTATTTGTAAGCATTTCTGTAAATTGAGTTTTTCCTTTTATTATATCTTTTTGAATATAATATAAAATTTTATCTGTAGGTTTTTCAATAGATACTTTTAGGAAATCTTCAGCTTCACCTCTATTAATAGCTAAAATTCTATGACTTGGAAGTTTATGTACTAATTCGGCAAATTCGTAATACATTTCATAATTAGATTTTTCATCAGGTTTTGCAGCTTTTGTTACAATAGTACCTTCACGATAACATATTTTTTTGATATATTTTCTATATTTTGCGTTATCAGAAATATTTTCAGCGATAATATCTAAAGCACCTTGAATTGCATCTTCAGCTGTTGCAACAACTTTATCTTTATTATTTTTATCTTCATCAGATAAATTATCAATATTTACAAATTCTTGAGCAATTTCATTAATATCTTTTTTCTCTTCTTGTGCAATAATAATATCTGCTAATGGTTCTAATCCTTTAGCTTTTGCAGCAGTAGCTCTTGTCTTTTTCTTTTGCTTAAATGGTCTGTATAAATCTTCAACTTCTGCAAGTGTTTCAGATGATGCAATTGCAATAGTTAACTCATCAGTCAATTTTCCTTGTTCATCAATTGATTTTATAATTTCACCTTTTCTTGTTTCTAAGTTTCTAAGATATGTAAGTCTTTCTCCTAAATCTCTTAAAATTTCATCACTCAACCCACCTGTAGCTTCTTTTCTGTAACGTGCGATAAATGGAATTGTATTTCCTTCATCAATTAATTTTACAGCATTTTCTACTTGTGTATTTTTTACATTTAATTCTTCTGCTATTTTATTTATAATTTTATCCATAGTCTTGTCCTTTCTAAATTTACCTTTACAAATTATATCCTCAAAGTTTGCAAAAATCAAGAGATATAGAAAATTCAATTTGAAAAAATATCTAAAATTTTTGTATAAATTTAATATTCATTTAATGAATAAAAAGTAATATATATAAGGTGATTTATATGAGAATATTAATAGTTGAAGATGAATTTAAAATTGCTGATGTAATAGCAAGTAGATTAAGAAATGAGCAATATATTGTTGATGTTTATGGAGATGGAGAAGAAGGGCTAGATAATGCATTAACAAATATTTATGATTTAATAATCTTAGATGTGATGCTTCCTGTAATTGATGGATTTAAAATTTTGCAGAAAATTAGAAAACAAAAAATAGAATCAAAAGTAATTATGCTTACAGCAAAATCAATGTTAGAAGATAAATTAACAGGATTTGATGCAGGTTCAAATGTGCAAATAAAGGTAGTTAGAGGCTTAGGTTATAAATTAGAATGTTAAAAGGAAAATAAAAGTGGAAAAATTAAATAAAAAATTGGTTAAAAAGTTTCAAAAAAAACAAGGAATGATTTAATATTCCTTGTTTTTTGTTTTTATAACCATTCTCCAACTTTCTTAATATAAATTTTTTTAACAATTTGAACAAGAACAACATACAAAGCAGTCAATCCAATAACAATTAAGTAATACAAAGGTGGTAATATTTCAAAATGGAATGATGAAATATTATGGAATAATATTGGAGTAATTATAGTACCAATTATTGTAACCATAGTAAGAGCAGTTAAGATAGGATTTGCTCTTGATTGTACAAAAGGAATTTTTGATGTACGCACAAAATGTATTATTAAAGTTTCACTAATTAGACATTCAACAAACCAAGCTGTTTGAAAATATGATTCACTAGCAATATTGTTATATCCTAAAATAAACCAGAATGCCAAGAATGCTAAAACATCAATAATTGAACTAATAGGTCCCATAACATTCATAAAAGTTCCTAATCCTTTTGTATTCCATTTTCTAGGCTTTAATAAAAATTCTTTATCAACATTATCATAAGGAATAGCTATTTGAGAAAAATCATATAAAAAATCCTGTAAAAGCATTTGAATAGGTAGCAATGGTAAAAATGGTAAGAATATACTTGCAATAAAAATACTAAAAACATCACCAAAATCTGAGCTTAGAGCCATCTTCATATATTTTATAATATTTCCATATACTTTTCTACCTTCAACAACACCATTAAAAACAACCTTTAAGTTTTTCTCTAACAAAATTATATCACTAGCTTCTTTTGCAATATCTGTCGCAGTATTTACACAAATACCAACATCAGCATTATGAAGTGATGGAGCATCATTTACACCATCTCCCATATATCCAACAACATGACCATTCTTCTTTAATATAGTAATAATTCTTTCTTTTTGTAAAGGATTCATTCTTGCAAATATATCAACATCTTCAACTTGTTTTGAAAGTTCATCATCAGACATTTTATCAATATCAGAACCAGTTAAAATTTTATCATTTGGAATTCCAACTAATCTTGAAACATTTTCAGTAGCATATTGATTATCACCAGTTAATATTTTTGTTGTAACACCATATTCTTTTAAATTTTTAATTGTAGTTTTTACATCTTTTTTTGGTGGATCAAGAAACGCAACAAATCCGATAAATACCATTTCAGATTCATCAGAAGAATTAAATATATCTTTACCAGAATATTCTCTTTTTGAAGCTAATGCAATAACTTGCATTCCCTGTAAAGCTAAATCTTTTGCATTACTATTTATATTTGCAATCATATTTTGAGTTAAGTCTTTGTGTTCACCATTTATTTTTACAGTAGTACATCTTTTTAATATTTCTTCCAAAGCACCTTTTGTAATAATTCTATAATGATCATCATGTTTTACAACAACACTCATTATTTTTCTTGTATAATCAAATGGAATTTCATCAACTTTTTCATAATCAAGAATTTTTTCTTTAATATTATGCTCATTTCCATATGTAATAACAGCTTTATCAACTAAGTTTTTCATTCCAGTTCCATAATAACTATTTAAATAAGCATATTCAAGAATTGATAAATCTTCTTTACCTTCAACATTAATATATTTTTGTAAGACAATCTTGTCTAATGTTAAAGTTCCTGTTTTATCTGTACACAATACATCAATTGCACCTAAATTTTGGATTGATTGAATGTTTTTTACAAGAGTTTTCTTTTTAGCCAATGTTTTAGTACCTTTAGTTAAATTAACATTAACAATCATAGGAAGCATTGTTGGAGTGATTCCAACAGCAACAGATAATGCAAATAGAATTGCCTCTAATACATCTTTACGAATAAGTGCATATATAATAAATACTGCAATAGAAACAACAAGCATATATTTAATAAGAAGTTTTGTTATATTATTCATACCTTTTTCAAAATTTGTAATTTCTTTTTTATTATCAATTTGTTTACCCATATTTCCTAAATATGTTGAAAATCCTGTGCTGATAACAATACCAGTAGCTTTACCACTTATAACACTTGTCCCCATCAAGCAAATATTAGATAGTGAAAAAATTTCATTTGATGGTATGTAAGAATCCTTTTTCTCAATAGGAGCACTTTCACCAGTAAAAACAGATTGATTTAAAAATAAATCCTTACTCTCTAAAATCATAACATCTGCAGGAATTATTGAGCCAGCATTTAAATGAACAATATCACCTAATACAATATCTTCTGTTTTTATATTTTTTTCTTTGCCATTTCTTATAACAGTTGCAGTAGAAAAAAGTTTACTCTTTAAAGACTGATTAAACTTATAAGTAGAATAGTCTTGAAAAAATCTTATCAAAGCACTTGCAAAACCAATAGCTAAAATAATTATAGTTCCAAGAGTATCATCACCAACAAATTTATTTATAATTGCTAAAACTATAAGAATAAAAATAAATTTATCTTTAAATGAATTTATAAAAAAGTAAAACCATGAATGTTTTTCCTCTTTTACTACAATATTTTTTTCATCATTTTTATGTTTTTCTTCAATTATTTTTGAAGATAGACCTTTTTCAATATCAGAATTAAATTCATTAAGTATTTCATCTTTTGATTTTTGAGCTATATTTGTATATTTTTCAAGGATTTTCTTATCATTATTAACTAATTTTTGATTTTTAAATTTATTTTTTATAAAAAATAAACGAATCATTTATATCACTCCTTTGAACAAATTTATTATAACACAATGATTGAAAATGAAAATAATTTTATAGAAAAAATTAAACTTTTTATTGATATAAATTATATGTAAATGAAGTTGATATAAATTAATGAATATGCTATAATTAAAGCGAAAAAATGAAAAAAGGAAGTATAAATAAATGAAAACAACAGTATATTTAATAAGACATTCAGTAAGATTTAATAACAAAGAAATGATAGAAAGTTATAAAACAAGCCAAAGTGATTTATAAAAAAATGAAAAAATAATATTAAGTGTAACAGGAAAAAGAATTGCAATATTTTCACATGATATGCAATAACATTTCTATTATTAAAATGGTGTAAATTAAATAGTGTTGATAGTAAACACAAATTGGATTTTAGTTTTAATGGAAAACAAGTATTTAATAAGAAATTGAATTCACCAGAGGTATTTAAATTAGTATTGGATGAAAATGATGAAGTGGAAAGTATTGAAAATATAGAATTTGAAGATTTGGAGTATGATGATTTTAATAAGAAGGAATTACAATAGATATTTGTGATATGGCGAATAAAATAGAATAGAAATTTAAAATATGAGGTCTTAAAAAGGAAAGTGATAAAAATGAAAATAATATTAGCATCAGGATCACCAAGAAGAAAAGAACTATTAAGTTTAATAACAACAAATTTTGAAATTATTGTAAGTGGTGTAGATGAAAGTTTAAAAGAATGGTTAACACCAGAAGAACAAACAGAAAGATTAGCATATATAAAAGCAAAAGACATTTTTGAAAAAACATCTGGCAATAGAATAGTAATTGGTTCAGACACAATTGTAACAAAAAATGGCAAAATATATGGAAAACCCAAAAGCAGAGAAAATGCAATTCAAATGATACAAGAACTTTTAGAAGGAGACAGAACACATAGTGTAATTACTGGACTTAGTATTTTGATTGAAAAAGATGGAGTATATAAGGAATACAAAACATTTGATGAAGTAAAAGTATTTTTGAGAGAAATGACAAAACAAGAAATAGAAAAATGGGTTGACTCAGGAAAAGCTATGGACAAAGCAGGAGCTTATGGAATTCAAAATGAATTTTGTGTATTTGTTGATAAAATTGATGGAAATTATACTAGTATTGTTGGACTTCCAACTCAAAAAGTCTATGAAGTATTAAAAGAGTATATTAACTAAAATAAAAATGCTCTATAATTAAATGTTGGGGAGAGTTAAAATAGCTACTTCAACATTTATTATAGAACCAATAAGACAAATAAGACGAATCTGAATGAAATAGTTCATTTAGATCCGTCTTATTTTAATATAATAGGAAATAATAAGAAACTTTAAGTTTCACAATTCAAAATGAAAATAAAATATTAAATAATATTCTATTTTCAAAGGAAAGTTCTCTGAACTTTCCTTTAAAGCTACAATGTTAGCCATTAAAGATATTTAAAAACTTCTTCAGGATATAATATTTTTGATTTATTTTTAAAATCATCAATATCAATCCATTTGGCAGAAAACTCGCCACCTCTATCTATAATATTATATTCATCTTTGTAATCACTATCTGCAATATCAATTGAATAAAATAAAATTAATTCATGAGCATTTCTACCATTAAAAGTAAAGATATTTTCAGAAATACCAAGAAAATCTTTTACAACAATATCTGTATTAATTTCCTCCTTAAATTCTCTTTTTAAGGCATCAGAACTTTTTTCAAGAAATTCAATACCACCACCTAAACATCTATAAAATGTTTGATTTTTTACCTTATCGAATTTTTCTTCAACAAGTAATTTATTATTTTTAGTTGCCAAACCTAATGCAATAGGTCTTATTTCACTATATTTATCCATAATATCCTCCTTATTTAAAATTAAAACTCATAAAAAAGCAAAGTTATCCATCAATAAGTATTTTATAAGCTTACTAAATAAAGTCATCTCATCAATAGGCATTTTAAAAGCTTATTAAAAATCATTTTATCAATAGATATTTTATAGGTTTCATAAAATAAAGTCAAGTAGAATATGGATTAATTTGTAAAAATATGATATAGTATTTTCGAAAGGAAGTTGAGAAAATGAAAGCAGTTGTTATATCAGATATACATGGTTCAGGATATTATGCAGATAAAATAAAAGAAATTAATGAAAGAGAAAATCCAGATAAAATAATATTATTAGGAGATTTATATTATCATGGACCAAGAAATGAGTTGAGTCAAGAATATAAGCCTATGAAAGTTGCAGAAGTTTTAAATTCACTAAAAGACAAGCTATTAGTAGTAAGAGGAAATTGCGATGCAGAAGTTGATGAAATGATTTCAGAGTTTAAGTTTAATGATCATATTTTAATGGAGATTAATGGAAAAAAGTTTTATTTTACACATGGTCACAGATATAATATTGAAAATATTCCTTATGATGATTTTGATGTTATGATTTATGGACATATTCATCAAGGTTTTATTCAAGAGAAGGAGGGCTTTGTTTTTGCAAATCCTGGTTCGATTTCTTTGCCTAAATGTAATTCGGCTCATAGTTATATTGTTTTGATTGATAATAAGATTGTTTTGAAAGATGTTGATGGGAATGTGTTACAGGAGTATGAGATGGAGAAAAAAGTATGAAAAAGATAATTGTTATTGGAAGCCCTGGAGCTGGGAAAAGTGTATTTTCTAAAAAACTAAAAAATATTACGAATATACCATTATATCATATTGATATGTTATACCATAAAAAAGATGGAACGCATATTACAAAAGAAGAACTAGAAGAAAAATTAAAGCAAATTTTTAAAACAGATGAATGGATTATAGATGGAAATTATCAAAAAACATTAGAATTAAGAATCAGAGAATGTGACACAATATTTTTGTTGGATTTTCCAACTCAAGTTTGCCTTGATGGCGCAAAATCACGAATTGGAAAAAAGAGAGATGATTTGCCTTGGATAGAAGAAAAAATGGATGAAAATTTTGAAAAGTGTATTGTTAATTTTACTACTGATAAGTTGCCCAAAATTTATGAGCTATTGGATAAATATAAAGAAAATCATAGTGTATTTATATTTAAATCTAGATATGAGGCAGATAAGTGTATATATGATATTGAGAAAAAATATGGAAATATATAATTTGAAAGTAAATTAGTGAATTTTTTAGTATTGCTGTATGTTGTATAATTATGAAGAAAGATAAGAAAAAGGAAAGATATATAAAATTTTATCATTATGTAAGAGAAGAAATTATAGCAGATATAAAAAGAAAAAGAGATATTTTAAAAGAAGAGATAGATTATATTTATAAAAAAATAACCAATAGTCAATTAGAAGGAATGTCAAATGCACAAAAACTATATGTTCTAGATCAAACAAGAGTTATTGAAAATAAACAAGATAATTTTTATATAAACAAACCATTTAATGTATTTTATAGAGCAGTTCCTAATTTAGATGAAAGAGCTGAATATAAAACAAGTAAAGATTTGATTGATGTGGTTAAAAGAGATAGCACAGAAATAAAGGAATTATATGAAATTAAAGATATGAACGATTTAATTCGATTTGAATTATTAAAATTTGTAAGCAGTGATATAGAATTTAAAGAATGCGAAAATTGTCATCAATATTTTATACCAGTAAATAGAAAAGATGAAATATATTGTAATCGACCAATAAAAGGAACAGAAAAAACTTGTAAAGATGTTGGAGCAATGAATAGACATAAAGAAAAAGCAGGAGATATACCAGGAGAAAAAGAATATTGGAGAGTATATAAAAGGTATAAATATAAAGCTGATAGGAAAATAATTTCAAAAAGTGAGTTTAATCAATGGAATTATATGGCATTAGAATTAAAACAAGAATGTGCTGAAGGCAAAATTAAGGTAAATGATATGTTACAAAGGATAGAAGTATTTGAGAATAGAAAAAAAGTTGGTAAAAAATAGAAAAAATAAAAAATAAAAAATGAAAATTGAATTTGCCAGACATCTGGCAAATTTTGAGAAAAGTATATAAAGAAAGGGGATAAATAAAATATATGGAGCATTTTTTCTTAGAAGGAAAAGAAGTAGAAAGCTATAATTATCTTATATTATGCCATAATGTAATGCTAAGTTTATTAAAAAGAGCGAATAGAAATGATTGGCATAGCTTTAAAATAGATATTAAGGAAAATGATGAAAAGATGTGGGAAAAACATAATGTAGAATACTTAAGATTACATGGATATAAAAGAGAAATAAGTACGGTGTATTATCAACATATGTTTTTTTCCTTATTGTCAGATTATTTGGATTATACACATGAAGCAAATATAGCAGCATCAAAAATGAAAGTTAATATAGCATATTCTTTATTAAGGAAACCATTAAAGGATAATTTATATTTTCTAGAATTGCTAGAATACAATGGAATTGAATTTATGTATAAATTTTTGGAAAAGCCCATTGATGAATTTTCAGTAGATAAAATAAATGCTGATGAAAAAAGAACACTTATTAATAATGTAGCTAAAGATGTATTTAGTGAAGCTTATGGAGAAATTTTATATAATATTAGGTATTCAAAAAAAGAAGAAGTACGGTTTAGAAAGAATATGGAACAAAACACAACATATTATAACAACATGTCCGCATTATAAAACAGAAGATGGAAATTTAAATATGATATTTAATGATGACAAAAATATTAAAGAATTTATTGAGTACTTTTATTATATTATGCCCACAGTTCAGACATATGTTGCTAAGCTAACTTTAAATGTATAATTAATGATTTAATGATAACAAATAGATATTTAATGTTTTCTAATAAAAATAAAAATGAAGAATTAAATGATATTTTAAACAATACATTGTTGATATGTCCAAGGTGTTTTAAAGAAATAAATAATTTGAAAGAAAATGAAAAAATATTAAAGATGTGGTATTTATACTGTCCTCATTGCAAAAAGAAAATAAATTTAGATAGATTTATTTTTTATAATTGTCATGAAGAAAATGGGGAATATATTAAAGGAAGATATAATAGGAGGAACAAAAAATGAAAAATTTAGCAATAGTTATTGGAATAGATAAATATAAAAATAATAATGATTTAATAGCATGTAAAAATGATGCAAAAGATATGTATGAAATTATAAAAGAAAGTAAAAAATATGATGATATAGTATATTTTAATGGAGAATATACGAATAGAGAAATATTAAAAAAGCTAGAGGAACTAAAAATAAAATCAAAGGATGAGGAAATAGGTGAAATATTTTTCTACTTTTCTGGACATGGGTTTTCTGAAAATAATGAGTTATTTTATGTTACAACTAATACAGAAAATAACAAAATAAATACGACTTCTCTAAAAAATTCAGAGATAGATGCTTTATTTAGGGACTTAAATCCTAATTTATATGTAAAAGTGATAGATTCATGTCAAAGCGGAATAAGTTACATAAAAGATATAGATGAGGGGATATTATTTGAAAAAGCAATGAACGAAACAAAAAAAGAATTTAAAAAGTGTTTTTTTATGTTTTCATCTTTAAGAAACCAATATTCTTATGTAATGGAAGATAATAAAAGGAGCTTTTTTACAAATTCTTTTATTGAAGCATTAATATATTATAAAGATCAAGAAAATGTAAAATATTCAGAGATTTCTAATTATATGGCTGATTATTTTAGAGATAAGGAAAAACAAACACCATTTTTTATAACTCAAACTGATATGTTAGATGAATTTGTAAAATATAATAAAGAGTTAATAGTTTTATTATCAAATATAAATAACGATAAAGACAAAGAAAATATTGATGAGAATAAAGAAGTAAAAGAAGATATAAAAAGTAAGATAATTGAAAAATTATCAATGTGTGCTACTAAAGAAGAAGCAAAAATATTTACAGATACAATAATAAAATTATTTAGTCAATGTTCGATAGAGAAAAGCATATTAAATGAATATTTTAATGAAAGTAAAGAGATGAATGATGAAATAAATAAAATCCCTAAAAAGAAAATTATTGCTAATTGGATATATGAAAATAAAAGAGAGCTTGGATTATTTGCCAAAACAAAACTAGAGGAAGAACGTAAATCAAAGTTATATCCATTATTTAATTTATCAATGTCAATATATGGAGAAGAAAAAGAAAGTACTTATGAGTTTGAAATTACAGAGAAAGAGATTTGCAGTAACATTAAAATTATAATTACACCTAAAGAATTAGGATTGGAAAAATATGAATTAAATTTAGTATTGATTCCATCTTTTTCAAAAATATATGTGTTTCAAACATTTGTAAAGAATATTCCTATTACATGGGGAGAATATGAATATGACAATATGAATGAGTGGAAGATGAAAGAATTTTGCATAAAGAAAGATATGGAAGAGATAAAAAATTTTGTGGAAGAAACATTCAATAATTTCATTGAATATTGTACAAGTCAATTAAATGAACTATTAAAATAGGTTCTACCCCTAAAAATACCCCTACCGACCTAAAAAATAATAGAAATATTAGTAAATAATAAAAAGAGTGTTATGCTGTAACTATACAGAATAGCACTCTTTAAAACATAATAGAAAAAACGAAAAATGCATTCCATTTCTCATAACCCGAAGGTCGGAGGTTCGAGTCCTCCCCCGCAACCACAATAAAATGAAGCATTTGCTAGATTTTAGCAGGTGCTTTTTTCTTGCATTTTTAGGAAAAAAAGTCACACTTTGGTCACAATTAGGGCGAGACTTGGCGTAGCTAGACAAGTTTTAACAGGAAATGTATTTCAATAATTCACAGGAAGTGGTATAATTGGGGAAAATGATAAGGAGAAACTATTATGGATAAATATTATGAAATAAAAGTAACAATAAGGGAATCACATCCACCAACATGGAGAAGATTACGAATACCAGCAAATATAACATTTAATGACTTAGCAGCAATTATAGAAATTGCATTTGAATGGTGTGGCTATCATCTGTATGAATTTGAAGTAGGTGCGACTTTACATGAGATGGGGCAATTTATAGGAGTACCTACAGAAGATGAATATGGTATAGAAAATATAAGAGGGAAAACACTAGATTCTGGAAAAGAAAAAATTGATAAATATTTAAAAAAATATAAAAGAATGAAATTTGTATATGACTTTGGTGATAATTGGGTGCATGATATTATAATAGAAAAAGAAGTAAATGAAAAAATAGAATATCCATTATGTGTAAAGGCTAAATCAGGAGCATATCCAGAAGATTGTGGTGGAACATGGGGATATGAGGAGTATTATCAGAATGATGAAGGAAGAGAAGAGTTAGATATAGATTTTATAAATGATGAATTGGAAGGATATAAAGATTTTGCAAAAGACTTATATGATAGAGAGATGTTTTAGAAAATAAAAAAAGATTCAAAATGAATCTTTTATGCAACTATTCTATCAATATGTGTTATCTTTTGTTCTTCATTAGAAGATGGAGATTTTAGAATTTTTACAGAGTCATAAATCTTATAAATACTTTCACTTAATTCAGAGTTATAAAGATTTAAGCAACGATTAATTGTAAATAATAAACTTTGGCGATATTTATAATCTCTCCATAAAGTATACATATCACTGGCATTGTTTAAATCTACATGGTCTTTATCAAAATATCCTTCTTATAATATAACAAGTAAATCTTGCAATTCTTCTAATTTGAATAAAGCTCCTTCTAAATTACCTAGGTACCCCAATATGTTACTAAGTTCTTGTTCTTTTTCCATTATATACC
>OBKR01000662.1_pt1 | contig 36148 bp, 30 predicted proteins | sample 1518991 | NCBI WGS metagenome assembly OBKR01 (sample SAMEA2452117, study PRJEB22498) | human gut metagenome | biome: human feces; feature: human gut; material: feces | place: Australia | collected 2012
ACGATTGCGCTTGCAAGTGGGAAGAAAAAGCTAAAGACTTGGCTGCTCGCTTCATTAAGAACTTCTCTAAGTTCACTGGAAACGAAGCTGGTAAGGCTTTGGTTGCTGCTGGTCCGAAATTGTAATTTGAATATAAAGTTACAAAATAACCAACGTAAGAGGGTACTCGAAAGAGTATCCTCTTATTTTTTTATCTGGTGGAATGATGAAATAGAGTAGTGCTTCTGAATTTTCTAAAAGAAATATGTGTAAATAGCGGAGAAAAAAATTATTTTTATGCCAGATTGAAAATAAATTTCAATTTTTTTCTGTTGATTTGTCGATATATTGTGTAAAATAACGCTGGAAAGAAAATTTCTAATTTAAATAAAACAGATTGCTTATGAGAAACTTAAAACAAACAGCTTTTGCTGTGTTATTATTGCCTTTGATGGCATGTGGAGGAGGAGCACAGCAACAGGCTCCGGCAGAAACTCCTGTACAGGATAGCTTGAAAAATCAGGTAGTAGAAACAATCATGACACGTCGTAGTGTTCGCCAGTATAAACCTCAGGCGGTAGAGCGGGAAAAGATGCAAACGATTGTAGAATGCGGAATCAATGCTCCAAATGCAATGAATAAGCAACCTTGGGAAGTACGTGTTGTAGATAATGCTGATTATATCAATGGAGTAACAGAATTATATAAGAAAGCCAATCCGAAAGCAGCTGAAGATCCGGCATTCAAGAATATGTTCCGTAATGCTCCTACAGTGGTGTTCATCGGTCATGATACGAAATCGGAAAGTTCTCCTTTCGATTGTGGTCTGCTTGCTGAAAATATGATGATTTCAGCATGGTCTATGGGTATTGGCAGTTGCTGTTTGGGAAGTCCAGCTCGTTTTATGAAGACTCCTGAAGCTGCCGAATATTTGCAGAAATTAGGATTTAGTGAAGGATATGAATTGCTGTATTGCATAGGATTCGGTTATCCTGATGAGGCTCCAGCTGCTAAACCGCGTGAAGCAGCAAAAGTGAAATTCGTGGAATAATGAAATGATACATCGGGAAACATGTATAACTAAGAAATATGTCTGAAGTTTGGATTCTGTGAAAAGCCTATAAGTTATTCATGTTACAAATAAAAATAGCTCTGACTTCCCCTGTTTTGGAGATGGCAGAGCTATTTTTGTTTATTGTTGCAGAGATTAAATTGAGGAAACAATGTCCGTTTAAACATAATGTTTATACTGCTACCTTTCTCCCAAATCATCGTAGGAGCTTTGTAGGATAGCTTTTCCACGCAAGATTCGGTTTTCATCAGGTGAAGGTATCTCCAGCATCGGGCGGTCGGCATTAATGTCTACTAATGTTACTCCTGTGCTGTCGGCAAATGCAAAACCTCCTCCAAATGTCCAATAGGCAAACGGATAAGTATATGCTGTACTCAGTATGTTTCGGCTGAAGTTAAATTCACTGTGGTCGATGCCGAGTTGAGCAAGTAAGGTCGCAGCCAGATCGCTTTGGTTCATCACTTGATTTATTACCATCGGTTGCTTAACTGCTCCTCCTAACCAGAGCATTGGAATATGATGTATCCGTGCGTCGTGTCCGTTTCCTTCGGCTGGATAATAGAATCCATGGTCGGGCAGACAAACGATAAGCAGATTGTTCCAAACAGGAGTTTTGCGTATACGCTCTACGAACTCTCCGAGGCAATGGTCGGTAAAAGCAAAAGCATTTGGTTGCTTTTCCTTCAGCCGGTGATAGGGTACTTCAAAAGGTTCGTGACTGCTCAGAGTAAGAAAAGCGGTATGCCAGGGGGAGTCTCTTCGGTCTTTCAGCATCTGATAGAGATGATCGAAGGTTATATCATCGTTGACTCCCCAAGCGTTCTGGTGCTGACTCATGGGAAAATCGGTATCAGCGGTCAGTTTCTGATATCCACTTTCCAGCAGATAGCTTTTCATATTGGTAAAATTAATATCACCGCCATATAGAAAGTCTGTATGATACCCTTCTTTTGCCAGTTTCCTGGCGATAGAAGGCAATGTACGACTCTTGGCTGGTATTTTCATTACCGATAGATCCGGAAAGCTCTGATAGCCGCTAAATGTGCAAATCGTTCCTCTGTCTGTCCGGAAGCTATTGGCATAGCATTGCGTAAACCAAATTCCTTCTTTTGACAAACGGTCTATATTAGGGCTGGCTCCTTTCACGCCTCCCAGCGATTCTACCATGGTGGCACCGAAACCTTCCATTAGGATAATCAGGATATCCGGACGTTTGGTATTTAGTAATTCTACTGTGTTTTCTCCTCCGGTAGGATAAAGATTATCGAACAGTTCCTTACGGTGTGTCTCATCGAAGTAGTTGAATTGTTCTGAGTAGTTTTTTGTTTTTCCGGCTGAAGCTATCAGGCTGAAAGCTGGATTTACGGCAGAATGGTTTAAAAACTCATCGTTGCAGAAATATACCTGACCGATGTTGGAGGTTGATTCACTCACTCCTCCACGTATGATGATAAAAAGTACTCCTCCCAGCAGAATTGTGGCAAGTGTACCAGTTATTTTTCTGTTGGCTGGAGGCAGATATCGGGGAGTAATCCGATAAAGTATCCAGGTTACAAATCCAGAAAGCAACAGGATGACAAGTATCCGTAGTATAATAAAACCGGTAGATACACTTGCCATAGCATTTTTCGGAGAGTCCAGATACAAAAAGACAGAGGCGTCAAGTTTGAAGTTCCAAAAAGGGTAGAGGCACATGTCGCCTACAAAGATCAGTGAAATCAGTAAGCAGACAATGGCGTAGTATCCTACAAGTAGTTGACGGAGAGGAAATTTCTTGAACCATATACTAATGAGTATGGTAAGCCATGGGATGGCAGTAAGATACCCTGTAGTAGCAGCATCGAGACTCATTCCGTGAAACATTACCTGCAAGTAGCTGCTAAATGGAACCAGTCGTCCGGGCGCATCATTATAAAGCATGAAAAAGGGTTTTTGCAGTATGAAGAAAATAAATATAACTGCAAAGACCAATATCAGGTATGCGATTCTTTTTTTCATATATTGTTGAATTTGAACTTACAAAGATACATATTTTTATAGTGCGGAGAGATTGTCTTTCATTTATATTCACTTTACATGCAGTACGAATTGTTATTTCGTCGATTTTCAGATTCCCTTAATGTATGTTTTGGGTGATTTTCCAGTTACTTGTTTAAATACTCTGTTGAAGTTGTTGGGAGTATTGAATCCTACTTTGTAAGCAACTTCCTGTACCGTATTATCTCCATCTGTCAGGAGTTCTATAGCACGTGTAATACGCAGATGGTTTACATAGCTGCTGAAGTGTATGCCTGATGTATTAAACAGCCTGCTTAAATTACGTACTGACAAGTTATATTGTGATGCTATCTGTTCCATGTTTAAGTCTTCATGTATGTGTTCTGTTATGTAGTTCAGTATAGGATGCAGGCGTGAATCATTGGGGATAACCAGTGTTTTCAGCAGAAAGTCTGCCCCTAATGTCATTTGTGGAAGTAAATTGAAAAAACTTAACGCAAAGTTGTATAGATCAGTTTGCTTTCCGCGTGTAATGACTTTCCCTTTTGATGCGATGAACTTCAGGTTTTCGGCTATAATACCATTGGTGCTATATATTGAGAAACGGTTTTTCCCATCATCAGGAGTGATGTTCAAATTAATATAAAAGATGATGAGTGAAACCTGCCGGCTGTTGCTCGATAACTTATGGCTGGCTTTTTCTGGAATCCATGCTATATGCTTTTCCGGAACAAAATAGTTTACTCCTCCGGTTTCTACATGCAATGTTCCGGAAAGTGTATAAATAATCTGGAATTTCTCATGCGCATGCTCCTGGAAATTGATTGCTTCCCAACCGGTTTTCTTGATAAGAATGTCGTCGTGCGTGGAACGGCTTATTAGCGATATATATTCTTGTTGTTCTGTATTCATCAGGAATAAACTTGGCTTATTTTGATAATATTGTTGCGTAATGTGCAAATTCGGAACAAAATTAAAGACTTACTTTTGCATAACAAAAAAGTAAGGTAAGTTTTTAGGACAAAAAGAATAGTGATTCTTTTATTGTACACCAGATATAGGAATGAGAATTTATTTGTCTGGTATTGATGTGCATAAAGACTAAACAAAATATATGATAAAAAAAGTATTATTAGTTAGTGTTGTTTTTTTAGGTTTATTGGGGCAAGGGTTAGCCCGGACTCGTTCATTGACACTCGATGAAATGTTTCAGTTGGCAGATCAGAATAATAACCGTATACGGTTGTACGATTTGGCAATATCTGAAGCTGAGCAAGGGGTAAAAGTAGCTTGCAATGATCGTTTACCTTCTATTCAGGCGCATGTTGAACTGAACTATATAGGCGACGGAGTGATGACCGATAGAAATTTCGCCCATGCAGTACATGCAGATATGCCTCATTTTGGTAATTCTTTTGTGCTGAAGGCAAGTCAGGTGATATATGCTGGAGGAGCTGTGGCAAAAGGAATCGAACGGAGCAAGTTACAAAAAAAGGAAGCAGAACTGGAATATGTAGAAAACCGCCAGGATATTCGTTTTCTTCTGGCTGGATATTATTTGGATCTTTTCCAGTTAAACAATCAGAAGCGTGTTTACGAAAGCAATATTTCTCAAACCCGCTTACTGGTAAAGGATATGAAGGCGTCTTATCGTCAGGGAACGGCGCTGAAGAGTGATATAACCCGTTATGAGCTTCAGCTTCAGAGTCTGGAACTTTCGTTGACTTCTGTCAAAGATAAAATAGATGTGTTGAGCCATAAACTGGCTACAGCAGTCGGTTTGGAGCCTGATGTGCTAATCCTCCCCGATACAACCGAACTTCTGAAATTTAATGTTGAAAACCGTACAGAAGAAGACTGGTTGCTCGAAATACATCATACTCCGTCGGTCAGGCTGGCTGATATCAGAATAGAGCAAGAAAAGAATAAACAGGATTTGATACGTGCTGAAAGAAGACCCAAGATAAGTCTGGTAGCAGCAAACGATTTCACTGGACCTATTTTGATAGAAGTCCCCCCGTTGAATAACAATTTTACATATTGGTACGCTGGTGTCGGCATTTCATATAATATTGATGCCTTATTTAAAAGTAAGAGAAAACTGAAACAGGCACAGCTTGCTACCCGTAAAATGGAAGAGGCACGCAGAGTGGCAGAAGAAGAGGCTGAGAATGATATTCATGCTGCATATGTCAATCTGAATGAAGCCTATATACGCTTGCGCACACAGAAAAAAAGTGTACAACTGGCACATGAGAACTTCAATATTGTCCGTCAACGATATGTAAACGGTCTGGCACTGATAACAGATATGCTGGATGCCAGTAACACACAGCTGGATATGGAACTGCAATTGGCGAATTATCAGATAGGTATTTTATACCAGTATTATTTATTGAAAAAACTGACAGGAAATCTCTAATAAAGCTATAAACTGAATAAGACGTTATGATAAAAAATAAGAAAAGAGCTATCCCTAATTTTTTTATAGCATTGGTTCTGGCTGGAGGAATCAGCTGGATATGTGGAAAGTTTATACATCTGGGTGATGTGGAGTATACAGACAATGCTCAGGTGAAACAACATTTAAGCCCTATCAATACTCGTGTACAGGGATTCATCAAGAAAATCTATTTTGAAGAATATCAGTCCGTTAAGAAAGGAGATACACTGGTAGTGATAGAAAATACCGAATATTTGCTGAAAGTAGCACAAGCTGAGGCTGATTACCAGAATGCACTGGCAGGGAAGAGTGCTATGCATACTACCATCAATACAACTCAGAGTAATATCTATGTAACCGAAGCTGCTATCGAGGAACAGCGCGTCCGCCTTCAGAATGCAGAAACCGATTACAAACGTTATGCAGAGCTGATGAAAGAAGAAGCAGTCACTCCACAGCAGTTCGATCGTGTAAAAACCGACTATGCTGCCACGAAAGCCCGCTACGAGCAGTTGTTGCGTCAGAAAGAATCATCTGAGCTTGTCAAACAGGAGCAAACCCAACGTCTGGAGCAGAACGAATCGGACATTAAGCTGGCAGAAGCTGCTTTGAATCTGGCTAAATTGAATTTGTCGTATACTGTAATCTGTGCTACAGCCGATGGAGTGACCGGACGCAAAAATATCCATGAAGGAGAATTGGTGCAATCGGGACAGACTTTGGTGACTCTTGTAGACGGAACCGAAAAATGGGTAATTGCCAATTATAAGGAAACTCAGACTACCGATATGAAACAGGGCCAACTGGTAGAAATGACAGTCGATGCTATACCTGGGGTGAAATACCAAGGACAGATTATTTCCATTTCAGATGCAACCGGTTCCTTTTATTCCCTGATTCCTCAAGACAACTCGGCAGGAAACTTTGTAAAGGTAGAACAACGTATACCGGTCCGAATTGAATTTACACATAATAACAGCAAGGAGAATCTAAGCCGTTTACGTGCCGGTATGAACGTGGAATGTTACGTAAAACTGCAATAAAAGACAAATTATGGCAGAAGAACAACGTCCTAGAATTTTATATTTCAAGGAATTTATCCCCACTTCCGTGTGCATACTTCTTTCCTTGTTCTTTGCAATGGTGTTTCAGTTCAATGGAGGAGTTTTTCTTCCTACGTCTGTACAGATGTCAAGTGCATTGGGTTGCCTGAAAGAAGATGTGATGATGGCAGGATATGCCTCATTCATCGGTATGACAGTGATTTTTCCCATTCTGTTTCGTCTGAAGTTTCGCTTTACTACCCGACAGATATTTATGATGGTATGTCCGGTACTTATCTGCTGCAATCTGGTGACGATGCACGTGCAGAATATCTTCATACTGGTCGTAACGTGCTTTATTTCCGGTTTTTTCAGAATGTGGGGTACATTTGAATGTTTTTCAAATATCCGTTTGAGTGTAACCCCCTCAGGAAATTTTTCCGTATTCTATCCGGTAATCTATATCATTGTACTCGAAAGCATCCAGCTTTCCGGACTTGTAGCCATACATATCAGCGATTGGGCAAACTGGCAATACATGCACTGGCTCGTCATCGGGTTGCTTGCTGTCGTGTGGTTATGCGTATTTTTTCTTACACGTCCCTTCCGGATGGCCCGCAAGATGCCTCTGTATGGCATAGACTGGACAAGTGCTCTCCTTTGGGCTGTAGTGCTTTTCTCCATTGTATTTGTCTGCATTTACGGCGAATATTACGACTGGCTTGACAGTGCTCTGATACGAGGCTGTATCGTACTGGCAGTGGTATGCACCCTTATCAATATGAACCGAATGTTTACGACTCACCGTCCGTACATCCATCCTCATGTGTTTAAGTACCGTCATTTCCCGACTATCCTGTTCCTTTTTCTGATGCTGTGTTTGTTTCTCACTACATCATCAGTTTTACAGGAAATGTTTATGAGTGCTATTCTGAAATATGATATGCTGAATGCCGTTTCGCTGAACTGGTGTGTATTTATCGGGATATTGGCAGGTGCAGGAGTTGTATTCTACCGCCAGGTAGTTCTGCGCAAAGGCTATAAACTGCTTATTACCGTCGGCTTCATGCTGATAGTAGTTTATCAGTACTATATGTATTTCCTTATCCATCCCAACCTGAATATTGAAAGTCTTTACATCCCCAACTTTCTGAAAGGACTAGGACACGGCATACTTTATATATCGCTGACCATCTATGTAGCCAAGACTGTCCCTTTCGAACATTTCTTTCAGGGACTATGTGTATTAAGCTTTATCCGCACCAGCATTGCTACTCCTTTGGGTACAGCCATATTAAACCGCTGGCTGAAGTACATGCAGCAGGATAATATCGGTCTGATAAGCCGTAAAATGGATTTGGTAAAAGAATGGATGCCTGATGTTTCCATCCAGCAGCTATATGAAGAAGTTACCCGTCAGACGCTTCTGACCAGTCTGAAAGAACTGTTTGGTGCAGTATGTATCGTGGGAACCATATTCCTGTTGTTTTTACTTAGTCAGAAAGTTTGGCGAAAACTATTGCGATATGTCAGAAGAAATCATCCCCGATATATTCAGCTTTTGAAGCGTTCACAACCCGCACAATAAGGCAGAAAGTTATTTTCTGCCGAAATCTGCCGGGACTTCTCCCCATAAATCAGTTTCCCATTTGCGCAGTGGAGTAGTATATTGATTCTCATTCAGCCATTTCTCTGCGCGTTCGATCAGCTGGAATAATTCTTCGGTTTTCGCGGTACGTTCCAGCTTTGTTTTACATTTCTTCTGTTTCACCCAGTTCAACGCGTTGCGGCTGTCAGAATAAATAGGCATATTTATCCCCTTTTGTTTCATCAGTGCCAGACCATGGACAATAGCAAGGAATTCTCCGATATTATTTGTGCCATACATAGGTCCAAAATGAAAAATTTCCTGTCCGGTAAGTAAATACACTCCCCGGTACTCCATTGGTCCTGGATTACCGCTGCATGCAGCATCTACGGCCAGACAGTTTAAATCGAAATTTTCAGGGATTTTTTTCTCTTCCGGTTCGTGTGTTGCTGTCTGACTTTTCTTCAGATACACATAAGCAGGAGTAGCGAAAGCATGTTCTGCCTCTTCACGTGTAGCGAACGATTTATAAATAGCACCTTTGTAGTTCTTAATTTGTAGCTGGCAGTCGGTCCACGATGTATATATTCCTGGTTCCGCTCCTTTCCATACTACATAAAATTTCTGCTGCTTTGCCATAATCTGTATAATAGCGATATCAATAAACCAATTCACCACAGACTATGCAGATGTTTTACACATATGTGTAGAAGTCTGTATAATCCGTGGTGAATAATAGATAGTGTATGATTAATGTCTTAATTACATACGTTCAGGAACCTCAATACCGAGCAGTCCCATTGCCAGCTTGACGATCTTTCCTACATTCTGGCTCAAAGCAAGACGGAATACCTTCAATGCTTCATTTTCTTCACGCAGAATGCTGAAATCGTGATAGAACTGGTTGTATTCCTTTACCAGATCGTACGCATAGTTAGCAAGAATAGACGGATTATAGTCACTTCCAGCCTGACGTACCACGTTTGTAAAGTCAGCAAGCATCTGAATCAGTCCCTCTTCTTTTGTGCTCAGTTCTACACCTGTCGGGATAACAGCAGGAATAGTGATACCAGCTTCAGCAGCTTTACGCAAGATAGACTGGATACGAGCGTATGTATATTGGATAAACGGACCTGTATTACCGTTGAAATCGATAGATTCTTTCGGGTTGAATGTCATATTCTTGCGAGCATCCACTTTCAGGATGAAATACTTCAGTGCACCCAAACCTACGATACGTGCGATATCATCAGCTTCTTCCTTAGTCAGGCCATCCAACTTACCCAGTTCACTGCTGGTTTCTTTCGCTGTTTCTATCATTGCTTCCATCAGGTCGTCTGCATCTACTACCGTACCTTCACGGCTCTTCATCTTACCTTCCGGCAGTTCCACCATACCGTAAGAGAAGTGAACCAGATCCTTACCCCATTCAAATCCCAGCTTATCGAGCAGAATAGAAAGCACCTGGAAGTGATAATTCTGTTCGTTTCCTACTACATAAATCATTTTGTTGATCGGGAAATCCTGGAAGCGAAGCTTCGCAGTACCAATATCCTGAGTCATATAGACAGAAGTACCGTCGGCACGCAGCAACAGCTTGTGGTCAAGACCTTCTGCAGTCAGATCAGCCCATACAGAACCATCCTCTTTGCGATAGAAGAAACCTTTTTCCAGTCCTTCCAGCACTTTTTCCTTACCTTCCAGATATGTTTCAGATTCGTAGTATATCTTATCGAAGCTGACACCCATCATCTTGTATGTTTCGTCGAATCCGGCATATACCCAGTCATTCATTTTCTTCCACAAAGCGCGGATTTCAGGGTCATTTGCCTCCCATTTGCGCAACATTTCACGAGCTTCCTGCATCAGTGGTGATTGAGCTTCTGCTTCTTCCTTGCTCAAGCCTTTTTCCATCAACTCAGCTACTTCAGCCTTGTAATGTTTGTCGAAAGCCACATAATAATCACCAATCAAGTGGTCACCCTTCTTTCCAGACGATTCAGGAGTTTCTCCGTTACCATATTTCAGCCATGCAAGCATTGACTTACAGATATGGATACCACGGTCGTTTACGATATTTGTCTTTACGACCTTGTTTCCGTTGGCAGCCATTACATTGGCAAGTGCGTTACCCAGCAAGTTATTGCGGACATGTCCCAGATGCAGCGGCTTGTTTGTATTCGGTGATGAATATTCTATCATTACCAGCGGTGCATCTTCGGTCGCTTTCTGGATACCCCATTGAGCATCAGCGTGAATGCGGTTCAGCAGTTCAATCCATACATCCGATGCGATAGTCAGGTTCAGGAATCCTTTGATGACATTATAATTTGCGATAGCCGGTTCGTTCTGTTTCAGATATTCACCGATCTCCTGTGCTGTTTGCTCCGGTCCCTTCTTCGACATTTTCAGAAAAGGGAAAACCACAAGCGTAAGATGACCTTCAAACTCCTTCTTGGTTTTCTGTAATTGTACCATTTTGGCAGGCACTTCTGCACCGTACAATTCTTTTACCCCGTTGATGACGGAGGCAGTCAGTTTATCTTCTATTTTCATGTGTATATATGGTTTTGTATTTCCCGACATTTATCAGTTTGCGCAAAGATAGTGATTTATTCATCATTCGGAAAGCATCATCGTGTACAAAAACTAAAAAAGGAACGTCATCTTCTCCCTAGGGAATAGGAGAGTGACGTTCCTTACATGTTATGAAGAATTAAAGGGTTCTGTTATTCAGCTATACAGATACTTACACGATTTTCTTTTGGTGTGCTAAATGGCTGTGCGGTATCACCTTTGTAATCTACAGTGATACGCTGGCTGTCGATACCCATTTCTTTCAGTTGGGTAGCTACATTTTCAGCGCGTTTCTTAGAAAGGCGCATGTTGATATCTGCATTACCAGTCTGCTTGTCTGCATATCCACTGATAGTAATATTACATTCAGTGTGTTCTTTCATGAATTCTGCCAGTTTTTCAATCTTCATTTTTTCTTCATTGCGGATAGCGGAAGAATTAAGTGCAAAGTAGATATTTTCTGTCATACTAACCTTTTCCTGTTTTACCGGAGCAGGTTGCTGTACCGGTTTTGGCTCTTCTTTTACAACGGGTGTTGGTTGAGGAGTTGGTTCATAGTAAACAGGTTCTGTTTTGCGTGAAGTTTTTCCAAACTTGATAGTAAATCCGGCAAGCGCATTAAACTGCCAGTCTACATTGCCAGCTTTCTTTGAATTGAATTTATCCGACAAAACATTTGCGTTTACTTCGATGTTGAAGAAAAGGTTAGAGGTTAATCGTAGGTTTGTACCTAATCCGAATCTGCCAACCGGACTGATCTTATTATCTGTCCATAGGTAACGCAAATCATAGCCTTTGTTAGCCAGTGTTACAGCTTCATCGTTATTGAAAGCTCCGTTTAGTCCCACACCTGCAAATAAATATGCATTGAAGAAACGGTCAGGATTATAACTACAAAACAAGTTGCTCAAATCCAGTGTAGCGTCTACATTACCCTGTAAGTAATTGTATTTATAGGCATTTTGTGGGGATACCCATCCTCCTTTAGCCTGCCAACCACTTATTCCGGCACGCAATCCCCAGAGCGGTGTAAACTGATAGCCGCCGTAGATAGCAGCTGCCGGAGAAATCAAGTCTCCAAATTTTGCTTCGCCACGTGTGTGTGCTGCACCTGCTTGTACTTGCATGAACCAATGAGGAACAAACTCTGTTTTTCCTTCTTCCTTGATTTGTGGAGAAGATGTTTGTGCATTTCCTGCGATTACGCTCATCAGCGGTAATGCTGCCAGGAGAATCCGTTTAGTAATCATAGGCTAAATTTTATTTGTTATTAAAAAAGAATGGGGATGACGACCTCCGCCACCCCCATACCTTATATTGTTTCTCTATAGAGATTTTATTTGCTCTTCTTTACAATTATATTACCTTCAGCTTCAATTACAGCTACATCAGGAATAGTTACAACAACATTTGAATGAGCTAATTTATCTTTTTGCAGAGCAGTACCCTGATTATACCATGATATTTTACCTGTAGTTTTATCCAATTTGAGATTACCTCCAAATGAAGCCCAAGTATCTTCGGTAGAACCAGTCAAATCCTTATACTCTATTGAGTAGCCTGACTGATCAAATTTGTAAGTATTCTTACCATCAGCAGTAACTACACCATTTTCGTATACTTTTTCGCCTTGAGGACCATAGATTACAACTTTCTTTGATAATTCATCAGTTGATGCTTCAGCAAGTAAAGTTTCCAATACGACGTCAGAAACTTTTACAGTATATGGTCTTTCGAAACGAACTGTATATGTATAAGTTGTATCTTCACCATTTGCCAAGCGGACATTAAAGTTAACTGCATAATCTTTATATGCATTTATCAATTCGGTTGTTAACTTAATCTCCTGTGCCATTACAGTTTCTTTACCTTGAGCTTGATTGCCACTAGTAGTCTTAGCAGGAGTAATTTCTGCACCAGTCTGACCAGCTACAAGTGTTGCATATAGGTCATAATGGTTAGCTGATCTCTTATAGCCATTCAAGTATTCAGTAAAGTGTTCTTTAATGCCAGAAACCATAGCCCATTTAGAATCTTTCAACTGACCTTTTACTTTTACTACATTATCTTTTACACCGTCACCGTTAACATCTATTCTATAGTCGTCATTCAGTGCTGGGAATACAGTGGTATCTTTGATAGTATAAGTAAATCTTACTACAACATTAGGATATTTGGTCTTATCTACACCAGCTTTAGTAGCAAATGTAATTTCAGCAGTACGAACAGCTTCTTGTAGACCCATTACAGCAACTTTATTAGTTAAAGCGAATGTTGCAGGAGCAGTAGTTGTCTGACTTCCCATCCATGCTTTACCATCCATGATAACACCTGTTTCTGTTTTTGTATCAACAGCATTTTCATAAAGTTCACTAAATGTTTTAGCAGTTAATCCATATTGGCTGTAGAACTTATTAACTCTAGTCCAATCAAGTTCTGCAATTACTTTACCATCTACGATATCTCCATAGTTGATTGTACCACAATCTACAGTCAATATTTCATCTGGTTTATCAGGTTCTGGTGCACTTTTTACAATTTCAAGTTTTATGTAACCACTAGCAACTACAGTACCGTTTACTAATGCTTTAACTAAGAAGATAGGAGTACGTCCGATAGCAGCAGTTGCATAATCGTTTACTGTTACGATACTTCCATCCAAGTTTACGAAATCTTGTTGATTAGTAATACCATCAGAGCCTAAATATTTTTCTGGCTTTTCGAATGTGTATGTTAATCCGTCAATGTTAAGATCTTCCAATGTAACTTTGGCGCTTGTGAGAACATTGATGTCTTTAGCCCAAGTCCATACTAAATCTTTCAAATCAATGCCAGTCTTGTCTGAATATACTAATTCAGCATCAATTCTTGCAGACGCAGGATCTTGTGCAGGTTCTGTTGGCTTTTCTGTTGGATATGGATCTCTAAATGCAAATTCATGAGTTAAAGAAGCATTTACAATAGCAAAATTTTTCAAATCTTCGCTAGTAACTTTTGCATAATCAGAGGCGATATTGTTGCCGTTTGCTGTATTAGTACCGTTCAATGCAAAGATTGCAATTTCGTCTTCATTCAAATCTGCGATAGACTTCTTAGATTTCAAAGAAACGATCATTTCACCATCACCACGAGAAATTTCGTTGATAGCCAACAAATCGTTTACATTGTCACCTTCTGCGCGAGTAACAGCTTTGCGGTCAATAATACTCCAATCCCAACCTTCAATGCTTGCATTATTAGGGTTCAAGCGGAAGTGTGCTGTAGCATCAGTGCTTTCCAAAACTTCACCATCTTTTACGATGTTGTAGAAGCTGACTACTGGCATGCTAGTTTCTTTATCGATAACATAAGGAATTACAGCCAAAGACTTCAATTCACCCCAAGTTTCGATAACAAGCACTTCTCCTTCTTGCATTCCTTCTGCATTAGAAATCAACAAACGACCATTTACAGAATCGTATACGACACGTACGGTTTCTTTTGCGGACGGAATCCATGGCTGATCTGTTGCTTCATCTACAATTTCTCCTTCTTCATTGTAATACTGTTTATGCCAGTAGCCATCTGTATTTGGGAAATACCAGCATCCATCCTTGCCATCAACACCATCACTTCCATCGTTACCGTCATTTCCATCGTCACCTTTTTCGCCTTTTACAGGATAACCTGTATTTTTGCCATCAAGGAACCAATAGTCAACTCCGTCAACTTGTTTAATTTCAATAACTGATCCGTCTTCACCATCTTCACCTTTAGCTCCGTTTTTAACTTCGAAAGTCTTACCGTCACTCAAAGTAACTGTTACACCGTTTTCAGTGCTCTGAACATTTGTAATGACAGCACCAGCTTCAATGGCTTTCTGCAGTTCTGCTACTGTTTTTTCCAATGCATCTACTCTTTGGTTAAAGAGTTAATGTCATCATCGTAATCAGAGCAAGATACCATACCCCCTGCGAGGAATAAACTTCCTAACAAAAGGGCTCCATAGAATTTTTTCTTCATACTTTTAATTAATTAATGAATGATAATTGATAATGTTCTTTGTTTTATATCTTATCGCCTTTATTTATTGTGCAAATCTAGGCGTAAATGCTACGTTCCTGCTTGTCTATTTGTATATAATTGTGTATTTTTCGACAAAAATGTAAAATATTAATCTTTTTCACTTTGGACACGATGCCCTTTTTTCCATACGGAGGGAGGTATTCCTTCTTTCTGCTTAAACTGCTTGCTGAAATGTGCTTGATCTGCAAAACCTACCATTTCAGCAAGGTCGCTCAAGTTTATTTCAGGAGATGATATGATTTTTTGTTTTGCCTCTTCAATACGGAGGTCATTTAACCATCCATTGAAGTTGGTTTGGTATGTTTCGTTTATGTAATTTGACAAATATGTACGATTTATACCGATTTCACGACTTAAATCTTGTATGGTGACACCTAGTTGTAGATATCCTTTATGTTCTACCCATATTGTAATTTTTTCTTTAATTATGTCATTGCCTTGTCCGTGGCGTTTCTCCTCCTGCTTAGATGTCTCAGCTTTATTGTTTGTTCCCTCTGATACTGTTGCTTCTTCTTTTTTTGTCGTTTCAACTGGTGCTATGATACTGTAGTTGTGATACTGTATGCCAAGTGAAATGAAAAATACCGTATAGCATAAAGTAAATATTTGCAAGTAAATTTCGTTTGGGTAAATTTCTGCTACTATGCCCATTACACCTATGATGAATGCTGCCATCCATATGCGAAAAGGGTATTTTTTAAAATTGCTCGAATCGATATTTCTCTTTTTTAACCAGATTTTTGAAATGTGTACGTATATTATTGTGTAAAAAGCAAATTGTATGACATAGCACGAAACTAATAGGTAGTAAAACCATTGTCCTATCATCCTTTTTGCTATAAAAAGATAAATGATATTGGCAGAGCATAATGCCGCTGTGTAAAATACCTGGTATTTAAGGAAATTCTTAAGCTTTTCTCTATCGTATAAAGGGTATACGAATACCCAGAAAACTAGTAATGTTTCTACTGGAAGTATTATCTGTATAAAACTTCTTTTATTGTATATATCAATACTGTTTTCCAAAAAGGCAAACAATAGTGCTGAAATACCTAATATTAACGAAGCTATTTTTACTATTGTATACCCTTTTTGGTAATTTTTCTTGTTACTACTTTTGGGTATGGCTGAGTAGTGTAAAAATATGGCTGTTAGTATGCAGCATATTCCTGATGTGATTTCAAGTATTAAAACGTTGTTCCCCATAATATCTTTTGTATATATAGATAAAATCTATTAACTTTTGTCTTACGGGGCTAATTTATGAAATATGTATGATTGACAAAAATTTTTATTTGTCAAAATGTAATATTTGTTTGATTTTTGGCTTTGATTTTACGATTAGACAAAAATATTTAGGCAGATATTTCATTTATATACTAATATTGACAAATAATTCTCGGAAAACATTTCGTTTGCTATGTCTTGCAGTTGTTGTGCAGTCAATGCTTCTATGCGATGAAAGACTTCTTCTTTTTCTTCGTAACGCTTATAGTGTAGGAAGCATTTTGCCATATCGAGTGCATTGTTTTCAAAGTTGTCACTTGCTACTCCGATTTGTCCGATGATTTGTTTTTTTGCAGCGTGTAGTTGTGTGGTTGTAAGCGGACGGTCGCATAACTTTTTAAGTTCTTTATGTACGAGTTCGGTACAGTAATCGGCATCCTCCTGATCACAACCAAAGTAAATGCAGAATGTTCCGGTATCAGTGTAAGCTGTCAGGTTCGATTCTACATTGTATACCAGCCCGCGTTTTTCACGCAGTGATACGTTCAGCCGGCTGTTCATTCCGGGTCCTCCTAGGATATTGTTAAGTAGATAAAGGCCTGTTCGTCGTTCATCGTAGGCATTGTATCCACGTCCACCAATCATTACGTGTGCCTGATGAGTGTCTTTGTGTAGAGTGAGTTGCTTGGGCAGGTAGGCATGTGGCGCCTGACGTTGGTTATTGTCTACGTTTGAAAAAGGAATGTCTGCCGTAGCTTTTTCTATGGTGCGAACTACCCGTTTGAAATCGACATCTCCCTGAACAAAGAATACCATGTTGGCAGGCTTGTAATATCTTCCAGTAAAGTAAAGTGCATCCTGACTTCCGAACTGGCGGAGCTGTTCCGGCTTGCCTAGTATGTTTCGTCCCAACGGATGGTTGGGAAATATCAGTTCTTCAAAATCATCGAATATCAGTTCTGCGGGACTGTCTTCGTAACTTTGTATTTCATCGATAATGACTTCTACCTCCTTGGTTATTTCCTGTTCGGGAAAGATACTGTTGAAAACAATGTCTGTCAGCAATTCCACGGCACGGGAAAAATGTTCTTTCAGGAAGGCACTGTATATAACTGTTTCCTCCTTATTAGTATAGGCATTCAAATCGCCTCCTACATTTTCCATGCGATTCAGGATATGCCATGCACGGCGTTTGCGGGTTCCTTTAAATATAAGGTGTTCTACAAAATGAGCCATCCCTTGTTCGTTGGTAAATTCATCACGCGTTCCGGCATCGACGGTAAATCCGCAATATGTTACATTGGTAGGGCTGGGAGCGTGGATAATACGCAGTCCGTTTGGCAAAATAAAAGTATTGTATGGCATGAGTTTTCTTCTTTGCATGGATTTTCGTTGCAAAAATACAATAATACTTATTGTCGTAACTGAAAAAATACAGATATTTGCAGGTATATTGATTTTCTTCGCTACAGACTGCACTGGCTGTTCCTGGCCGTTTGCGGTATTATATAAATTAAGGTATTATGAATAAAATTGCAATATTCTGTTCGGCTTCCGATCACATCGATCCGATTTATGCCGAAAAAGCTTCCGAACTGGGTGCATGGATTGGTAAAACCGGAAAGTGGCTCATTTATGGAGGTTCGAATACAGGACTTATGGAGGCTGTTGCCCGCTCTGCAAAAGAAAATGGAGCTATGATAATGGGAGTAGTTCCTACCAAGCTGGAAGAAAGGGGGGCTGTCAGCGATTTGCTTGATGTGACGTTTCGTGCTGTCAATCTGAGTGACCGTAAGGATATCATGCTGCAAGAAGCAGATGTGGCTGTTGCGTTGCCTGGTGGAGTGGGAACGCTTGATGAAATATTTCATGTCATGGCTGCCGCCACAATAGGTTATCACGAAAAGAAAGTGATATTTTATAATGTTAATGGTTTCTGGAACGGGATTCTTGAATTTCTTGCCGGACTGGAAACACAACACTTCGCTCATCGCCCGCTGAAAAATTATTTCACTGTGGCCAACACTTTCGATGAGCTGAAACAATTACTCGAATATTAATTTACTAAACTCATCATAATATGATTTCATCTATTCACGAACTGTTGCAGCGTGAAGCACAGGCTGTATTGAATATTCCCGTAACAGATGCATACGAGAAGGCCGTTGAGCTGATTGTAGAACAAGTACACCGCAAAAAAGGAAAGCTGGTAACCAGTGGAATGGGAAAGGCCGGACAGATTGCCATGAACATTGCTACTACTTTTTGTTCTACGGGTATTCCTGCTGTTTTTCTTCACCCCAGTGAAGCTCAACATGGCGATTTGGGAATTTTGCAGGAAAATGACTTGCTGCTTCTTATATCCAATTCGGGTAAAACGCGTGAAATCGTGGAACTGACCGATTTGGCTGATCGTTTGAATCCGTCGTTGAAGAAGATTGTCATTACCGGAAATCCGGAAAGTCCGCTTGCTGAAGCAGCGGATATCTGTCTTGCTACTGGACATCCGGACGAGGTTTGTCCGTTGGGTATGACTCCTACTACTTCTACTACCATCATGACTGTTATCGGAGATATACTGGTGGTAGAAACTATGAAGCAGACAGGATTTACTATTGAAGAATATAGCAAGCGCCATCATGGAGGTTATCTGGGCGAGCGTTCCCGTGCGTTGAGTAAATAAACAGATTTTTGCTTATGAGAAAGGTTATCGGTATAGGGGAAACGATTCTTGATATTCTGTTCCGCAACGGACAGCCACAGGCGGCTGTCCCGGGCGGCTCTGTTTATAACGCTGTAATTTCACTGGGAAGAATGGGACAGAATGTTACCTTTATCAGTGAAACGGGAAACGACCGTGTGGGAGAGATGATTCTGGCAAACATGCGTGAAAACGGAGTTGATACGGCAAATGTGAATGTCTTTCCGGAGGGAAAGTCGCCGGTGTCGCTGGCTTTTCTGAACGAACGGAATGATGCCGAGTATATTTTCTATAAAGACTATCCTCGCCAGAGGCTGGAAGTAAATATGCCTGAAATATCGAGTGATGATATTATCATGATCGGTTCTTATTTTGCTATTACTCCTGTGTTGCGTGATAAAGTAAAAGAGTTGCTTGACCGTGCTCATGATGCAGGCGCAATCATATATTATGACGTCAACTTCCGCAGTACGCATGCTAATGAGGCTATTAAGTTGATGCCTACTATTATAGAGAATTTTGAGTATGCCGATATCTTAAGGGGTTCGACAGAAGATTTTCAGAATATGTTCCGTCAGCCGGATGCTGACAAGGTGTACAGTAATCATGTAGGATTCTACTGTCCGAACTTTATCTGTACCGATGCTGATGGTGATGTCCGTTTGCGTACGAAACATGTATGTAAGGACTATCCGGTGACTCCGCTGAAAGCGGTAAGTACCATTGGGGCTGGCGATAATTTTAATGCAGGTGTGGTATACGGGTTGCTGAAATATCGTGTCCGTCGGGCTGATCTTGCCGAACTGACGGAAGCGGATTGGGATGCAATCATCCGCTGCGGAATGGATTTCAGTGCAGACGTGTGTAAGAGTGTAAGTAATTCTGTATCAAAGGAATTTGCGGAGTCTTACCGCTAATGCTGAAGTCTCTCAAAAACTTCATGTAAAGTACTTGATTTTTTGTACAAATTTTAAAAATATGTCGAGAAGTTTTTCCTGATTTCTCGGCATATTTTTCGTGTGCCTTCACGTACTTGACAAAACATGCTTCCAGGAAGATATGTTTTGTCAGGTACATGAAGGGTTAAACACTAGAATTTTTCTTCATTTTCGGCTATCAGTTTCTTTATGCCTTGTTGGAAAGCGATAAATCCTCCACCTAATACACGGCCTTTATCATAGAAAACAGCCGACTGTCCTGGAGTGATGGCTGAAGCTTCAGCCTTGAATTTTACAAGGAGGTGTCCTTCATCCAGTAAGATAACCTGACAAGGAATAGGGCGACTACGGTAGCGGATTCGTACGGACAGGTCGGGGCATTCCAGCAATTCCTGTAAATCTATTACATTTATATCTTCTACAAGCATATACTCGGCTTTCAGCTGTTCGGCATCTCCCAGCATGACTGTGTTTTTGGCAGGGTTGATTTTCAGAACATACGCCGGACGTCCGAGTGCGATTTCCAGTCCTTTGCGCTGTCCGATAGTATAATAGGCGAAACCTTTGTGCTGACCTAACTTCAGTCCTTTGCTGTCGACAAACCATCCTGTTCCGATTCGTTCGTCGATATCCGGACAGTGTTCTCTCAAAAAGTCCCGGTAATCTTTATCGATGAAACAGACTTCCATGCTTTCTCCTCCTTTGGCTTTGGCTTCAAAGCCTTTATCTGCGAGGTAAGCCCGTACCTCAGTTTTGGTCATTCCTCCTAATGGGAACACCATACGTTTCAATATCTCTTGTGGAAGTTTCCATAGAAAATATGACTGGTCTTTTGTCGGATCATCACCGGTTACTATATATCGGTGCTCCTTTCTGTCTTCCAGTCGGCAGTAATGTCCTGTGGCAATCTGTGCACAGCCGGTACGGTCGGCCCATTCGCATAAGATGCGTTCCTTAAACAGCGGGTTACACATGACGCAAGGATTGGGAGTACGTCCCTTCATGTATTCGTCGATAAAATATTGTACGATGACATTGCGGAATTCCTCGCGGACATCGGCAACATGATGTTCTATACCCAGACGTTCGGCTAGAGCCTTTGCTTCTAATATTTCGTCGGGTTGTTCTTGTTCCGGGGTTGAAAAGTGAGAAGGTATATCCCAGGTTCTCATAGTCACACCTACAACTTCATAACCTTGTTCTTGTAGCATAATGCAGGTAGCGGAACTGTCAATTCCTCCACTCATTCCTACTAGTATTCGTTTCTCTTTTTCCATGTTGTAAAATCTGCCGTTTGTATAAGACAAAAGTAAAGATAAAAACAGAATTCTTCTACGAATGTTTGTAGAATATGTGTTTATAAATATTGTATAACAATTCAGTTAGTGTTTTTTAACACTATAGCTTTTTGTAAATACTTTAAACTCTTAAAAGATTTAAGATGATTTTATTAAAAAAGTAAAATGATACTCTATCTTGGTGTTTAACAAATTTTGTAAAGTTTTGATGTGACGTTTTTTGCTTATATGTTTATTTATTGTATCAAAACGATATGTTTTATCTTCTTTATGTGTGTATAATTAATAATATGTCACCTCTTATTATAATGTTTGATTGTGCAATAATATTTTGTACTTTTTTCATAATTTATTTTATTTTTCCAATCTCTTGGTTATTTTTGCATCTCGATTAACAACAATTAGTTAGTAAAAAGAAGGCTTATTGGATAAAAAATAAGGTTCTGTAGAGAGAGTATTTTTTTGATTTATATTAATTAATTAAAATTCTTTTTTATGAAGAAATTTAAATTTTCGGCCTTTTGTTTATCGATGTTATTCCTTTTGGTATTAGGAGGATGTAGCGGTAACGATGATGAGGTAACTCCTCCGGGAGAAGGCCCAGGCTCAGAAGTAACTATTGAGATTGAGAGTGAGAAAGGAGATGAGGGTAGTGCCATTTATGCAACTTCGGCTACTATTTCCTTGAATTTGAAAGGGGTAGAAACTTATACTTATCAAGTAGAAGAAGGAAGTGTTTCCGAATCTGACTTCCCTGACGGAGAGATTATGTTTGCCAATGCTGAAAAGGAAAATGGTAACGGCATATTTACAGCTCAGGATGGTAAAAATACTGCTTACTTATATGGCCTGAATGGAAATACAAAGTATACGGCAATTTTTGCCTTTAAAGTGGGAACCGAATATCAGGTAAAAGGATTTGAATTTACAACTCCGGAATATTCAAGACGTATTACTATTATCTCGGCTACTCGTGATGAAATAAAATTCCATATTGAAATGCCTGAAGGTGTGTATTATAAATGGTCTTTTACCGATGCGTTGAACTATAATTCAATGAAAGATCAGTTTATGCAGACTGATGTGGACTTTTTGAGAAATCCGTCTGTTGGCGTTTCTTGTGGTCCTCAGGACATCACTATAACCAGTGGTGTTCAGGTTGATCCGGATGATCCGATGTGGGGAGAATGGCAGGTTACTCAGGGTACAGCTTATGTTATCCTTGTTGGTGAATCTGATGAAGAAGGTAATTTGGACTATGAAGTAGACTATGGCGGTGGCATGTTGATGAGTCAGGCGCTGGCTCCGACTGTTGGCGACTATACAGAAGAATGGTCAGATGAAGGTGTTACTTTCAATGGAATGTATGCCAAACAGATGGTCTATGCTCAAAGTGCTGACCGAGTAGATGAAAAGGCTACCGTAACTGTCTTGAAGAAGAACGAAACTAAACTGAAAGTAGCTATTACTCCTCCGACTGGTGCGCTGAGCTATGGAGTATATATGACTTCGGAAGATGATTATGAATTGATGAAAAAATATGTGGGTGAACAAGGTGTTCCTGCATTGGTGTTTAATGAAAGTACACCGCTTGTAGAGCCGCAGGAAATAGAATATACCGGAATGAGTATCGGTAAGAAGTATCATTTGTTCATTACTTGTAACTTTGCTGATGATTACTCTAAACAGAGCTTCCAGGAAGAAGTGTATGAAATTGTTGAGTCTACTAAGCCAGATGTAGAATTGACTGTTGCTGGCAATGTAGAACCTGATCAGCCTTATAAAGTCAGCTATACTATCAAAGCTCCTAATGGTGACTGTAGAGGTATCCGTTATGTAGAAAACTCTATGTCAGAATGGAATGCGTCACTTCGCCCTGAATATGGTATGGATGAGAAATACTATGTGACAAACTATGGCTTAGATGTTACAGATGCAGACGTAATAACAGCTATAAATAGTTCTGAAGGTTATAAAATGTATTTTGATTCATTCCCTGAAGAAGAAAATATGCTGGTTGTACAGGCTTACAATGAAGATGAAGATTTATCAGAACCTTATATGGCAAAAGCTACGGCAGTAGCAGATTTCGGAACTCCGGTTGATGCTGGCGGACAGTCTGTTCTGGATGCATTATGTGGAACTTGGAATGCTACATTTAACCGTCAGGGTTCTAATGGAGAAACTGAAACTGTTACATTCCCTATTGAGTTCTCTAGAGAACCGGAAGAAGCTGGTGAATATGCTGACTACGATAAGCTTGTCAAGACAATCATGACTATGAAGAACATGACTGAAGAAGAAGCCAAGCTTTATATTGAAGAAGAAAAAGCAAACTATATTCAGGCACGTGAAAAGCAAATAGAGCTGTATAAGATGAAGAATCGTGTCGTAGGACGCTTTAAAGGTGACTTCCCGCACAAATATGCCAGCCCATGGGATTTGTTTAACAATATCAGCTATTCTGCTGTTGATGCTGATGATTTGTTCTTCGACTATGGACCTAAGATCTTCTTCGAAGTAATTCCTGTAGAAGATAATGGACAGACTTTGTATGCTATTATCCTGAGTGCATCTAATATCTATTCTGTTCCGCCTTTGAGTGCATGGAATACACCATTCGTTTATTATGTAGCAGGTTATGATAGTGCTGCCGGAAAAGTTTATTACAGTGACTTTAATGTACAGGTTGTTGATGACAATAATCTTGCAGTGAAAGTTCTCGATTACAATGGCATGAATCTTCTTCCTTCGTTCATAGGTACATATAATAATAATGTATATAGTACATATTATGGAACTGGAGATATGACTTTATCACGCAGTGATGCTTCTTCTAGAGCAAGAACTTTACAGTCATCTGTTGCTCCGTTGAAGTCAGTTGCTAAGAAATCAGTTCTTACAACTCCATGGGCAGCTTATCAGACTGCAACAATCAAGAATATGCCTAAGACATTCTTGCCGTCGGCAGATGTTGCACGCAAGTTGAAACGTGAGTCTGTTACAATAGATTGTTCAAAGAGTAGTTTCATTAAGAAAATACAGAAATAAGATTGTATAGCAGATAATTGCGAATGTTCGTTTTAAAATAAATGATGATTCCGTTTGGAACGGCTCTTTTCATAAGAACAGACTGTTGCCTGACTGAGCCTTTCCGAACGGAATATTTTTAGGTACTAATTCTAAAAAATAAAAGGGGAAATTTACTATGTTACGAAAACTGTTATTAGTGTTTTGCCTGGTATGCGGTTGCCTGCAAGTGGCAGCACAAGGAAAACTTTCGAATGTGAAAGTAGAAGATGCAGATGGAAAGCTTGTTGAAATATCTTCATTAGTGAATGGTAAGCCGTTTATTATGTCATTCTGGGGAATAACCTGTAAACCTTGTCTGATGGAGCTGAATGCTATAAACGATCAGTTGGAAGAATGGCAGGAAGAAGTAGATTTTGAAGTTGTTGCAGTATCGATAGATGATAGCCGTTTTTCTACTCGTGCACGCTCTATGGCTTCGGGCTCGGGATGGGACTTTATTTGCGTATTCGATAAAAACCAGGATTTGAAGCGTGCAATGAATGTAACCTTTACTCCGCATACATTTATTGTAGACGGTCAGGGGAATATCGTATATTCACATACCGGTTACACTCCAGGTAGCGAATTGGAGTTGTTTGAGAAATTGAAAGAATTACAACAAAAATAATCCGGCACGATGAAACAGAAAATGATGATATTATGCATGGCGGCTGTTGGAGCAACAACCGTTCTTCATGCTCAGACTCGTGATAAAGGAACACTTACTGGAAGTCTGGAGTCGAACAGTATTTATTATGTAGATGATAGTGAACTGGGAGCGGCTGCAGCTAATCCTGACGATCATTTCGGTTCGAACAATTATTTGAAACTGGACTATACACGTGGTAAATTTTCTGCAGGCATTCAGTTGGAGGGTTTTTTGCCGGCATTACAAGGATATGACTACGGTACTTATGGAAATGGACGCCGTACGATTCTTGGTTCAAAATATGTTGCTTGGGAAGATGGAGATTTTGGATTTCGTGTAGGAGATATCTTTGACCAGTATGGAAGTGGACTTGTTTTCCGCAGTTATGAAGACCGTACCTTGGGATTTAATAATTCGATAGAAGGTGTATGGGGACACTACAGTTATAAGAACTACCTGTCACTGAAAGGTATGTATGGAAGACCACGTTTATATTTGGATTATGCTGAATCGGCAGTGCGTGGAGCAGACCTTACTTTATCTTTATCTGATATTGCCGGTTGGAAAAGTGCATCTTTGCAATTGGAAGGTAGCTATGTAAATCGTTATGAGAATTTGAAAGATAATGCAGATTATGTAGACAGATTGACAACAAACAATCTGGATATGTATGCTGTTGGTGGTAATTTTAACTGGAATGGTCTGGACGTCCGCGCTGAATATGTAACAAAAACGAAAGACTTACCGGAGATTTCATCTGCAACCGAAGTGGATGGTAATGCTATTCTTGCAGAAGTAGGATATGCTACAGGTAATTTCTCTGCCTTGGGTACTTTCCGTCGTCTGGAGCATATGAATACCATGCTTACCTTACAGGGACAGGGAGCGGGAAATACATTAAACTATTTGCCTGCGCTAACACGTCAGTACACGTATATGCTTGCCAATCTTGAGCCGTATCAGGTAAATGCAGAGGGTGAAACTGCCGGACAGTTTGATGTTTATTACTCTTTGCGCCCAGCTTCAAACCGTTCTCGTTATTGGAATTTCCATGCAAATTTCTCGACTGCTTATTCGGATAAAAATATTACAGGAGAATCTCGTTTGTTATGGCGTGACATCAATGCTGATGTAGAACACCGTTGGAATAAGCAGTGGAAAACTGCTGTATTGGTATCTGTTCAGGAGTGGAGCCCTACACATGGAATGGACGACAAAACTTATGCTTCGAATATTTTTGTTGTTGACAATACATACAAGTTCAACAGCAAAATGGCTTTGCGTGCAGAACTGCAATATCTTTACTCTACTGATTATGAAAAAGACTGGATGGCAGCTCTTCTGGAATTCAGCATGGCTCCACGCTGGAGTGTCAGTGTAAGCGATATGTATAATCACGGTACGACAAAGGTACATTACTATACAGCTTCTGTAAGTTATACACGTAAGAATACCCGTGTACAGTTAAGCTATGGAAGAAACCGTGCTGGTTATGTATGTTCGGGAGGAGTATGCCGTTACACACCGGCATATACCGGAGCCAACCTGGTAGTGACTTCTTCTTTCTGATTGTAGCCTGAAATTGAAAACCTATTATTTTATAAACGATTAAACAAAGATATTTATGAAACCTGCATATATTTTTAAAACCTTGGCGGTTTGTTTTTTAATGGCTGTTACTGCATGTTCGGGAAATGATGGAGGAGAAGACTCCGGAACAGTAAGTGGTGATTTGACATTGTCTATATCTAAGACTGTTATTGAAGCAAATGGTACAGATGCGGTTACCGTAGCTGTGATGAAAGGAGAAACAGACATCACTTCACAGTCTAAAGTCTATATGGAAGATCCTTCGGGTAATACTTCTTCGTTTAAAGAAACTTCTTTCAGCACTACTACTGAAGGTGACTATGTGTTTTATGCATATTATGAAGGTGTGAAAACAGAGAATATTACAGTAAGAGCATTTAAGAATATTCCTTCTTTGCCTGCCGACAGCAAGCCTGAGCAAAATACTGGTTTTGCGAAGCGTGTACTTGCCGTTCAGCATACGGGTACATGGTGTCAGAATTGTCCGTATATGAAAAGAGGCATTGATGCTTATCTGAAAGCTAATCCTGATAACTGTGCTGTTTTTGTGGCTTCGCACAATGGTGATACAATGGCAGGGGAGGCTAGTAATACTATAAACAGCTATCTGACTGTTAGCTCTTATCCTTCGTTGAGTGTTGATTTGAATACTTCAAATATGATTCAAGGAGCTCTTAGTGATGCTGATAAACAAGCAGAGCAAATTGCTTCAAGAGTAAATGAGGTTGCAGCCAGTGGATGTAAAACAGCTATTTCAGTAGCTTCAGAAAATGCAGGAAGTTCTGTAGTGGTAAATGTAAAAGTAAAATCGGCTAATGTAGAAAACTGTCGTGTAGCTGTATGGCTGCTGGAAGACGGTATCGTAGCAGCACAGACGGGAGGTAGTTCTACAGAAGTTCATAATAATGTCTTGTTGACTTCTAGCTCAACAGTTGCTTATGGTGACCGTATTCAGTTGGATGCTGATGGTGCAGGACAGAATGTATATCGTATGGATGTAAGTGGTGCTCATGATTTGTCTAACTGCCGTCTGGTTGTATTTACCACTGTGCCAAATGCTTCTGGTCGCTTCGTGGTAGATAATGTTGTAACTTGTCCGTTGGATGGTCAAACTGCATTTGAGTATGAATAAGAAATATTATTTACTCTGGATGCTTGTCGTACTGCTTCCTTTCTTGGCAGGATGTAGTGACGATGAGCAGCCGGAGGTTGCAGAACCTTATCTTCGGGTGGTAGAAACAACCTCCTGTGAGAATATTTCTTCCGCTGCTGCTACATTGACTCTGAAGGTGGAGAGTAATGTAGAATGGAAGGTTGTGTCGGAAAAGTCATGGTGCGTAGTTCCTTCTGAAAATACGTGGACAGGCAATGCTGCCGTTGAAGTACAAGTTGGCGAAAACCTGACAGGAGAGAGTCGTTCTGCCGTTTTGGAGATAGTTTCTACAGATGGTGTACTGAAAGAAGAAATACATGTTTCACAGTTGGCGGAAGTCTTTAGTGAGAATCATCATTATAAATTGCCTGTTGTATTTCAGGTACTTTATGTAAATAAGTCGGATAAAAACCAATATGTGGAAGAAGGACATTTACAGAAGTTATTAGATAAAGTCAATGAACTTTACCGCAACTGTGGAGAAGACTTAGGTTTGGAGTTTGTTATGGCTACGGAAGATCCGGAAGGCAATACCTTGGAAGAACCGGGTGTAAACCGTGTCATGTGGACTACATCTACTATTGACTGCCAGGCTTTTATGAACAGCTATAAAGAAAAACGTTATTTAGATTTAATATGGGATCCGGACCGGTATATTAATATCATGCTGTATAATTTCAGTGATGCAGGGATTTTGGGTATCTCTGAATTTCCTTATACTGTGGCTCCTGATTATTTGGAAGGATGTGAACAGTGGACGGGTGGAGTACCTACTCAAGATCAGTTGGTATCTCCGCGGTGTGTTTCTATAAATAACCGGTATATTTATGAAGATAACTGTCCGCTGACTCCTGAAACTCCGGATGGAAATGCAAATTATGTAGCTGTTACTATTGCTCATGAACTGGGGCACTATCTGGGATTGCGTCATGTATTTTCTGAAAATGAAACAGGAACAGAGTGCATAGACAGTGATTTGTGTGAAGATACTCCTACTTATAATAAGACGGCTTATAATAACCTGGTAAACTCAATTGGGGCTGCAGGTCTTCTTGAACATCTGGATGTGCTGATCATGCGTGAAGATTGTGTGCGGGGAACAGAATATAAGTCGACAAATATTATGGATTATGCAGTGTCTTATTCGAACACTTTCACTGCGAATCAGCGGGAAAGAGTACGATATATACTGGAAAAAGGAGCATTTGTTCCCGGTCCTAAGAATCGTGATATATCGAATTCGACTCGTACTGCCGGTTCGGGTGAATTGCCACACCATGTAATGGAATGATTGATATGTAAAATGAATTTTGAAGAAATATAAATTTTCCCTTTCTTATTCTCTTTGGGCCGCATTTCCATAAATGAGATGTAACGCCTGCTTGACCGTGAGGTTCGGTAAGAGAAATTTATAGCGGATACCATTGTTTTTAATCTCTCTTAAAAATGGTATCCGCTTCTTTTTTATAGAAAGAGTTCAGGCTGACGTGGTGTGCTGAATTTCTCGTGCAAAATAGCTGTAAACGGAGTGTTATAGATACGGGCTCCGTTAGGACATTCTTTTACACAGGCACAACAGCGTATACAGCGGTTTACATCTGTTTCGATATGGCTGCCGTCGTCGCTGATACGAATGGCATGGGTAGGACATACCTCTATACATTCTCCACAAACAAAGCAATCTTCATTGCAGACTGGAGCTGATGGCTTGGAAGCCTGTATCAGTTTATAAGGAGAAGTACCTTTTATAAAAAAAGATCCAATTAGCATAGACAATTTATCACCCATAGCTTTTAACCGGCATCCTGCTTGCAGAGAAGGAGTCAGTGTGCTTAATGCTTCTGAATTCTGCATTGCTTTTTCCAGTTTTTTCAAACTGTCGGCTCCGAATGTGCGGGCTATTTGTAAATCAGTCGCATCGGGGCGTCCGGCTGCAACAGGCATTTCGGCTGTGCTGTAACTGTGTTCTCCGATAAATGCTCCTGCCGAGAGAGGAGTGAATCCCAATGATGCTACTGTGTCACGCAGTTCCAACAGGGCATCTTCATAGTCGCGGTTACCATATACCACTACGACGATTGCCGGGGAGTTGTTACCTTTCAGGCGCTTGATGCGTTGTAAGGCAACCGGAGCAACACGTCCGCCATATACAGGTGCAGCAATGACTGTAAGTGAATCGTTTATTTCGATAGGTGAGTCACTTTCATCGAGTGTCAGGTCGGTTTCAATTCTTCTTCCCATACCAATTCCTTCGCCAATAGCACGTGCTATTTTAGCAGAAGTATGAGTCGGAGAGAAAAATACCAGATGATTGGTGCTAAATTCGTTCATAGGCTTTAAAGTAAAAAGTTAGTTGTAGTTCTTGCAAAGATAAAGTTTTTTATATCGTTCTTCACACGATTTATTTGTACTTTTGCATCATTATGGAAGAACAATTCGACATACGTGATTATAAACCTACAGGAAAAGAACGGGATTTCGAGAATGCCCTCCGACCACTACAGTTTGGTGACTTCAGCGGTCAGGATAAGGTAGTCGACAATCTGCGTATCTTTGTCAAGGCAGCCAGGCTTCGTGCTGAAGCGCTTGACCATGTGTTGCTTCATGGTCCTCCCGGATTGGGAAAAACAACATTGAGTAATATTATTGCCAATGAACTGGGGGTTGGATTTAAAGTAACTTCCGGTCCTGTACTTGATAAGCCGGGTGATCTTGCCGGTGTCCTGACAAGTCTTGAACCGAATGATGTATTGTTCATTGATGAAATACATCGTTTGAGCCCGGTGGTGGAGGAGTATTTATATTCGGCAATGGAAGATTACCGGATTGATATCATGATAGACAAAGGTCCGTCGGCACGTAGCATTCAGCTGGACTTGAATCCGTTTACGCTGGTGGGAGCTACTACCCGCAGTGGATTGCTTACCGCTCCGCTCCGTGCACGTTTCGGAATTAATCTCCATTTGGAATATTACGATGATGCAGTATTGTCGCGTATTATTTTGCGCTCGGCCAGTATCTTGGGTATTCCATGTGATGTAGATGCCGCAGGCGAGATTGCTTCGCGCAGTCGTGGTACTCCCCGTATTGCCAATGCCTTGTTACGTCGTGTACGTGATTTTGCTCAGGTGAAAGGCTCCGGACGGATTGATGTGGAAATAGCTCGATATGCACTGGAAGCGCTGAATATTGACCGTTACGGACTGGATGAGATAGACAATAAGATACTTTGTACCATTATTGATAAGTTCAAGGGAGGGCCGGTAGGACTGACAACGATTGCTACGGCACTTGGGGAGGATCCCGGAACGTTGGAAGAAGTGTACGAGCCATTCTTGATAAAGGAAGGTTTTCTGAAGCGGACTCCACGCGGACGAGAAGTTACGGAGCTGGCTTATAAGCATCTGGGACGGAGTATATATAATAATGTAAAAACACTTTTTGATGATTAATTATGGTGTGTGCCATAACAGCGGCACACACTTTTATTTTTTATAGACTATGGCTGGACTGAAATCGTTAGCAAAAGATACGGCTATTTATGGATTGAGCAGCATTGTAGGACGTTTTCTTAACTATCTGCTTGTGCCGCTTTATACAGCAGTAATACCTGCATCGACAGGTGGTTACGGTGTGGTGTCGAATGTGTATGCATATACGGCACTTATCTTGGTCTTTCTGACATTTGGTATGGAAACAGGATTCTTCCGTTTTGCCAATAAGTCGGGTGAACATCCGGAAAAGGTATATGCCAATACGTTGATTTTTGTAGGTGGGCTTTCGCTGATTTTTGTTATACTGTGTATGCTGTTCCTGCATCCCATTTCCGCATTGCTGGAGTATCCCGATCATCCCGATTATATTGCGATGATGGTACTTGTGGTTGCACTGGATTCATTTCAGTGTATTCCGTTTGCTTATCTGCGATACAAAAAACGTCCGATAAAGTTTGCATCTATCAAGCTGTTCAATATTGTTGGTAATATTCTCCTGAATCTTTTCTTCCTTTTGTTGTGTCCGTGGCTGGATGTTCATGCCCATCAGCTGGTTTCATGGTTTTACCGTCCGGAATATCTGGTAGGATATATCTTTGTGTCGAATCTGATCATGTCGCTGGTACAGATGTTTTTCTTCATTCCGGAACTGAGAGGTTTTTCTTATCGTGTGGATAAAGTTCTGCTGAAACAGATGATTTCTTATTCATTCCCGATTTTGGTTTTCGGAGTGGTAGGCATATTGAACCAGACGATTGACAAAATGATTTATCCATTCTTGTTCGATGACCGTCAGGAAGGGTTGGTGCAGCTTGGAATATATAGTGCTACCAGTAAAGTGGCTATGATAATGGCTATGTTTACCCAGGCTTTCCGTTATGCTTACGAACCCTTTGTCTTTGGTAAAAACAAGGAAGGAGATAACCGTAAGATGTATTCGGCAGCTATGAAGTATTTCTTTATCTTCTCCTTACTGGCTTTTCTTGCTGTGATGTTTTATATGGATATACTTCGTTATATGGTAGCGCGTGATTATTGGGAAGGACTGAGTGTAGTAGCTATCGTAATGGGGGCAGAAATATTTAAGGGTATTTATTTTAACTTGTCTTTCTGGTATAAACTGACGGATGAAACACAATGGGGAGCATATTTTTCAATCATCGGATGTGCGGTAATTCTGGTATTGAATATATGGTTGGTTCCGACTTATGGATATGTCGCTTCTGCATGGGCATCAGTGGCCGGTTATGGAGTAATAACCTTGTTGTCTTATATTATCGGACAGAAAAAATATCCGGTCAGCTATCCTTTAAAGGATATGGCTGTTTATCTGATACTGGCTACTGTTTTATTTGTTCTTTCGCAGGAGGTTATAATATCTAATGTCGGATTAAGATTAGTGTTCCGTACCTTATTATTGTTGATATTTATCGCCTATATATTAAAAAAAGATTTACCTTTGAAAACAATCCCTTTTGTGAACCGTTTTGTTAAATAAAACACAGTTTTAGGTTATGGAAAGAGATAAAAAATTTATTATCAGGAAGTTTTTTAATGAATATCTGGACTTGAACCGTAGCAAGGAAGATGAACAGGTGACTGTTGATTCCATCCGGAATGGGGTGGAGTTTAAAGGTACAAACTTGTGGGTACTTATTTTTGCTACTTTTATTGCTTCACTTGGGTTGAATGTGAATTCTACGGCGGTAATTATCGGTGCAATGTTGATATCTCCGCTGATGGGACCGATTATGGGAGTCGGACTTGCTGTCGGGTTGAATGACTTTGAGCTGATGAAACGTTCATTGAAAAGTTATCTGGTGGCAACTTTGTTTAGTGTAACTACCGCAACGATTTATTTTTCATTTACTCCGCTTGATGAAGTTCAGTCGGAGCTGCTTGCCCGTACATCACCTACTATCTATGATGTGTTTATTGCTCTGGTTGGTGGTCTGGCTGGTATTGTAGCATTGGCTACAAAAGAAAAAGGAAACGTGATTCCGGGAGTTGCTATTGCTACGGCGTTGATGCCTCCGCTTTGTACTGCCGGATTTGGACTGGCAACAGGCAACCTGCTTTATTTCTTGGGAGCTTTTTACCTTTATTTTATTAATTCTGTTTTTATCAGTCTGGCTACTTATATAGGAGTGCGGGTAATGCATTTCCAGCGTAAGCAGTTTGTTGATAAGGTACGAGAAAAGTTGGTCCGGAAATATATCATCGGTATTGCAATTGCTACCATGTGTCCGGCCGTTTATCTGACATATAACATTGTACGTGAAACGATTTATCATTCTTCTGCTAACAACTTTATTACTTCTGAACTCCAATTCCCGGATTCTCAGATTCTGAATCGTGAAATCTCATTTGACAAACGGGAGATTAAAGTGGTATTTATCGGAAAGGAAGTTTCAGAGGAACAAATACAGAATGCGCGGAATAAACTTGCTGATTATAAGCTGGATCAGACAAAATTGGTCGTTTTTCAGGGAGTTAATGGAGCCGGTGCGATGGATATAGGAAATATTAAGTCGATGGTAATGGAGGATTTTTATAAGAATAGTGAGAAGCAGCTTATGTCACAACAGGCTGCACTTGACTCACTGAATCGTTTGTTACCAGATTTTACAGGTTCGAATTTGATGAATGAGAAGATGGGGCAGGAGATTAAGGTTCTTTTCCCATGTATAAAAACGATTTCTGTCTCAAAGAGTCTTCAGCTTCGTGTAGACAGTCTTCGTATGGATACCTTAACTTATGCTTTTGTTGATTGCGACCGGAGTCTTTCCAAACAGGAAAAAGACAAAATGTTGGAATGGCTTCAGGCACGCACAGGAACGAAAAAGCTTCGTCTGGTTGTAGAATAACAGGAATACGTGTAAGAACTGATATAGAAGCCCGCCCTTGACACACAAGTCGGCGGGCTTTTCAAATATTTATCGTATGAATTTTTATTTTTTGCGCTTACTTCGTTTCGCCCAGCCTTCTTCTGCAAAGTCCGGCTCTTCACCACGCAAAGGACGATTGTCATTTTGAAAGAACTGTTTCCAGTCATCTTTCTTCTTAGGACCACGTGCGGCGGTATAGCCTCGTTCTTCACGGCTAGGTTTATCTTTTTTCTTTTCTGCGGATTTGGTTTCTTTTTTCTTGGTTGTTTTTTCTTCTCTTACGCTTTCCTTACCACGTTTTTTGCCACTTTTATCGCTTTTTCCCGTGTTTTCTCCAGCTATTTCTACAATAACCTTACGACCTTTGTTCAGGGTTACCTTATTCAGTGCTTTCATTACCATCGATGCCTGACTTTCTACAACTTCGAAGAAAGAGAAATTCTGCATGAGATCGATTCTACCGATCTGAATATGCTCTTTTTTCAGGTTGCGGTTTATCAGCTCAATGATCTGATTGGCATAGAAGCCATCGGTCTTTCCTAAATTCAGGAACAGACGGGTATAGCCTTTTTCAGCCTTGCGTGCCACTTTTTCACGGTCGCTTCCACGATCTTTCCGTTCTTTAGCTTCATTGCTCTTTTCGTTGGCTTTAGGCTGTTCTATTTCCGGAGCATTTTTGTAGTATTCCAAGAAGCGGTTAAACTCCATAGATACCACTCGCTTAATCAGGTCTTCCTTGCTTAACCATTCCAGTTTTCGGTAGATTCCTGGTAGAAAAGCTTCTATTTCGTCTTCGTTAACCTTAACTTTTTCGATGTCATCAATTACCTTGATAAGCTGTTGTTCGCAAATCTCTTTTCCGCTAGGCAGTGTGCTTATTGTAAATTTCTTGTTGATAATGCGTTCTATCTCACGCATTTTACCTTTCTCACGCAGGTTGATGATAGCGATAGATATACCTGTCTTTCCGGCACGTCCGGTACGTCCGCTTCGATGTGTATAACTTTCTGTATCATCAGGAAGGGCATAATTAATGACATGAGTCAAGTCATTTACATCCAGTCCACGTGCAGCTACATCGGTAGCAACCAACAGTTGCAAATGGCGCTGACGGAACTTCTGCATGACCAAGTCACGTTGTGCCTGACTTAGTTCACCATGTAAAGAGTCGGCATTGTAGCCGTCCTGAATCAGCTTGTCGGCAATCTCTTGAGTTTCTTTACGGGTACGGCAGAAAATAATACCGTAAATCTGTGGATAATAATCGACAACTCGCTTTAATGCCAGGTATTTATCTTTTGCATGTACGATGTAGGCGATATGATGTACGTTTTTGCTTCCTTCATTCTTTGTCCCGATTGTGATTTCTTTGGCATTATGCAAATAAGTTTTAGCAATACGGGCAATCTCCGGACTCATGGTAGCTGAAAACATCAAGGTGTTACGATCTTCTGGAACTTGCTCCAGAATAGCGTTGATGCTGTCGGTAAATCCCATGTTCAGCATTTCATCGGCTTCATCCATTACCACATCGCGGATAGTTTCCAGATGTGCAACTTTACGCTCCATTAAGTCTATCAAACGTCCTGGAGTAGCTACGATAATGTGTACACCTTGTTTTAGACTACGTATCTGGCTTTCAATAGAAGAGCCTCCATATACGGGGAGAATTTTTAAATCGGTGATGTATTTAGAATAATCAGTCAGATCGCCTGCTATCTGTAAGCAAAGCTCTCGTGTAGGACAAAGCACTAGTGCTTGGGGAATTCGTTTCGTTACATCGATTTTTTGTATCAGCGGCAGACCAAATGCGGCTGTTTTTCCGGTTCCGGTTTGTGCCAGAGCCACTACGTCGTTGCGGTTTCCTAACAGATACGGTATAACTTCTTCTTGTACAGGCATGGGATTTTCGTAACCCATTTCCTCGATTGCCTGGCGTATTTCTGCGGAAACGCCGAGTTCTTCAAATGTCTTCATTTATTTCAAATATCTAATTCGGCTGCAAAGATACGGACAATTAATGGATTATCGGCTATAAGAATTGTTTATTCTTTACTATTTGACAGCCTTTTACCGGAAGAGCTTTACTCTTCCGGCCTGTATTCTAATATATCTCCCGGCTGGCAATTGAGTTCTTTGCAGATTGCCTCCAAAGTAGAAAATCGGACAGCTTTGGCTTTTCCTGTTTTCAGAATGGAAAGATTGGCGGGAGTAAGGTCGATTTTTTCGGCAAGTTCTCCCAGCGAAATCTTTCGTTTCGCCATCATTACATCAAGGTTTACTATAATCGGCATACTGTTTATTGGTTGTTTAGTCTTTTCCACCATTTGGTATAACGGTGGGTTAATTTATAATAGGCAAAAGCTCCGGCAT
>OBKR01000699.1_pt1 | contig 34889 bp, 26 predicted proteins | sample 1518991 | NCBI WGS metagenome assembly OBKR01 (sample SAMEA2452117, study PRJEB22498) | human gut metagenome | biome: human feces; feature: human gut; material: feces | place: Australia | collected 2012
TGAAGCCTTCTGAAAAATATTTTAGTTTTTTCTGCTTTTACTCTTGACTTTTGCGCCCCGAAATTTGACAAACGCCGCCCCGCGGTGTATACTTCGCCACAAGGACGCTGCATACATAGGCGGGCGGTTAGTCACGACCCCGAAAGGGGGTGACGCAATGTATTTTGTAGTTACGTTCCATATTCTGGGCCACTCGGTCTCGATACGGATACAGAAACTCAAAAGCAAAAACCGCCACCCTGGCCGGTGACGGTTTTTGCGGGCTGACATAGCCCAAAATAAACTCTCAACCAAACGGGGTCAACCGCCTGTCGCAGCGTCCCCTTTTCATCTCCTATTATACCCTATCCCCGCGATTTGTCAAGCGCCGCCGTTCCCCGAAATTTGACAAACGCCGCCCCGCGGTGTATACTCCGTCACAAGGACGCTGCATACATAGGCGGGCGGTTAGTCACGGCCCCGAAAGGGGGTGACGCAATGTATTTTGTAGTTACGTTCCATATCCTCGGCCATTCGGTCTCGATACGGATACAGAAACTCAAAAGCAGAAACCGCCACTCTGCCAAGTGACGGTTTCTTTGAGTTGCTGAAACTCATCTAAACTTCTCACGCAACGGGGTCAACCGCCTGTCGCGGCGTCCCCTTTTCATCTCCTATTATAACCCCTCTCCGCGATTTGTCAAGCGCCGCAAAACAACCCCAACCCCTTTACATTCTGCAAAACCATGCACACGTCCGCAAAACGCGCACAAATTGTGAACAAATGTCCGCCTTGCGCGCTTTCGCGTCTCAAAGTTTTCCCATTTTTTCCCAGCGTATTTATGCTGCAACGCACATACACGCCAGCAAAATACCGAATATCGCATACAAAGCGCGTTTTTTTGTGTTTTACGCACCCCCGGACGCTGAACCAGAACAGTCATAAAAGTTCCGAAAATGTGCTGTTTTTCATGGAAATCGCAACGTTTCGGAAAATGTAAATCTTTTTTAATAATTTTTTACGAGTTTTTTTGCAAATCCCCGGCCAAAACGCCTTGATTTATCTGCGGGATGTGGTATACTTACAACCGTGAAAGGCGAAGCCGAGTTGTTCGGGCCTGCGGTCTACAACATAATGATGTTTACGTTGTAAACGCTGGCGAGAGTGGCGAGGTCAAGTCCGACACAAACAAATTTTTATGGAGGAAACAAACATGAAGAAGATCATTGCAACTGTGCTGGCCATGGTCATGGCTCTGGCACTGTGCACCACCGCTTTCGCGGCGAGCGAGTATGTTCTCTACGGCAAGGACAAGAAGGCCATCACTGACGGTAACGGCGCGAAGGTCATGGTCACCAAGACTGATGCCAGCAGCAAGAACAGCACTACTTTGTATTACGAGGATGAAGACGGCAACTACTACATCCCCGCTACCAAGGACACCTTCACCAACTATGTTGAAGGCAACTATGTCGAGAAGCTGAATGCTGACGATGTAAATAATATTGCCGACTATATCACCTACGAGGGCAAGCTGACCAAGAAGCTGGATAAGTCCAGCGATAAGGTCGAGCGCAACTGCACCACCAATGTCTATGATGAGGATATCTATCTGGACAAGGACAACAAGATGTATGTTAAGGATGCCAGCGGCGACGCCATGCTGTTTGACGGTGTTATCCTCAAAGTGAGCGATGATGTTTCCGCTGTGGTTGACATGGGTTCTCACCTGTGGATCAAGGGCGACAAGGTCAGCGATGGCGTGTACAACGTCAAGTGCGCTATCTGCGGCGCTACCTCCGTTGCTTATGAGACTCTGAAGCTGGCTGGTTCCACCGCTACTGTGGAGTATGTCCTGCAGGATGGTATCGACACCGCCAACGATATGGACAAGGCTTACGAGGGCGAACTGCTGGCTAACGGCTGGTATGTTGCTACCGCTAAGACCGCTGACACCACCGACACCAACAAGTCCCCCAAGACCTTTGACGCTGGCATCGCTATGTACGTCGGTATGGCTCTGACCTCCGTCGCCGGCTCCGCCGTGGTCATCGGCAAGAAAAAGGAGTTCTAATTAGAGCTTCACTCTAAATGCAAAAAAAGAAAGCCCGCAAGGGCTTTCTTTTTTTGCGCTTAATTATCCCACCCCCTGGCGGGGGTGGGGTGAATAAAGATTGCTTGCCCGCTGGGCCTTTCTTTTTTGACTTTAATTATCCCACCCCCTGGCGGGGGTGGGATGAATAGAGATTGCTTGCCCGCTGGGCCTTTCTTTTTTTGTGCTTAATTATCCCTGGCCTGACGGCGCGGGCGAAATAAATATCCCCCGCTGCCGCGGGGGATAAATATATATCCCTCCCGCTGCCGCGGGAGGGATAGTAAAGATTGTTTTTCTGCGGGGTGTTTCTTTTTTGTATTTAATTATTCCTGGCCTAACGGCCAGAGATAATTTAGCCCCTTCCGAGCTTGAATAACAAAAAGGCACCCCTACGGGGTGCCTTTTTGGGGGCCGTCGGGGGCTCCGGCCCCTACGGGTGTTCAGTGGGAACCTCTGCATGCGGGCGGATGTGGGCATCGGCCCCTACGAGGGAAACAGGCCGTACCCCAAGGGGGAGGCTTTTGCGCCCTCAAAACGGGATGGTGCCGCCGGTCGCCACGGTACACGGGGTAAATATGCCGCCGGCGGGGGGCAAAATGGTCAGCAGGATATAGGCCACACTCAGGGCGGCAGTCAGCAGGTACCAGGGCAGCGCGTCACCGGAGACGCGCCGCCACAGGGCGGCGTACAGGGCCAGCGCCGCCGTGATAGCCAGCACGGCCACCGCCGCCGGCGCCAGCGGCGTCCAGGCCAGCGCCAGGGCCAGCGCCGCGCCGGACAGGGCCATCAGGCACAGTCCGCCCCGGCTGCCGCCCTTTTGCAGCACCCACAGCGTCGGTGCCGCCGCCAGCAGGGGAAAGAACGCGGCTTTGCCCATCTCCCATGGGCTGTTCCATACGGGGGAGAGCGTGTTGGTCAGCGGGCCGGGGAACTTTTCCTGCAGCGCCCAGAGCAGGATCGCCGCGGCCAGGGCGGCGTGGAATGCCAGCACATACGGCAGGAGCTTTTTCATACGATCACCTCGCGGGAGTATATGCGCCGTGCCATAAGAAAATCCGTGGCCGAAAGGCCACGGATTTTATAGTTCGTTCACATATTTCCCTTGGAAATGCTATACAATAGCTCTGTTGATCACGGCTGGGGCGGTGTCTGCTCCGCGGCCAGCACATCCTCGGCATCTGCGCCGCACAGGCGTATCAGCTTCTCCGCCAATATCTTGGAGAACCCGGCGATCAGCGCACTTTCGATGACCAGCAGCTCCACGGCGTTATTGCCGTTCTGTTCGTTGGCGCTGCGGATGCCCTCCGACCCGGACTGCACCTGCTGGTTGAAAAACAGCCCCACCCGGCGGAATTTCAGCGAGTAATCCTCATACACCGCGCGGACGTCCGTCTCGTTGCTGTCAGCGGGCAGGATCTTCTGCACATCGCTGATGCTCAGGCTCTGCTTCATGGTCAGGATCATGATGAGGTACGCGATGTGGATGCGGTGGTATTTCCGCTTCTCTGGCGCGGGCATGATCTTCAGCCGAACGTAGTTGTTGATGGTGGAGGACGTGACAAAGCGCTCCTTGCCGCCCACCGGCGCGGGAATGAAGCTGAGATACTGCTCCAGCAGTACGATGACCTGGTCCATATACAGGCCGAAATCCGGTATCGTCTCCCAGTCCGGCAGATGATAATCCGTGATGAACTTGTCCCACCGCTGCAGCTTGTGGGCGATCAATTCCTTGTCATATTCCATAGCGACACCCCTGTATCCGATTTACTGTATAGTATACCACATACGGGCACATCATGCAAGAAATCCAGCAGAAAAATCTATTGACGCGCGTGTGCTAATATGCTATATTAGATAAAAACCACATGGGGAGGCAGTCCTATGGAACGTGCTTTTATCTACGGTGATTCTCTGCTGAAGGCCACCATGCCCGACGCGGATATGCGCTACCACTTCCATCTGCCGGAGGTGATGGCCCAGTATCCCAGCGACCGGCTGGAGGTGGTGAACCGCGCCAAGATGGGCGCCACAGTGACCAAGGGCCTGGCGTTGGTGGAGCACGATGTGCAGCGGGGCATGGATGCCCGCTGGGCGCTGGTGGCTTACGGCGGCAACGACAGCGATTTCGACTGGGAGGCCGTCGCCGCCGCGCCGGAGCAGGACCACCTGCCCCGCACGACCCTGCCGGAGTTCACTGAGAAGCTGCGCCGCGCCGTCACGGCGCTGAAGTCCGCCGGCGTGCAGCCGGTGCTGATGACGCTGCCGCCCATTGACGGACAGCGGTATTTCCGGTTTATCTCCCAAAAGACGGACGGCGGCAGCGTGCTGCGCTGGCTGGGAGATGTGGGACGCATTTACCGCCACCAGGAGCTGTACTCCGACGTGGTGGCGGCACTGGCCTTTGCCGAGGGCGTGCCCCTTATCGACGTGCGGCGGCAGTTCCTGCCCCAGCGCGATCTGTCCGGCCTTATCGCCGCCGACGGCATCCATCTGACCATGTCCGGCTATCGCTGCCTGTTCGACACGCTGGCCGACTGGGTGCGCGCACGGCTGTAATATACGTATCTATCCTCAAAGGAGACGCATTATGATCAAAGTAATGACTGACAACGCGGCCAATCTGCCGCCGGAGCTGCGGGCGCAGTACGCCATCACGGAGCTGTGCCTGACCTATACCATCGACGGTGAGCCGGTGGACATATCCAAGCCCTTTGATGGCCACGCCTTTTACGAGGCTATGCGTAAGGGTGCGGAGGTGAAGACCTCTATGATCACACCGCTGGCCGCCCGCGAGGCCATGGAGCCTGTGCTGGCCCAGGGCGATGATGTGCTGTATGTAGGGCTGTCCGGCGGTGTCAGCGGCACCTGCTGGGGCGTCAGCGTGGTGGCGCAGGAGCTGCGCGAGCGCTACCCCGACCGTGACATACGCGTGCTGGATAGCCGCGGCGCTTCCCTGGGCGAGGGGCTCATCGTGCTGGAAGCCGCCGATATGGCGCAGAAGGGCGCGGATATGGAGACGATCGTGGCCCGCGCCAACCAGCTTATCGGCAAGATGCGCCAGCACTTCATGGTGGACGATCTGAAATTCCTTCGCAAGGGCGGCCGGCTGTCCGGCGCCGCGGCCTTTGCCGGCACACTGCTGCAGATCAAGCCCATCCTACAGGGTGATCCGGAGGGCAAAATCGTGGTGCTCAGCAAGGAGCGCGGCCGTAAAAAGGCTATGGATACGCTGATCCAGCTGTATGAAGAACTGGTGGAGGATAAGTCTGCGCCGGTGGGTATCTCCCACGCCGCCGCCCCGGCGGAGGCGCTGCACCTGGCCACCGCCCTGCGGCAGGCCGGCTGCACCGGCGAGATACTCTCCGTCTGTCACGAGCCCGTCACCGGCGCCCATGTGGGACCCGGAATGCTGGCCCTGTACTTTTACAGTCAGACCTGGCGATAAGTTAACAATAATGTTTGTTATGGTAAACCCCAACAGTCGCGCTTTTAGCGAGGCTGTTGGGGTTTTCCTTTGGGAAAAGCAAGGCTCCCATACACCACCCAAAGCCGCCCTCCGGGCGGCTTTGGCGCGGTTTGATAATCGCCAAAAGCGATAGAACGCAAAACCCCTACCGTGGCACCAGCCAGCGGCGCGCGACAGCGCCACGCGGGAATCTGTGCTGGCACAGTCCTTCAGACCGAGGAAAAAACCGGAAAAATCTCCGTGGTCGCGTGGGAAAATTACCCGCAAGGAACGTTTCGCCCCGCGCCAAGGGGTTCTTAGACCGTAGGTCTAAGCGGCGTTTTTGGCTACTTTTGCCGCCGGGGGCAAAAGTAGCTCGCGCTCGGGGGCGCGAAACCCTCCCTACGAAAATTTGAGAAAAAACAACCAACCTCACTTTACGCAAAACCCACTTCACTTGCCTAAATTGTAACCGAATTATGAACGGGATTTTGGATGTATTTCGGGCCATATAGTTTACATAATGACTTTTCAATTTTAGCTGGAATATTTTTCCAGCGAAGTTGTTGCGTTTTTTGAAAATCTCCGTTTGAATTGCATAAATGCTGCGTTACACAAGAATTACGCTTTACAGGCGCTCGGATAAATTGCGTAAATTTCTGGTAAATTATGGAAGAAATGGAAATTACTTCCAATTTTGGGCGATTTTTAACGGCGTGATGTCACTACCTCAAAAATGGAAATAATTGGTAATAAAATCCGTAAAAATTTTTACAACATAATGATGTTTACGTTGTAAACACTGTCTCGAGTGATGAAGCCGAGTCCGACGCAAACAAATTTTTATGGAGGAAACAAACATGAAGAAGATCATTGCAACTGTGCTGGCCATGGTCATGGCTCTGGCACTGTGCACCGTGGCGTTCGCCGCTACGACCACCGTCACGGATGTAACCGGGACCGCTTATAGCAAGGTCGAGGATGGCGATGCTACCGACGGCATCACTATTACCGCTCACTATAAGCTGACTGCCGATAGCGCAACTGACTATGATGTCTATGTCAAGTCTGGCGATACCTTCAAGATGGTTGATGAGGTTACTGCTACCAAGTACAGAGAAGGCTTTAAGACCATCAATCTGGCTCTGTATGCGAATGCAAAGGCCGCTACCTGCTCCGACGATGGTTACAAGGTAACCGTGTATCAGAGCGCTAATGCGACTTACTTCGCCAAGATGGCTGATGTTGATGCCTACAACGATGCCAATGCTACCAGCAAGATTACTGACACCGCTACCAAGGTGTTCATCGGCACCAAGTTCGATGATGCTGTTGCGTACTATCAGTTCACTTCCAAGGATTCTGCCAAGGTTGCCGGCGGCCATGCTCTGTACAAGACCAGCGAGGTTTGGGGCAAGAACGATGCTACCGTTTATGCCTGCGCTATCTGCGGCGGTAAGTACGTCATTAAGAGTAATGTCAACGCTAATGACGCTGTTGAGTCTCTGGCTAAGATCAGCTATGGCCCCATCAACGCTGGCGATGTGAAGTCCGTGCTGAACGGCAAGGGCATTGATGTTACTAAGGCTTTCGAGCCCGAAGCTGCCACTGTAATGTACACCCTGACTGCGGGTTCCACCACTGGCACCACCAACACCACCAAGCCCTCCCCCAAGACCTTTGACGCTGGCATCGCTATGTACGTCGGTATGGCTCTGACCTCCGTCGCCGGCTCCGCCGTCGTCATCGGCAAGAAAAAGGAGTTCTAATTAAACTCAAAAAAGAGAAAGGCCCATTGGGCCTTTCTTTTTTTGCGCTTAATTATCCCTGGCCTGTCGGCCGGGGATAGATAATATCTCACCCCTGACGGGGTGAGATAAATATATATCCCTCCCGCTGCCGCGGGAGGGATAGTAAAGATTGCTTGCCCGTTGGGCCTTTCTCTTTTTGTGTTTATTTATCCATGGCCTGACGGCCAGAGATAGTATAGATGATTTTTCTTTTTGGGGTGCTTCTTTTTTGCGCTTAATCAGCCCGCGCCTGTCGGCGCGGACGAAATAAATATCCCCCGCTAACGCGGGAGGAATACGAGGGATTATATTAAAAAGAACCGCCGGAGGGCGGTTCTTTTGCGTTTCTCCCTGACAGGGGAAGGCTTCTCTCGTTCACTTCGCTTTTCTGTGCCTGCGGCGGCGCTTGGCCTTTTCGCGGGTGCAGTGGAAGGGCTCGTTCTCCCGGGCGGCGGCAAAGGCGGCTCGCTCCGGGTCGGTCAGTGGCGGCACCACGCGGCGACCCTGCCAGCTGCCGTCCTCACGGTGCACCACGGACATCCGCACGGGGAACAGGCCGTGATTTTCACAGCGGAACACGCCGTAATACACGTCGCCCTGGGGATACCACGACTCCACGGCCCCGGGCTGGCGGCACAGGGGGCAGGGCACGATACGCGCCTGACGGCTGTTGAGCAGCTGCTCACGCTCCGGCAGCGGTGTGATCTTCTGACGGGGCTGCTTGGGGTACGTCTCACGGCTGAACTTAACGCCGCGGCGGCGCTTATGCTTGGCTTCAGCCCGAGGCACGGTGGGCAGCAGAGAGCTCTCCGTCAGCCACGCGGTGATCAGCGCCGCGTACAGCGCATCGTGCAGGGCGTTGTGGAACTCATAGATCAGCGGCAGGCCGCAGTACTCCGCCGCCTGCTCCAACGCTATACGCCTACCCAGGCCGATCTCCAGCGTCCGGCAGAAGGCAGCCTGCAGGTCGATGCACGCCGTGACCGGCGGCGCGGGCAGCTTCCAATAGGCGGCGTTGGCGGCCAGCACGCCGTGGTCCTGGGCACCCCACTCGGCCCACAGGGTATCCTCGCCGCACCAGTCCAGAAACGCCTGATACGCCGTGGGGAAGTCCAGCTCAGACGTCAGCGCCTGGGCGGATTCCGGCAACTTTTTCGCCACAGGCGACAGCTTTCGGTAGATGGACGGCCGGATGTGGGCGTTGAATGCGTCCACCACGGGGCCGCCGGGGCGCGCCAGCCGCACCGCGCCGATCTGAATGATCTCCTCCATGCGCCGCCCGCCAAAGGGCTGGTTCCATTCCAGATCCAACACGATCACGCCGCCTTACCTCCTTGCGGAAAAAGTCATATTAGATGTATTATACTCCCATGCTGTCAGAAACGCAAGGGAAACAGGGAGACGCCTATGGCGTCTCCCTGTTTCCCTGCCGTGCAGCTGCCCCGAAGAAAAGCGCGTCAGACGGTGGCGTCCACCGGGATGCGCTGGCGGTCCACCTGCACCCAATGGACGCGGACGTCGCCGCCGGGCTGCTCCGTGGCGCAGAACACTACGCCGCCCATATGGCCCTCCACCGGCACGCCGCCGCTGAACAGCGCCGCAAAGCGGCGAATGTAGCCCGCCAGCTCGCCGATGGTCTTCACCGGCAGGTCGGGCGCGAGATAGTCAAAAAACTTGTGCATACGACACCTCCTGTATCATAAATTCGGTGTTCTTCCCTTGACTTTACCCATCTTACCAAGTTTGCTGTCCAGAAAACCGGACAGTTCTTCGGCGCACTTGTGCTTTTTGCCGGCGTGTGGTACAATGTGCGGGAGAAATCGAGCCAGGAGGTGGCCGTCATGACCGAGATGAATACCGCGCCGCAGCTGGCCCCGCGGGAGCGATGCACCGGCTGCGCCGCGTGCTGCAATGGCTGTCCCAAGGGCGCTATCCGCATGGTGCCGGACCGGGAGGGCTTTCTGTACCCGCAGGTGACCGACGGCTGCGTCCAGTGCGGCCACTGCACGCATATCTGCCCGGTGCTGAAGCAGCGGGAACCGCGCACGGAGCCGGCGGCGTTCATCGTCTGGAACGGAGACGAGGCCGTGCGGCGTAACTCCACCGCCGGCGGCGCGTTCTCCGCCCTGGCGGAATACGTGCTGGAGGGCGGCGGCGTGGTGTTCGGCGCGGCGCTGGACAACGATCTGCGGGTCAGCCACATCGCCGTGAAAAACCGGCACGACCTGCCCCGACTGCGGGGGAGCAAGCCGGTGCAGAGCGACGTGGGTGAGAGCTATCAGCAGGTACGGCTGTATCTGGATCAGGGCCGGCAGGTGCTGTTTTCCGGCACGCCCTGTCAGGTGGACGGCCTGTACCGCTATCTGGGCGAGCACCCGGAACGGCTCATCACCTGTGACGTGGCCTGCAGCGGCGTGGGCAGCCCCGGCGTGTGGGAAAAATTCGTGCGCTCCATGGCGTACATCAAGCAGCAGAAGCCCCTGTCCGTGGACTTCCGCGGCAAGCTGAACGGTGAAAGCACGCGCCGTTTCCATGTGACCTTTGAAAACGGCGGACAGTACGACGCGCCGCTGCTGCGGTCCGAGGTGGGCCGCGGGCTGGCGCGGGGTATATTCCTGCGGCCCGCCTGCCACACCTGCGGCTATACCAGCACGGACCGTACCGGTGACCTGACGCTGTGCGACATGACCGGCGGTGCCATCACCCCGGAGGAAAAGCGCCTGGGCGTATCGCTGCTGCTCATCAATACCGCTAAGGGCGCCCAGGTGTTCGACAGTCTGCCGCTTCACCGCCGACGCTGCGGCCTGGCCGAGGCTGTGGCCGCCGACCGTGCGCTGCGCTCACCTACGCCGGTATCCGTGGATCGCTCCCGGTTCTTCGACGCGCTGGAGCAGGAGCCCTTCCGCCAGGTCTGCGCCCGGTTCCTGTCCGCCCTGCAGCCCCGCGAGGCCGCCGGAAAACCGCTGAAGGAACTGCTGGGCAACGTCCGCCTGCCCTTTGGAAAGAGGAAACAGAAATGACGAAAACGCTGCTGCACACCTGCTGTGCGCCCTGCTCCGTGGCCTGTATCCAGCTGCTCCGGGCCGAGGGTATCGAGCCGGTGTCCTATTGGTATAACCCCAACATCCACCCCTACCAGGAGTACAAGGCCCGCCGCGACACGCTGATGGACTATGCGCCGTCTGTGGGCGTGGAACTGATCGTGCAGGAGGACTACGGCCTGCGGGACTTTTGCCGCGCCGTGGCAGAGGACATCGATCACCGCTGCGGCCACTGCTACCGCCTGCGGCTGGAGCAGACCGCCCGCTATGCGGCTGAACACGGATTTCAGAGCTTTTCCAGCACCCTATTTGTCAGCCCATACCAGAACCATGAGTTGCTGCGTCAAACCGCCGAGGAGGTGTCCGTGCAGTACGGTGTGAAGTTTCTGTACCGCGATTTTCGTCCCGGTTTCCGCCAGGGGCAGCAGGAGGCCCGCGAGCTGGGGCTGTATATGCAGAAGTATTGCGGCTGCGTGTTCAGTGAAGAGGACCGCTACGCCAAGCAGATCAGCAGGGACATGCAGGCCCCGGAAAAGCATCTGTAAGTTAACAATAACATACATTATGGTAAACCCCACCGGCTGCGTAAGAACGCGGCCGGTGGGGTTTTCCTGCAGGCAAAACAAGGCTCCCGGGAAACAGATGATCTGTCTCCCGGGAGCTCCCCTCCTGTCGCGCGGGGCCTGTACCTCGCGCCCCCTATATTGTCTCATGGTAGCACTCTGAAATCTGGTTTTCAAGAAAATTGGCGATTTCTTAACGGCATCTTAACGAAACATTCACAGATGTACCCCCGCGTCCGGGGGCGCACCACCCAAAGCCGCCCGGAGGGCGGCTTTGGCGCGATTTGATAATCGCCCATTCGACCAGCGCACCAACTCCTACCCTCGCACCGTATCAGCGGCAGCGTCGCAAGAGGTACAAGCAGTCCCCGGAACCGACAACGTTACCCACTGCACTCTATTCGCGAATATGCGCCACTGAATTTGTACGCTCCATAGCGCGCCAAGGGATCCTTAGACCGTAGGTCTAAGTGGTTTTCTTTGGTAACTTTCTTTTGACAACAAAAGAAAGTCACTCGCCGCCGGGGCGGCGAAACCTCCTTTTATGCACAAAAACGCAGACAACGCTTTCACCAAATAAATTGTAACCGAATTATGAACGGGATTTGGGGCGTATTTCGGGCCAAATAGTTTACATAATGACTTTTCAATTTTAGCTGGAAAATTTTTCCAGCTAAGTTGTTGCGTTTTTTGAAAATCTCGATTTGAATTGCATAAATGCTGCGTTACGCAAAAATTACGCTTTACAGGTGCTCAGATAAATTGCGTAAATTACTGGTAAATTATGGAAGAAATGGAAATTATTTCCAATTCCGGGCGATTTTTAACGGCGCGGTGCCACTACCTCAAAAATGGAAATAACTGGTAATAAAATCCGTAAAAATTTTTACAACATAATGATGTTTACGTTGTAAACGCTGTCTCGGAGGATGAAGCCGAACCGGACGCAAACAAATTTTTATGGAGGAAACAAACATGAAGAAGATCATTGCAACTGTGCTGGCCATGGTCATGGCTCTGGCACTGTGCACCGTGGCCTTTGCGGACGATACCGTTAAGACCATCGAAACCGCTGGTAAGGAAACTTTCTATATGAAAGGCAATGTCGAAGAGTTCTATACCGACTCTGAGTGCACCAAGCTGGTTACCCCTGCTGTGAAGGCTAACCTGCTGGCTACTAAGGTTACTGACGCCCAGGGTGTCACCAAGTACGGTCAGTATAGCACCACTCTGCCCAAGCTGTACAAGTCCGCTGCTGATGTGACTTGCACTGCTGACGGTTGGAAGGTCAATCTGTATATCGACAAGAATGGCGGTTTCTATGTCAAGGTTTCTGAAAAGGAAGCTTATGAGACTGCTAACAAGACCACTATCGCCGTCATCGAACCCTATTACTTCGGTTCCAGCATTGATAGCATTGAGAAGTATGAGTCCGTTGGTGAGGCTACCATCAAGGTCGCCGCTGGCCACCTGCTGGTTAAGACCAGCGACACCTATGGCGAGTCCAAGGCTGTTGTCTATAAGTGCATCCTCTGCGGCGCTACCTATGTTAAGGATGGCTCCCTGACCAAGGACGCTGACAAGAACGCTGTTGCTAAGTTCGATCGTATCTCCTACACCGCCGTTGCTTCCCCTGATGCCGCTGAGATCATGTTCAACAAGAACTATCTGAATGCCACCCAGGCTGCTTCCGGCACCTATATCCAGCTCGCCGCTGGTACCACCTCTGGCACCACCACCAAGCCCTCCCCCAAGACCTTTGACGCTGGTATCGCTATGTACGTCGGTATGGCTCTGACCTCCGTCGCCGGCTCCGCCGTCGTCATCGGCAAGAAAAAGGAGTTCTAATTAAACGCACAAAAGAGAAAGGCCCGTTGGGCCTTTCTTTTTTTGTGCTTAATTATCCCACCCCCTGGCGGGGGTGGGGTGAATAGAGATTGCTTGCCCGCTGGGCCTTTCTTTTTTTGCGCTTAATTATCCCACCCCCTGGCGGGGGTGGGGTGAATAAAGATTGCTTGCCCGCTGGGCCTTTCTTTTTTTGTGTTTAATTATCCCTGGCCTGACGGCCAGAGATAGATAATATCTCACCCCTGACGGGGTGAGATAAATATATAACCCTCCCGCTGTCGCGGGAGGGATACGAGGGATTATATTAAAAAGAACCGCCGGAGGGCGGTTCTTTTGCGGTTCTCTTCACGCAGAAAGCTGTTTGTTCAGTCTCCGAAGGACTCCTTGCCGGTGATGATCTCGGGGACGATCTTTACCAGCATGGTGCGCTGCATGGAGTGCTCGGCACAGAGGACGGCCCGGGACATGGAAACGGGGTCCAGCGCCTGCACCAGCAGCTTCAGGGCATACAGCTTCTCCTCCGGGTCCTGTACCAGCACGGCCCGGCCCTGCACGAGGGCGGACTTGTAGGCGGTGGTCAGCTCGCCGGGGATCAGCTCCGCCTTGGACACGGCGGACAGGCACACGGGCGGCTCCTTCGTCAGGATGTCCCACTTGCGGCCGGCGCCGGCGCAATGAAAATACACCGCATTGCCCTGCTCGTCGGCCACATGGTTCACGGGCACACAATAGGGGGCGCCGTCACTGTCGGTCATGGCCAGGGCGGCATAGGTGGTGTCACGCAGCACCTGCCAGGCAAAGGCGGCGTCACGTTCCTTGTCTTTTCTGCGCATAGGATGCATGGTCTGTCCTCCTTATCTCTGTTTCGCCCCGCGGGGCGCAGCATACGGTTTCATCACATAATGGGGCGGCCCAGCAGCTTCTCGAACCGGGGCAGCATACCCTCGTCCACATGGCCGGCGTTCTGGCACATATCGTAGCCGGGCAGGTTGTTGCCCTCCACCAGCACGGGGCCGTCCGGCGTGATGGCCACGTCCCAGCCGATATATTTCAGGTGCGCCTCCACCCGCCTGGACGCGGTGCGGCACAGCTCCAGCGCCTGGTCGAACAGGGGGATCTGAAAGCCCGTGATCTCTGTACCGGTGACGGGGTGGCGCTCGTAATATTTGCCGGTCTTGTCGCAGAAGGCGGGGCGGTACAGCTGGCCATGCTCGTTCACCGGGGCGTACATACCGCCGGAGGAGACGTTGTCCACGCACACGCCGCCCATGCCCATGCGGACCAGGGCATAGACCATCTGCGCGCCCTGCGCCGTTACCAGCGTGACGATACGGACGGTGTTCACCGAGTCGGGGCACAGCTTATTCATGTCCGGATGCTGGCGGATGGGCTCCTCGATCAGCAACTGGCCGCCCTTGACCAGTCGGTCATACAAAGCGTCGTAATCGTCGATATCCGCCGTGGCAAGGCGCTGGATGCCCTCGCCGCCGCATAGCCCTGCGGGCTTGCAGAAGATGGCCTCCGTGCCGGCGCAGAATTCCCGCAGGCCCGCGGCGTCCGTCTTACGCAGGTCCAGAAAGCGGCGCTTCAGCAGGTCGGAGAAGATGGTGTCGAACTCGATCTTGTCGTTGAGTTGATAGAAATACGCCGGATCGTTCATCTGCCGGGTCAGGGCCTGGTTCTGCACGGCGGTCATATAGGTCTTCCGCACCGCGCCGCGGCGGTTCGCAAAGCCGAACACATGGTAGTCCAGATAGCCGATGCCGTAGCGCACCTCGCACCATACCATGTCGCAGAAAATGGCCAGGCGGTTTTTGCCTGTCTCCTCATGGACGGCGTTGATGTGCAGCTTCATCCGCGCGAAGCTGAGATGCTTCAGCTGGCGAAAAAAGGTCGCAAGTTTTCTTCCCATAACAGAGTACCTCCCTTTTCTCTTTCCGCCGCACAGGGGCGGGGAGACAGATCATTGCCGATGCAGTATCCGCCGCAGCGGTCCGGTCACCAGTCCGCGCTCATAGCGGTTCATGCCGAACAGCCACATACTGGCGGCGTACACCGCCACAAACAACAGTCCCGGCGGGATCAGCTGCCAGTAGGTAGCGGGATGGACAAACACCGCCAGCAGCACCGCCACGGTGGTGGGCAGCACCATGGCCGGCAGCAGATGGCTGATGTGCCGCCAGAAGCCGGGGATGTTCAGGCCGATGTGCTTGTAGTAGTAGCGGTTCATCAGGAACACGTTGCCCACCAGCGTGGCGACCGCCGTGCCGATGGCCGCGCCCAGCCCCTGCCACTTCATGCACAGGGGGATGGAGATCACGATGTTGCCCACCAGTACGCCCAGATAGACCAGCGAACGGTATTTGTGCATATTCTTGGCACGCTGTATCTCGATGCCCACGGTCTGAATGTTGGTCCACAGGCAGGCAAAGAACAGCAGCAGCGCGGTCCAATAGTCGATGCGGAACTGCTCGCCGCCGCCCCACAGCACCACGAAGGACTGGCCGATAGCCACGAAGCCCAGGAATATGCCGCCCAGCAGGATGAACTGCAGCCGCCCCACCTTGGTGAACAGGGCGTCCAGCGTCCGCATGGGGGCGTTCTCCGCCACCAGACGGTGGACGCGGGGCGTCATCACGTTGGAGATGGCGTTGCCGAACAGCAGGAAATAGTTGTTCAGCTGCGAGGCGATGACGTAGACCGTCACCGCGGCGGAGCCGTGGAACCACGTCAGCAGCTGCCGGTCGATGGACCAGTTGATGTTGTCCACCACAATGCCGATGAACACGTACAGCGTAAAGCCGAACATCTCACGCAGCAGCGCGAAGTCGTAGTGCCGGAAGGCGAAGGGCATTTTCAGCCGTGTCAGGCAGTAGGTGATGTTGATCACGCCGCTGAGCACCGTGAAGATCAGCGAGACGATGGTCAGCGTCACGGACCGGTAGCCTATCAGCAGCAGGGGGATCATAATGAGGGGGTTCAGCACCTGCTTGCCCATGGCTACGATCTTCTGGAACAGATACCTCTCGTTGATGGTCACATGGCTCTCGAACACGCTGATGGGGAACGTCAGCGCGGCATTGACCGACATGATACGCAGCAGCCGTTGGGCAAGGTCGATCTCCTCCGCTGTCAGCTTCTTGCCGAACACCACATCGCAGTAGGACAGCCCGAAGCCGATGGCCAGCACCAGCGCACCCAGGATGAGGTACGTTATCAGGAACATACCGTTCAGCTTGGCGCAGCCCTTCTTGTCGCCGGCGGCACGGAAGCGGGAGTAATACCGCACATAGGCGCTGCCCAGGCCGAAGCTCAGTAAATTCAGATAGGAGATGATCGGCAGCACCGCCTGGTACACGCCGAACTCGCTGTCGCCCAGCTGTCGGAGCATGATGGGCGTGTAGACCAGCGAGATAACGGTGCTCAGCGCCATGGACACATAGCTCAGCGCGGCGCCTGCCCGTATTTGGTTCACTTGCAACGCCGCACTTCCTTTCGTCGATAGCATAGCACTTTATTATAGCCTAAAAATACGTGTATGTAAAGTCGAACGCCGGTAAAAACTGGTTTTCTTTCCTGCCCGTATCTGGTACAATGGGACAAACGAAGGGAGGGTGCGCCATGGCCAATAAAAAGCTGAAGCTGCTGTATCTGGCGCGGTATCTGCGGGAGGAAACAGACGAGCGCCACCCCAGGACCGTTCAGGATATGATCGCTTATTTGGAACGCCAGGGTATTTCCGCCGAGCGCAAAAGCATCTATGACGACCTGGAGCTGCTGGAGCTGTACGGCATGGATGTGCAGGCTGTCCGGGGCAAGACCTACGGCTATTTTCTTGGCGAACGGGAGTTCCAGCTGCCGGAGCTGAAGCTGCTCATTGATGTGGTACAGGCGTCGCCCTTTCTCACACAGAGCAAGAGCATGGAGCTTATCGCCAAGCTGGAGCAGCTCACCAGCCGCCCCAATGCCCGCCAGCTGCGCCGTCAGGTCTATGTCATGGACCGGGTCCGCACCCACAATGAGAAGCTCTATTACGCCATCGACGGTCTGAATACCGCCATCAACGATGACCGCAAGGTCATGTTTCGCTACTTCGACTGGACACCTGATGGCGGCAAGGCCTACCGCCGCGGCGGCATGCCCTATGAGACGAACCCGGTGGCCCTCTGCGTGGATAAGCATTACTATCTGGTGGCTTACGACCCGGCCATTCAGGACTATCGCCACTACCGTGTGGACCGTATGGAGTCCCTGACCGTTACCGACACACCCCGCGATCCGCTGCCGGAACAGTTCGACCTGGGTAAATACGTCAAAACGATTTTCGATATGTACAATGGCCGCACCGAAACGGTGCAGCTGCGCTTTGACCGGGCCCTCATCAATGTAGTCATGGACCGCTTCGGCGCTGATGCGCATATCCGCCCAGATGGAGACCGTATCGCAGTTACCGCCCCGGTGGAGGTAGGTCCTACATTTTACGGCTGGCTGTTCCAGTTCGGCGGTCAGGCCGAGCTTCTTGCGCCCGACCATGTGCGCCGTGATTTCACCGAACACTGCCGGCAGGCACTGGATAGATATCGCGGCGATGATGCACCGAACAGTTGACCATAATTTTGTTATCGCAAACCGAAGCCGCCCATCAGGGCGGCTTTAACTATATAATGAAAAAGCTCCCGGGACGCGGAGATATCCGCCTCCCGGGAGCCCTCCCTGTCGTGCAAAGCGCACCCCACGCTTCGCATCCCCCTCAGTAAATGGCTTTACCACAGATAAAAATAGCACAACACGCTCGTTTTTTCAAGAGGAAATTCTGCTTTTTTTAAATAATTTTTCCGGCGCAGGAATTGTTTTCCATCTATTTCCAAACATTTTTCCAAAAATTACCACGAAACTCCATGGATAAAAGCTTTCACCGGCGGCGGAACCGCCACCTCCCAAAGCCGCCCAAAGGGCGGCTTTGGCGCGATTTGATGATCGCCCGCCCGGGAGAAGAAAACGCCCTACCGTGGCTGGGGCAAGCGGCCGCGTAAGCCTCCGCGCCGCCGGGGCGGCGAAGCTCTTTTTACGCACAAAAACACAGATAACGCTTTCGCCGAATAAATTGTAACCGAATTATGAACGGCTTTTGGCCGCTATCAGCGTCAAAGTAGTTTACATAATGGCTTTTCGATTTTAGCTGGAAAATTTTTCCAGCTAAGTTGTTGCGTTTTTTGAAAATCTCCGTTTGAATTGCATAAATGCTGCGTTACACGAGAATTACGCTTTACAGGCGCTCAGATAAATTGCGTAAACTACTGGTAAATTATGGAAGAAATGGAAATTATTTCCAATTTCGGGCAATTTTTAACGGCGCGGTATCACTACCTCAAAAATGGAAATAAATGGTAATAAAATCCGTAAAAATTTTTACAACATAATGATGTTTACGTTGTAAACGGTGGTCCGAGTGACAAAGCCGAACCGGACACAAACAAATTTTTATGGAGGAAACAAACATGAAGAAGATCATTGCAACTGTGCTGGCCATGGTCATGGCTCTGGCACTGTGCACCACCGCTTTCGCGGCGCCCCAGACCTACGATTTCTATGACGCCAAGACTGGCAACGTGAATGGTGACGTCGTTCAGAACGTTGAACTGGAGTACCACAAAGCTGTTACCACCAAGCCCCGTTCCATCGCTTATTATTCCATCAAGTCCGATAATGCTGACGTTAAGGCTATCAAGCTCGTCGAGTCCTCTGCTGCTGATGCCGATTATATTGTGAAGTATCACGGCACTGACAAGGTTGCTATGTATATGGCTCTGACTAATGCTGAGTACAATCACAATGGCACCCTGTACACCGATTTCGGTAAGGCTTGCGGCCAGTACAAGAAGGATACCGATAAGTATGCCGATACCGTGAAGTTCTATACCGCTGTTGTTGATGCTGACGATACTATCAATCTGTTCGTTGCCAATGACAAGGCCACTTCTCCCGTGTATCTGCTGGTCGATGGTACTGTTGTTAAGTGCGAAGATCTGGGCAAGCTGAGCGCCGCTGTCGTGCAGCACACTTGGGTTCTGGATCGTACCAAGATGACCGCGAAGTGCTCTTCTTGCGGCGCTACCGCGAAGCTGTACGAGAAGGTCTCCGAGGTTCCCGCCGGTGCTGATTACACCGTCGTTGCTGGCGGCCTGCTGCTGGTTGCTGACAAGACCGCTACCAAGCCCGCTGATTCCACCAACAAGCCCTCCCCCAAGACCTTTGACGCTGGCATCGCTATGTACGTCGGTATGGCTCTGACCTCCGTCGCCGGCTCCGCCGTCGTCATCGGCAAGAAAAAGGAGTTCTAATTAAACTCAAAAAAGAGAAAGGCCCACTGGGCCTTTCTTTTTTTTGTGTTTAATTATTCCTCCCGCTGCCGCGGGAGGAATAGTAAAGATTGCTTTCCTACGGGACCTTTCTTTTTTACGCTTAATCAGCCCGCGCCTGTCGGCGCGGACGAAATAAATATCCCCCGCTGCCGCGGGGGATAAATATATATTCCTCCCGCTGTCGCGGGGAATATAAATGCTTCCGGCCCAGCGGGTGCTTCTTTTTTGCCTGCGGCAGGAAGGGTGTTGCGCCTGCGGGCGCAAGCTGCTTTCTTTCCATGCCGATAGAAAGCAGCCAAAGAACGCCACTTAAGGAAAGGGGGATTTCGAATTTCCCCCTTTCCTTAAGGATCCTATCCCCTTGAAGCGACAAAGGAGGGGGCTCCGGCCCCCTCCTTTTGAAACCACCCCCGGGGTAGACAACCGCAAAAAGAACCGCCGCCCGGCGGTTCTTTTTTGCATTTCCCGGTTGACACCGGGGCGGATATACGTTACAGATACAGGTAGCTGTACTTGTCGCGCAGGGTGACGATCAGCTTCTCCAGATCGGCGGGCAGGTCGTTTTTGCCGGACAGGTCATAGTCCTTCGGCTCGCCGAAGGTACGGACGCGGACCTTGTCGCCGCCCAGGAACAGGACACCGGCATTGTGGCTGTCCATCATGTCCTCGGCGGTCTGGAACAGGGTGAACTTGTCGTGGCAGGGCTCGGAGCTGTACGGGCAGAACTGGGTGCAGTTGCCGCACTCGTTGCACATCTTGTCCACGTGGACGATCTGGTGGCTGCCGTCGGCCATGCGGATGGCCACATTGGCGCGGTTGGGGCAGGAGTCCACGCAGTTTTCGCAGACGGTGGCGCACTGCAGGCAGCGGTCGCCCTCGCAGCAGATGCACGCGCTCATCTTCAGGATACCCTTCTTGGCCTCGGCGTCCGCCTTAGTGACATAGGCCTGCTCGGGGATGTCATAGGTATAGGGCTTGCCGATAACCGCCTCGGCAAAGGCCGCGGCGTCGGCGATGCCTTCGACAACAGTGGCGGGGCCGCGCTTGGCGTCACCGGCGGCGTAGACGCCATCCACGTTGGTCTGGAAGGCGGGACGGCCCTTCTTGTCCAACTCAATGCCGTTGGCGGCCATGAGTGCGTCGTCCACCTGCTCGCCCACAGCGGAGATCACCAGGTCGCAGGGGACGGTGAAGAACTCACCGCTGCCCACGGGGCTGCGGCGGCCGGAGGCATCGGCCTCGCCCAGCACCATCTTCTCACACTTCAGCACACCGTCGGCCTGCTTGACGGGGGCAGCCAGCTCGGCGAAGGTCACGCCGTCGGCCAGCGCCAGCGCCAGCTCGTGCTCATCGGCGGGCATATACTTGCGGGTACGGCGGTACACGAGGGTCACGCTCTCGGCGCCGCTGCGCTTGGCCAGACGGGCCGCGTCCATGGCGGTGTTGCCGCCGCCCACGACCACGATATTGCCGGCCACAGCGATGTTGCCGGCCTTGACGCCCTTCATCCACTGGATGGCGCCGGCCACATCGCCGGCGATGTCCAGCTTGCCGGGCTTCCAGGCACCCACGGCCAGCAGAATGTGGGTGTAGCCCTGCTTTTTCAGCTCGTCCACAGAGGGGGCGGGCGCACCGCACTTGACCTCCACGCCGTACTTCTCCATGAGGGCGATATCCTTCTCAATGGCCTCGTTGGCGATACGGAAGCTGGGGATCACGTGACGGGGCACGCCGCCCAGGCAGCTCTCGCGCTCGAAGATGGTGGTCTCGATACCGGCGCGGCCGCAGAAGTAGGCGGCAGCAATACCGGTGGGGCCGCCGCCGATGATGGCGACCTTCTTGCCCGCCACGCGCTCCGGCAGCTTGATGGAGGCCATCAGCGCGTTGTAGCCCTTCTGGGCGGCCAGCAGCTTGGTGTCGCGAATGCGAACGGACTCGTCATAGAAGTTGCGGGAGCACTTGGTCTGACAGCGATGGGCGCAGATGGTGCCGGTCAGGAACGGCAGGGGGTTTTTCTCGGTGATCAGCTTCAGCGCCGGACCGTACAGGCCCTTATTGCACAGCTCCATGTACTCGGGGATGTCCTGCGCGATGGGGCAGCCGCCCTTGCAGGGCGCGGTGAAGCAGTCGATCCAGGGCACGTTCTTCTCACTCTTGCGGCTGGGCAGGGGCTTGATAGGCTTGACGTGGTGCACGTCGGTGTGAGAGGCGGTGCTCATGTCGCAGATGGCCTGGGTGTCGGTGCCGTCAAAGGGCTTGTAGGGCATGGGCTCCACCTTCTCCACCATCTGGAGCAGGCGGTTGTAGCCGCCGGGCTTGAGGATGGTGGTCGCAACGGTGATGGGCCAGATGCCCGCCGCGAACAGCTTGTCGCAGTTGAAATACTCCGCGCCGCCGGCGAAGGAGATACGCATCTTACCCTTGAACTGGCGGGAAATGCGGTGGCACATCTCAATGGTCAGGGGGAACAGGCTGCGGCCGGACATATACATCTCGTTGTTGGGCAGCTCACCGCGGGTGGTGTCCACCGGGAAGGTGTTGGAGAGTTTCAGACCGAACTCCAGACCCTTGCTGTCGGCCAGCGCCTGCAGACGCTCGAACATGGGCACTGCGTCGGCCCACTGCAGATCCTCGCGGAAGTGGTGGTCATCGAATACAATATAGTCATAGCCCATGCCGTCGAGAATACGGCGGGCCGTCTCGTAGCCCAGAATGGTGGGGTTGCACTTCACGAAGGTGTGCAGGTGCTTCTCGGTGATGAGATAGCTGGCGATGCGCTCGATCTCATCCGGGGGACAGCCGTGCAGGGTGGACACGGTGACGCTGCGGCTGACGCGGGGATCAATGGCGTCGATATAGTCGCTCTCGGCGGGGAACAGCTCCTTGAGAACGGCCTTGCACTCGCCGAAGATGGCGGTCTTGGTGGCGTCCTTCATGCCCTCGATATAGGTGTTGACCTTGTCGCCCTTGATGCCCTCCAGATCGTAGCCCACGGACATATTGAACACGAAGCCATTGGGATCGCCGAAGCCGTATACCTTGCTCAGCACCTTCAGGGCGCACCACGCCTTGATGTACTCGTCCATGGCCTGGGGCACGGTCAGCTCGGTGGACCACTCCTGGTTATAGCCCTCGTCATTGGCCAGGATACAGGGGCGGGGCACGCAGGCGGCCAGCTCCTCGCCGTCCATCTTCTGGACGGTCTTGACCTCGAAGAAGCGTGCGCCGGCCATGTAGGCGGCGATGATGTTCTGGGCCAGCTGGCTGTTAGGGCCGGCGGCGGGGCCGAAGGGAGTCTCGATGCGCTCGCCGAAGATGGGCAGGCTCTTGCCCGTGGCGTGGTACGCCTTGCGGACGCCGAAGATCTCGCCGGAGTTGGCGTATTCGGTGACCACCCAGTTCATCAGGGACTTAAAGGGGATCGGATACATTTTTTCAGACATGGGTCTTCCTCCTTGTCGTTGATTTTATCAATACACCCGGTGGTTCAGGTCGCCCCACAGCTTCTTGGCGGCCTCGAGAATGTGGGCGTTCTCCGCCTCCTCGTCGATGTTCACCAGCACGCGGTCCTTCATCAGGACCTTGCCGGCGGCGATGGTGGTCTGGCACTGGCGGCCGGTCATGCCGAAGATCATGTGGCCGTCGATGTTCTCGTCGCTGAACGGGGTGAACGGTTTGTAGTCCATGACGATGATATCTGCCGCCGCGCCGGCCTTCAGCACACCCAGCTGGTCCGGGAAGTACCGTGCGCCGATCTTGGCGTTGTTCTTGAACAGCATATCCGTGACCTCGCACCAACCCACGTTGGGCAGGCAGTTCTGGCTCCGCTGGGAGCACAGGGCCACCTTGATGGACTCCAGCATGTCGTTGGTGTAGGCATCGGTGCCCATGCCCAGCAGGATGCCCCGCTTGTACAGCTGCAGCACCGGGCAGATGCCGATGGCGTTGCCCATGTTGGACTCGGGGTTGTTGACCACCATGGTGTTGGTCTCGCGGATGATATCCATCTCGGCGGTATTCACATGGATACAGTGGCCCAGAATGGTCTTTTCACCCAGGATGCCGTGGTCCTGCAGGCGCTGCACCGGACGGCGGCCGTAGTTCTGCAGGCTGTCGTACACGTCGTTCATACCCTCGGACACGTGGATGTGATAACCGGTACGGCCGTTGTTGGCCTCCACCATGCGATCAAAGGTCTTGTCGCTGATGGTGAACAGCGCGTGGCCGCCGAACATGGCCGCCAGCATGGGATCGTTCTGCTTCTGGCAGTAGGTGATGAAGTCCGCGTTCTCCTTGATGGCCTGCAGGCACTTCTCCTCGCCGTCGCGGTCGCTGACCTCGTAGCACAGGCAGGAGCGCAGACCCAGGCGGCGGCTCTCCTCGCTGATGGTAAACAGGGTACCGGGGATCTCGCCATAGCTGGCGTGGTGGTCAAAGATGGTGGTCACGCCCTGCTTGATGCTGTCGATGTACAGCGCGGTGGCGGAAGCGCGGGTACCGTCCATCATCAGGTGGCGGTCGATGGCCCACCAGGTGCCGTCCAGCACCTCGTAGAAGTTGGTGGGGTTGTTGCCCACGATGCTCAGGCCGCGGGCCAGTGCGGAGTAGATGTGGGTGTGTGCGTTGATGAAGGCAGGCATGATGACGCCGCCCTTGGCGTCGACGATCTCGGCATCGGCATATTTTGCCCGCAGAGCGGCTTCCTCACCTACCTCCACGATCTTGGCGCCCTCGTAGGCCACCGCGCCGTGCTCATAGTAGCCCTTGCCCTCGCTGTCGCGGGTAATGAGCCGTCCATTTGTTACCAGAACCATGTGTATTCCTCCTTTGTTTCCGATAGTGTTCGTGTGTTCTCCCCAATATGGCTCTACTCCCCGGTAAACAAAAAGTGCCCCAAACCCTGTTTCCGAGGGTTTGAAACACTCAAGCGTCCGCCGAGTGATAGTTTCAGCCCGTGCGCGAAGCACTTCCTTACAGCTACCAATCTTGGATTGTCATCTGTATTTTACAACGATTTCTCCAAAAATGCAATAGTTTTGTCAGCCTGTTTTTGCCCTTTTTACCCTGCGTTGTCCCGCTGCACCGTGTACCGCTTTCGCTATTTCATGACAAAAAAGCCAATAAATGGAAGTATACTTCGTGGAAGTAAACTTCCCGCTGCGCTATCATCTTCTTATAAAGCGGAAACGGAGGCATTTGCCATGCAGGAGTATAAGGACGCGGTGCGGGAGCATCTGTCAAGCTATGTGTGCCAACTGCGGCAGCGCCGTGGGCTTACACAGGAAGAAATGGCCGAAAAGCTTCGTATCACGGCGCGGGCCTACGGCGACCTGGAACGTGGAAAATTCTGCTTTTCCGCCCCGGCATTGATGGCCCTGCTCCTCATACTGAAGGAAGACGAGGTGGCAGAGCTTCTGAACGGCTTTCGCAAAATTACAGAAAAATTAGACGGTAAAGAGGTGGCGTAGCATCCATGGATAAGGGGGATGTGAGCCGCACATTGTGCGGCTTGGGGTTGTTGCCGAGCAGCGTCTGCTATTTTTATATGGCAGAGGCGCTTCGGCTGTCGCTGCGGGAGCCGGACAGGCTTCTGCTGGTCACAAAGCACGTGTATCCGGACGTGGCGCGCTGCTTTGACACAAACTGGAAGTGCGTGGAGCGTGGCCTGCGCCGCGCCACAAACGTTGCCTGGAACACGGCGCCGGAGAAGCTGTCAGAGCTCGCACATCGACACTTGACGGAGAAGCCTTCTGTTTCAGAGCTGTTGTCTCTGTTGACGATCTACCTGCGCGCGGAAGAGGAGAACTGAAACCGGTCATAGGGCAGAAAGCCCCGGCTCTGCCGGGGCTTTCTGCTTTGTACGTATTTCTTCACGGATAAAAAGCCGCCCTCGGGCGGCTTTTTTCTCTGCACAGCAAAACAAGGCTCCCGGGCAACAGATGATATCTGCCGCCCGGGAGCTCCCCTCCTGTCGCGCGAGGCCTGTACCTCGCGCCCCCTACGTTGTTTCATGGTAGCACTCTGAAATCTGGTTTTCAAGAAAATTGGCGATTTCTTAACGGAATCTTAACGGAGCGTTCACGGATGCACCCCCGCGCCCGGGGGTGCACCACCCAAAGCCGCCCTCCGGGCGGCTTTGGCGCGATTTGATAATCGCCCGCCCGGGAGAAGAAAACGCCTCTACCGTGGCTGGGGCAAGCGGCCGCGTAAGCCTCTGCGCCGCAGGGGCGGCGAAGCTCCTTTTACGCACAAAAACACAGACAACGCTTTCACCGAGTAAATTGTAACCGAATTATGAACGGGATTTGGGGCGCATTTCGGGCCGAATAGTTTACATAATGACTTTTCGATTTTAACTGGAAAATTTTTCCAGCTAAGTTGTTGCATTTTTTGAAAATCTCGATTTGAATTGCATAAATGCTGCGTTACACAGGAATTACGCTTTGCAGGCGCTCAAATAAATTGCGTAAATTACTGGTAAATTATGGAAGAAATGGAAATTACTTCCAATTTCGGGCGATTTTTGACGGCGCGGCGGCGCTGTCTCAAAAATGGAAATAACTGGAAATAAAAACCGTAAAAATTTTTACAACATAATGATGTTTACGTTGTAAACCGCTGGCGAGAGTGGCGAGGTCAAGTCCGACACAAACAAATTTTTATGGAGGAAACAAACATGAAGAAGATCATTGCAACTGTGCTGGCCATGGTCATGGCTCTGGCACTGTGCACCACCGCTTTCGCGGCGGAGCAGAAGTACGATGTGTACGATGCCGAAAGCACCGATGGTACCGTCATCGCTGGCATGAACGATTTGACCCTGAAGTATAACAAGGCCGACAAGGACGCCAAGCAGATTGCTTATTACAACCTGCTGGATGCTTCTGGCAACATCGTCCGTGCTTTGGCTACCGAGACTGGTAATTACGTTGCAGTCGACAAGGCTTCCGATGCTGACTACGTTGTGAAGTATGCGGGTAAGAACACCGTTGCGCTGTATCTGGTTGCTGCTGATGCCGTCGTTTATGAGAATGGCGAGGGCACTGCTTATACCGAGCTGGGCAAGAAGTGCGGCCAGTACAACTATAAGGCCGCTGGTTACACCACTTCCGACAAGTTCTACACCGCTATCAACGAGGCTGATGACGAAGTCTATCTGTTCGTGAAGGGTCACAGCAGCGATGCTACTCTGCTCGTTGACGGCAAGGTTATCGCTGTTGATACTATCGGCAAGCTGTCCGACAAGGTTGTGCCGCACACTTGGGTTATCGACAACGAGAAGCTGACTGCTAAGTGCTCCGCTTGCGGCGCTACTGGCAAGGTTTATGAGAAGTATGCCGAGGTTCCCTCCGGTGCTACCGCTGAGCAGGTTGCTGGCAAGTGGGTTGTCGCTGACAAGACCGCTACCAAGCCCGCTGATGGTACTTCCAGCCCCAAGACCTTTGACGCTGGTATCGCTATGTACGTTGGCATGGCTCTGACCTCCGTCGCCGGTTCCGCCGTCGTCATCGGCAAGAAAAAGGAGTTCTAATTAAACTCAAAAAAGAGAAAGGCCCGCTGGGCCTTTCTTTTTTTGTGTTTAATTATCCCTCCCGCTGACGCGGGAGGGATAGTAAATGCTGCTTTCCTACGGGCCTTTCTTTTTTGACTTTAATTATCCCACCCCCTGGCGGGGGTGGGGTGAATAAAGATTGCTTGCCCGCTGGGCCTTTCTTTTTTTTGAGCTAAATTATCCCTGGCCTAACGGCGCGGACAAAATAAATATCCCCCGCTGTCGCGGGGGATAAATATATAACCCTCCCGCTGCCGCGGGAGGAATAGTAAAGATTGTTTTTCTGCGGGACCTTTCTTTTTTTGCCGCAATTTGTGGGGCGGGGACTGCCCCTTGACAAATCCAACGGGATGGGTATAATAGTAAACAGAAGGGGACGCTGCGACAAGCGGTCAGCCCCAGAATTGGTAAATGATTTTAATGGGCTTTACAGCCCACAAAAACCGTCACCGGCCAGGGTGGCGGTTTTTGCTTTTCAGTCGTTGGACTCGTATCGAGATCGAATGACCCAGAATATGAATCGTAAACACGAAAAACATGTATGTCACCCCCTCTCGGGGCTGTGACTAACCGCCTGCCGTTTATTGCAGCGTCCTTGAGATGTATTATAAGCCGTTTGCCGGTTTTTGTCAATCTGACGTGCCGACAACCACCCACAAAGCCATTGTCCCGCGCCGCGTTATGTGGTACAATACCCTCGACACACTCTGAAGGGAGTTTTTCTATGCTGGATATCTTTGAAATACTGGGCCCGGTGATGATCGGTCCCTCCAGCTCCCACACCGCCGGCGCCGCCAAGATCGGCGCCATGGCCCGCACACTGCTGGGTGCGCCGCCGGTCAGGGCTGCCATCCACCTCTACGGCTCCTTTGCCGAGACGGGCGCCGGCCACGGTACGGACCGTGCGCTGGTAGGCGGTCTGCTGGGCATGAAGCCGGACGATCCCCGCCTGCCGGACGCCTTTGCCGAGGCGGAGAAAGCCGGGTTGACCTATACCATCGATGAGATCAAGCTCCGCGACGCCCATCCCAACACCGCTGTTATCGAGGCCAAGAGCGCCGACGGCAGGACACTGACCATGCAGGCCTCGTCCATCGGCGGCGGGCGCATCATGGTGAACAAGCTGGATGGCATCGACGTGAACTTCAACGGTATGTTCAACACGCTGGTCATCCGCAATCAGGACGCCAGCGGCACCGTAGCGGCCATCACCAGCATACTCAGCCAGCTGCGCGTTAACGTGGCCAACATGAGCCTGTACCGCCACAAGCGGGGCGGCGACGCGCTGATGGTCATCGAGTTGGATCAGCACCTCAAGCCCAGCCAGGTGGCGTTTCTGTCCGAGCTGCCGGGCGTGCTGTCCATGACCTACTACGACAAGGAGGAGGATGACGATGGCTCTGGATTCGATGAAGGAAATATTTGACCGCATGGAGCAGGAGGGCAAGCCCTTCTGGGAGATCGTGCTGGAGACGGATATGGACGAGCGCCAGGTGACGCGGAACCAGTCCATGGCGAAGATGCTCATCACCTGGCAGGCCATGGCCGACGCGGCGGACAGCTACACCGGCCGGCGCAAGAGCGTCAGCGGCCTGGTGGGCGGCGACGGCATGAAAATGCGGCAGTACTGCCTGCGGGGCGAAGCCATGTCCGGCGGTTACGTCAGCGAGGTCATCGCCGAGGCGCTGTCCATGGCGGAGTCCAACGCCTGTATGTGCCGCATCGTGGCGGCGCCTACGGCGGGCGCCTGCGGCGTGCTGCCGGCGGTGCTGCTGCCCCTGTGCAGGTACGAGGAGCTGAGCCAGCACCAGCTGCTGGAGGCCCTGTATGTGGCCAGCGGTATCGGCGCGGTCATCGCCTACCGGGCGTGCATCGCCGGCGCTTCCGGCGGTTGTCAGGCGGAGATCGGCACGGCCTCCGCCATGGCGGCGGGGGCGCTGGTGGCCCTGCGGGGCGGCAGCGGCGAGCAGATCGGCCACGCGGTGGCCATGGCGCTGAAAAACCTGATGGGCCTGATCTGCGATCCCGTGGCGGGCCTGGTGGAGGTTCCCTGCGTCAAGCGCAACGTCATCGGCGCGGTGAACGCCGTCAGCGTGGCGGACATGGCTATGGCGGGCATCACCAGCCGCATTCCCGTGGACGAGGTCATCGACGCCATGGGCGAGGTGGGCCGCCGTATGCCCGTGGAATTCCGCGAGACGGCGCTGGGCGGTCTGGCCGTTACGCCCACCGGGCAGGCCATCACCGAGCGCATACGGAAATCGAAATAAGGAGGGACTCAAATGACGCTGGATTTTAACGCTGTCGATCCGACTGTTGTGCCGCATTTCAAGGGCGGCACCGGCGAAGCCCACGTCCGCACCGCCGTTGCTGACGGCATGGGCCGTATCCTGACATTGACCCTGCCCGCGGGGTCCTCCATCGGCCTGCATACCCACACTGGCAACTGTGAGATCATTCACGTGCTGTCCGGCTGCGGCGTATGCCACGACGATGGGATGGACGTACCCCTGACCGCCGGCATGACCCACTACTGTCCCGAGGGCCACACCCACGGCATTGATAACACCGGAGATGCGCCATTGGTGCTGCTGGGCATCTTGCCGGACAGCAAATAAATTGACCGATACCCCGGCTGTGCGAAAAGCGCAGCCGGGGTATTTAGCAGGCAAAGCAAGGCTCCCGGGCAACAGATGATATCTGCCGCCCGGGAGCTCCCCTCCTGTCGCGCGAGGCCTGTACCTCGCGCCCCCTACGTTGTTTCATGGTAGCACTCTGAAATCTGGTTTTCAAGAAAATTGGCGATTTCTTAACGGTATCTTAACGAAACATTCGCAGATGTACCCCCGCGTCCGGAGGCGCACCTCTTTGGCGCGATTTGATGATCGCCCGCCCGAGAGAAGAAAACGCCCCTACCGTGGCTGGGGCAAGCGGCTGCGTAAGCCTCCGCGCCAGCCTCCGCGCCGCCGGGGCGGCGAAGCTCCTTTTACGCACAAAAACGCAGACAACGCTTTCGCTGAATAAATTGTAACCGAATTATGAATGGCTTTTGGCCGCTATCAGCGTCAAAGCAGTTTACATAATGACATTTCGATTTTGACTGGAAAATTTTTCCAGCTAAGTTGTTGCGTTTTTTGAAAATCTCGATTTGAATTGCATAAATGCTGCGTTACGCAAAAATTACGCTTTACAGGTGCTCAGATAAATTGCGTAAATTACTGGTAAATTATGGAAGAAATGGAAATTATTTCCAATTCCGGGCGATTTTTAACGGCGCGGTGCCACTACCTCAAAAATGGAAATAACTGGTAATAAAATCCGTAAAAATTTTTACAACATAATGATGTTTACGTTGTAAACACTGTCTCGGAGGATGAAGCAGAGTCCGACACAAACAAATTTTTATGGAGGAAACAAACATGAAGAAGATCATTGCAACTGTGCTGGCCATGGTCATGGCTCTGGCACTGTGCACCACCGCTTTCGCGGCGGAAACCTACACCAATGCCTCTAAGTTCGACGCCGCCTCTGGTGCTTGGAAGACTGTCGATCTGGCTGGCGCTACTATCGCTTATACCGCTGCCACCGAGACCAAGACTGGCTCTACGGTTGACAAGGGCACCTTGGCTTATTACTCCGTGACCCTGAAGAACGAGTCCACTGCCACTCTGTATATTGAGAGCACCAAGGATGATGCTGCTGTTGAACTGCGTATGTCTGTCAATGGCACCGAGAAGTATCTGGTCAAGGTCGACAACACTGCTGCCATCAGCTACACCCTGATTGGCTCCGAAGTTGAGTCCAGCAAGGCTTGCGGCAAGATTGCTGTTGCCGCTGGTAAGACCGTGTATGTCAGCAGCAACGAGACTGAGGCCAAGTATTACACCAAGGGTAGCACTACCAACACCAAGAATATGCTGGTCGATGGTAAGGTTATCTCTGTTGGTGATACCTCTACTGGTGATTACACAACTAACAAGCACAGCTTCAAGCTGGTCACTAAAGCCACTGATTCCAAGGGTGTTGTTTCCGGCACCGCTAAGTGCGAGGTTTGCGGCCTGACTGCTACCATTACTAACAAGTCCAACGTGATTCCCACTGGTGCAAGCACTCAGGTCGGTGAGGCCAATACCGATCTGGCTGGTCTGTATATGTTCTGGACTGAGGGTTCCACCACTCCCAGCACTGGCACCACCAAGCCCTCCCCCAAGACCTTTGACGCTGGTATCGCTATGTACGTCGGTATGGCTCTGACCTCCGTCGCCGGCTCCGCCGTCGTCATCGGCAAGAAAAAGGAGTTCTAATTTAGGCCCTTCCGTGCTTGAATAAAAAAGACCGCCGTAAGGCGGTCTTTTTTTACCCTTCGTTCGCCCTGTTAAAAACTTTTGCGAAAAAAGAGGATTTGAGGAAGTTTTTTGGTATAGTATATTGTCAGATTTATTTTGCACCGTAGTTCGGCGGGGGAAAGGAGGGCTTTTCGTGCATTTCAGCGACCAGTTTCTGGACGAAGTGGTGGCGCGGAACGACATTGCGGATGTGGTATCCAGCTACGTGACGCTGACGCGCAAGGGCGGCAACCTGTTCGGCCTGTGCCCCTTCCACAACGAGAAAACGCCCTCGTTCTCCGTGGCGCCGGACAAGCAGATTTACCACTGCTTCGGCTGCAAAAAGGGCGGCGGCGTCATCAATTTTATTATGGAGATCGAGGGCCTGTCGTTCCCGGAGGCGGTGGAGTTCCTGGCCAAGCGGGCCAACATCCCGCTGCCGGCGGAGGACGAGGTCCGCAGCAACGCTGACCGGCTGCGGCGGCGGGTGCTGGAGCTGAACCGCGCGGCGGCGCGGTGGTACTACGACCAGCTGCAGCTTCCCCAGGGTGCGGCGGTGCAGGCGTATCTGGACAAGCGGCAGATACGGCGGGGTATCGCGGTGCGCTTCGGCATGGGCGCGTCGCTGGACCAGTGGGATGCGCTGCTCCGCGCCATGACAGATAAGGGCTTCACCAAGCAGGAGCTGCTGGCCTCCGGGCTGGTGGTCAACGGGAAAAACGGCGGACTGTACGACAAATTCCGCAACCGGCTGATGCTGCCGGTCATCGACGTGCGGGGCGACGTGGTGGGCTTCGGCAGCCGCGTGATCGACAAGTCGGAGCCGAAATACATGAACACCACCGAAACGGTGGCGTACAGCAAACGCCGGGTGCTCTACGGCCTGAACCTGGCCAAAAAGACCAAGCGGCCCAACATGATCCTGTGCGAGGGCAACCTGGACGTGGTGACGCTGCATCAGGCGGGGTTCGACAACGCGGTGGCCTGCATGGGCACAGCGCTGACCCAGGAGCAGATACGTCTGTTGAGCCGCTTCACCAAGGAGCTGGTGCTGTGCTACGACAACGATGGCGCGGGCCAGATGGCCACGGACCGGGCGCTGGAGCTGCTGCAGAACAGCGAGTTCACCGTGAAGGTCCTGCGTCTGCCGCAGCGATTGGTGGATGGACATTATGTAAAGCAGGATGCCGATGACTTTATCAAATACCAGGGTAGGGACGCGTTTGAGCAGCTGCTTTCCGGAAGTGCAAACGGCATTGAATTCACGATGTCTGAGATCGCGGCCAAGTATGACCTGAAGGACGACAAGGGTCGCATCGCCTACGCGGGGGAGGTTGCTGAAACATTATGTAAACTCAATGACCCCGTGGAACGGGAGGTATATACCACCCGGGCCGCCGAGGCGGCGTCCCTGCCGGCGGAGGCCATGCGGATGGAGGTCCAGCGGGCCGCCAAGCGGGTGCAGGCCAAGGCACGGAAGGCGCAGGAGCGTCAGGAAATGAACCCGATATCGGCCCTGCAGCCCGCGGACCGCAGCATCCGCTATCAGAATGTACGCAGCGCGCTGGCGGAGGAGGGCGTTATCCGTCTGCTGATGCAGGACGAGAGCCTGTTCCCGCCGGAAATGCCGGTGCGGCCGGAGGAGTTCTCTTCGCCGCTGCTGGGCCGCATCTACGGTGAGCTGTGGCAGCGGCGGGGGCACGCGAGCATGGCGGCGCTGGCCGCGGTGCTGACGCCGGAGGAGATGAACCACCTGACGGCGCTGCTGCAAAAACCGGAATCCGCAGCCAACGCGCCGCAGGCACTGGCGGATTACATACGCATCATTCGGGAAGAACACACCAAGCGCACCGGCGGCACGGATCCGCTGGCGGCGGCGATGGAGACGTATAAAGATAAAAAAGGTTACGGAGGAAAGCGAACATGACCGAAGAAAAGTACACCGCGGAGCAGTTGGAGCAGATGGCGGACCAGCTTTTGCAGGAGGCCGCGCCGGCGCAGGACAAGCCCGCCAAGGGCGGCCTGGACGAGAAGACCATCGCGTCCCTGCCGGCGGCCGCGCTGCTGAACGGCAACGAGAAGCTGCGCGACCTGTTTACCAAGGGTAAGAAGAAGGGCAAGCTGGATGCCGGTGAGTTGTCCGACGTGCTGGACGAGCTGGACCTGGAGAGCGAGCAGATGGACTCCATCTACGACTCTCTGGAGCAGTTGGGCATCGAGGTAGGCAGCGAGGATTTCCTGGCCGACCTGCCCGATGAGGATGGCGAGCCCGCTATGGATGAGATCGCCGAGATCGAGGAGGAGGAGCTGGTCGACCCCAACACGCTGGTGGACAGCTTCAACATTGACGATCCCGTGCGTATGTACCTGAAGGAGATCGGCAAGGTGCCCCTGCTGACCGCCGATCAGGAGGTGGAGCTGGCCACCGTTATGTCCGCCGGCCGCGAGGCCGAGGCGCGTGTGGCGCAGGCCGAGGCGGACGGCTCGACCATCCCTGAGGCGGAGATGGTCGAGCTGAAAAAGCAGATCAAGGCCGGCGAGAAGGCCAAGCAGCAGCTGGCCGAGGCCAATCTGCGTCTGGTGGTGTCCATCGCCAAGCGCTATGTGGGCCGCGGTATGCTGTTCCTGGACCTGATCCAGGAGGGCAATCTGGGCCTGATCAAGGCCGTGGAGAAGTTCGACTACACCAAGGGCTATAAGTTCTCCACCTACGCCACCTGGTGGATCCGTCAGGCCATCACCCGCGCCATCGCCGATCAGGCGCGTACCATCCGCATCCCCGTCCACATGGTGGAGACCATCAACAAGGTCATCCGTGTGTCCCGCCAGCTGCTGCAGGAGTTGGGCCACGACCCCAGCCCCGAGGAGATCAGCGCCGAGATGAATATGCCCGTGGACAAGGTCCGCGAGATATTGAAGATCGCCCAGGAGCCCGTGTCGCTGGAGACGCCCATCGGCGAGGAGGAGGACAGCCATCTGGGCGACTTCATCCCCGACGAGGCCGCGTCCGAGCCCAGCGAGGCCGCCAGCTTCACACTGCTGAAGGAGCAGCTGGTGGACGTGCTGGGTACCCTGACGCCCCGGGAGGAGAAGGTGCTGAAGCTGCGCTTCGGTATCGAGGACGGCCGTACCCGCACGCTGGAAGAGGTAGGCAAGGAGTTCAACGTCACCCGTGAGCGTATCCGCCAGATCGAGGCCAAGGCCCTGCGTAAGCTGCGGCACCCCTCCCGCAGCAAGAAGCTCAAGGACTTCCTGAACTGAGGCGGACCATGAAGCGGGTAGTTCTGGCGCTGCTGGCGGTGCTGCTGCTGGCGCCGTCCCTGGCCTGGGGCGACGACAGCCGGCACTATGAATTCCGCCTTGCCGCCAACGGAGAGGCGACGTACCATGCCGCCGCCGGCGATACCGTAACGGTATCGCTTACCCTGTGCCGGACCACCGGCACAGGGCCGATGTTCGCCATGCAGGACGAGATATGCTTCGATCCTGCCTTCTTCGCCTATCAGCCTGATGGCACCCTGCTCCGCGAGGGCGTCAAGACGACGCTGGTCACGCTGCGTGATGGCCGTCAGGCGGTCTACATGAATTACGTAGACTTTGGCGGCGGCGCAGACTGGGCGGACGAGACGGTCGTCGGCTCCTTTCAGCTGAAGGTCCTGGCCGACGGCGGTGCGTCCGCCATAACCGGCAGCCATTATCTGGTGTCCACCGAGGACGGCATGGGCCGCTACGCCGCCGCTGCCCGGGACATCACGGTGGTGGTGTCAGAGCAGTGCCGCGTGACCTTCCAAAGTAACGGCGGCAGCGGCGTAGCGCCGGCGGAGGTGCTCCGTGGAACGCCCCTGACGCCGCCGCAGGCGCCCACCCGCTCGGGCTATCGCTTCACCG
>OBKR01000742.1_pt1 | contig 33404 bp, 34 predicted proteins | sample 1518991 | NCBI WGS metagenome assembly OBKR01 (sample SAMEA2452117, study PRJEB22498) | human gut metagenome | biome: human feces; feature: human gut; material: feces | place: Australia | collected 2012
TCGCTAGCCCTTTGAGATTTTCTCCTTTTAGTCGAAAACTCAAATCGGGCGAGAATAAAGGGAGACTACATCGTTTTGTTCTTATAATGTTTAAAATAAATTATAAATTTGAAAGGAGCAAAAGCAAATGCAAAAATTTGGAGAATTTGTATGTAAACAAAAAAGAATAATACTAATAATCATGTTAATTTTATTAATTCCATCAATAATTGGAATGAAAGCTACAAGAATTAATTATGACATATTAGTTTACTTACCAGATGACATAGAGACAATACAAGGAGAAAATATATTATCAGAAGATTTTAATATGGGGGCATTTTCAATAATCTTATTAGAAGATATGGAAACAAAAGACATATTAAAATTAGAAGATGAAATAAAACAAGTAGATAATGTAGCAAAAGTAATATCTGGAGCAGATGTACTTGGAACAAGTATTCCAGTAGAAATGTTACCAGATGAAGTAAAAGATGAGTTATATAAAGACAATACAACAGTAATGTTAGTAACATTTAAAGAAGCAATATCATCAGATGCAACAATGAATACAGTACAACATTTAAGAGATATTACAGATAAACATTGTAAAATAAGTGGTATGACAGCAACATTACTAGATACAAGAGACTTATCAAATTCAGAAGTAGCAATATATGTAATAATAGCAGTTGTATTATGTTTAATAGTACTAGAAATAGCATTAGATTCATATGTAGCACCAATATTATTATTAGCAAATATAGGAATTGCAATATTATACAATATGGGAACAAATATCTTTTTAGGAGAGATATCATATATAACAAAGGCAATAAGTGCAGTATTACAATTAGGTGTAACAATGGACTTTGCAATATTCTTATATCATAGTTATCAAGCAGAATTAAAAAATACAACAGATAGGAATCAAGCAATGAGTATTGCAATATCAAAAACATTCACATCAGTATTAGGAAGTTCATTAACAACAATTGCAGGATTCTTAGCATTATGTAGTATGAATTTAACATTAGGAAAAGACATAGGAATTGTTATGGCAAAAGGTGTATTATTTGGTGTAATAAGTGTTGTAACAATATTACCAAGCTTAATACTTATGTTTGATAAAGCAATTCAAAAAACAAAACATAAAGAATTATTACCAAAATTCACAACAATAAGTGAATTTAATATAAAACATTATAAAGCAATAATTGTAATATTCTTAATTGCGTTACCAATAGCATTATATGGATATAACAATACAAAAGTATATTATAAACTAGATAGTTCATTACCTGAAACACTAGATAGTATTTCAGCAAATAACACATTAAAAGATAAATTTGGATTAGTATCACAAGAAATGATTTTAATAAATAAAGATACACCAAATGATGAAATTAATGAAATGTTAGATAAAATAGAAGAATTAGATGGAGTAGACTTTACATTAAGTTATTCAAAACTATCTGAATTAGGTATTCCAGAAGAAATGTTACCAGAAGATTTATTAAGTATCTTCCAAAGTGACAAATACCAAATGATATTAATAAATTCAAAATATGAAATAGCAACAGATGAATTAAATAATCAAATAGCAAAAATAAATGAAATAGTAAAACAATATGATTCAAATGCTAAAGTAGTTGGTGAAGGACCATTAATGAAAGATTTAGTAGAAATAAGTGATCATGATTTTAATAGTGTAAACACAGTATCAATAGGAATTATATTTGTAATAATGATGTTTGTATTAAAATCAATATCATTACCAGTTTTATTAGTTATAGCAATAGAATTTGCAATATTTATAAATATGGGTATTCCATATTACACAAATACAACAATACCATTTATAGCATCAATAGTAATTGGAACAATTCAATTAGGTGCAACAATAGATTATGCAATTTTAATAACAACAAAATATATTCAAAATAGAAAAGATGGTAAAGACAAAAAACAAGCTGTATCAGAAGCTTTAGGAACATCAATAAATTCAATTATAGTTAGTGGATTATGTTTCTTTGGAGCAACATTTGGAGTTGGAGCATATTCAAAAATAGAAATGATAGGAAGCTTATGTACATTGATGTCAAGAGGAGCTATTATAAGTGTCATAGTAGTTATTACAGTATTACCAACATTCTTAATGATATTTGACAAACTTGTTTGCAAAACAACAATAGGAATGAGAGAAGTAAAAAATTAATCAAAATGTCGTGATTAAAAAGAAAGGAAGTTAAAAAAATGGATAAAAATGAATTATGTAAAAAAGTATCTGCAGGTATGTTATTAGTAACAATGAGTTTATATGCAACACCAGTATTTGCATATTCAAAAGATGAAACTGTTTATTCTAAATTAAATTCTGAAGGAAATAGTTATAAAACAATAGTTAGTACACATTTAAAAAATACAGATAGTGAAAATACACTTAATGATATGACAAATTTAACAAATATAAAAAATACTAATGGAGACGAAAAATTTAGTCAAAATGGAAATTCTTTAATATGGGATGCACAAAAACATGATATTTATTATCAAGGAGAAAGTGAAAATGAATTACCAATTTCATGTTCTGTAAAATATGAATTAGATGGTGAAGAAATTTCTGCTAAAGACATTGCAGGAAAAAGTGGAAAAGTAAAAGTTACAATAAATTATGAAAATAAATCAGAAAATTTGGTAAATATTAATGGAAAAACACAAAAATTATATACACCATTTGTTGTTGTTGCAGGAACAATGATAAATAATAAAAATAATAGAAATGTTGAAGTTTCAAATGGAAAAGTAATTGATGATGGAACTAAAACAGTAGTTTTAGGTGTTGCTTTACCAGGATTACAAGAAAGCTTAAATATATCTAAAGATAAATTAGATATACCAAGTTCAATAGAAATTAGAATGGATGCAACAGATTTTGAGATGGGAAGTATTATGAATTATGTTACACCAAAATTATTAGAAGATGAAGATATAGAGTCATTTGATGGATTAGATGAATTATATTCACAAGTTGAAACATTACAAAGTTCAATGAATCAAATTCAAGATGGTGCAAATACATTAAAAGAAGGAACAGATACTTATACAGAAAAAATGCAAGAATTTGAAAATGCAATGGGAATGATTCAAAGTGGAATGGCAAGTGCTAATTCAAATTATACAAAAATTAATGATGGAATAAAAACATTAAATAATAGTACAGGAACATTAAATAATGGCTCAAAACAAGTTGCTGATGGTGTTTCTCAAATTGAAACAAATTTGAATACAATAAATGAAAAATTAGGAGAAGTACTTGCAGGAACACAAAGCCTAAAATCTGGTGAAACAGAACTTATTACAGGAATTGATACAATATTAACAAAATTAAATGGAATTGATGTATCTGATAATACAGAAAAAATTACAGAATTAACACAATTAGTAAACACAAATAAAGCAACTATTGAAAAATTAACAAGTGCAACAACATTATTAACAAAACAATATGAAGCATTAGAAGATGAACAAGCAAAAGCTCAAGTAAAAACACAAATTGATTTTAATAAGCAAATGATTCAATTATTAACAGTAAATACACAAGCACAAGAACAAACAATTGCAACATTAAAAGCAACAGATTTATCTGCAATAAATGAATTAAAAGCTGGATTAACACAAGTAAAAACAGGATTAACAAAATTAAGTGTTGGAACAGATTCATTAACAAGTGGAGTTACACAAATAAAAGGTGGAACAGCAGTACTTGCAGAAAAAACAGGCGAATTAAGTCAAGGTGCTAATACAATATATCAAGGAACAACAAAATTAGCACAAGCAACAAGTACATTAAAAGATGGTTCTAGCCAAATGAAAGATGGATTAAACACATTAGATAATAGTTCAGTACAATTATTACAAGCAAATACACAATTAACAGAAGGTGCACAAACAATAAATGATGGTGCAACAACATTAGCTGATGGAATTGCAACATTTAATGAAGAAGGAATTCAAAAAATCTGTAATTTTGTAAATGGAGATTTAAAAGATTTAACAACAAGAGCTGAAAAATTGACAGATTTAGCAAAATCTTATAATAGTTTTACAATGGTTGAAGATGGTGTTGAATCAAATTCAAAATTTGTTATGATTATTGATGCTGTAAAAAAACAAGAAGCAACTTCAAAACAAGAATATATAGTTGAAGACAATAATAAGCAAAACTAGAAAATAATTAATAATCTTAAAATATAAGTTTTGCATGAAATGACGAATGTGCATGAAGAAATTCTTTGCAATTTTATGGAAAGAGTTCACTTTTAGTGGAAGGGTGCCATAAAATAAAGTAGAATTTCTTAAATTTCGTAATAAGCCGAGGAATGGAATAAAAAACTTATATTTTAAGATAGTTATTGAATTATATTTTGAGATATTATATAATTAAAGGGGTGATAACATGTTTAATATATTGGTAGTAGAAGACGATAAAAATTTAAGAAAATTAATAACAACATATTTACAAAGAAATAAATATAACACTTATGAAGCAACAAATGGAGAAGAAGCATTAAATGTGTTAGATCAAAGTTATATTGACTTAATTGTAAGTGATATAATGATGCCTAAAATGGATGGATATGAATTAATAAAATCATTAAGAGAAGCAAAATATGATGTTCCAATATTGATAATTACTGCTAAAAGTGAAATTGAAGATAAAAAAGAAGGATTTTTACTTGGGGCAGATGATTATATGGTAAAACCTATAGATATAGAAGAAATGCTTTTAAGAGTACAAGTATTATTACGAAGAAGCAAAAGTGCAAGTGAAAAGAAAATACAAATAGGTGATTTGTTATTAAATTATAATCAATTAAGCGTTATAAAAAAAGATAAAGTCTATAATTTAGCACAAAAAGAATTTTACCTATTATATAAACTGTTAAGTACGCCTAATACGATATTCACAAGACAAGAATTAATAGAAGAAGTATGGGGACTAGAAAGTGATTCAGATTATAGAACAGTAGATGTACACATAAAAAGAATAAGAGAAAAAATGAAAGATGTAGATGAGTTTGAAATTGTAACAATTAGAGGAATAGGATATAAAGCTATAATACATGAGAAGGGTTAAAAATGTTTGAAAGAATTTTTGGAAAAAGAAAATCATTACAAAGAAATTTAGTAATAGATTTGATAATATGTATAATAATTGTAATGTTTATTTCATTAGTTGGATTTTATATATTTGTAAATAAAGAAACACTTAATAGTTTAATACAAGTTAATTTTGAAAATAAAGAGCAAATAAAAGAAATATTAGGAATAACAAGAAGAAGCGTAGTTTTATTGATAATAAATACAATATTAATAAGTACAATAGTAATGAGAATAACAAGTAAGAAAATACTACAACCAATAAAAAAAATGACAGAAGCAACAAAGAAAGTTGCTTCTGGAGATTTTAATGTAAAACTTGAATCACAAAGAGAAGATGAAATTGGTGAACTAACACAAAATTTTAATCAAATGGTAAATGAGTTGGGAAAAGTAGAAGTAATTCAAAAAGATTTTATAAATAATGTATCACATGAAATAAAAACACCAATAAGTTCAATACAAGGATTTGCAAAATTATTAGAAGATGAAAATTTACCAGAAGCTGAAAGAAAAGAATATGCAGAAATAATAATTGAAGAATCAAATAGATTACTTAATTTATCAACAAATATATTAAGACTTTCCAAAATTCAAAATCAAGGAAAAATAGTTAGAAAAGATCATATAAATATAACTGAACAATTAAGAAAAGCTATTGCAGTACTTGAAAATAAATGGAATGAGAAAAGTTTAACATTTAATATCTCTGCTAAAGATGTATATTATGATGGTGATGAAGAACTTACATTTCAAGTTTGGATGAATTTAATAGATAATGCAATTAAGTTTTCAAAACAAAATGGAGAAATTACCATAGATGTAAAAGAAGAGAATGATGAAGTTGTAGTAAAAATTAAAGATAATGGAATGGGAATGAGCAAAGAAGAACAAGAAAGAATATTTACAAGATTTTATCAAATAGACAAGTCACATTCACAAGAGGGAAGCGGATTAGGATTATCTATTGTAAAAAGTATTATAGATTTGTCTGGCGGAAAAATTGAAGTAGAAAGTAAGGAAAATTCAGGAACAACATTTACCATAAAACTTCCTATTGAAAAAGAAAATAATAAAATAATAATTTAATGAAATTGTTGAAATAATTATTATAGTATGATATAAAAAAATAAAGGAGTGATTTATATGGAATATTTTGAAAAAATTATGAAAAAAACAGGATGGACATCTTTGTTATCATCAATAGTTTTTGCAATATTAGGAATTATATTAATTACAAATCCAGAAGGAACAGTAAAATTTGTTTCTGCAATATTGGGAATTATGTTTATACTTGCAGGAGCATATAAAATAATAAGTTATTATCAAAACAAAGGAAAATATGATATCATGAATTATGATATAGCTTATGGAATTATAGCAATTATATTAGGAATTGCAACAATTGCATATAGTGAACAAATAAGTTCAATATTTAGAATTTTTATAGGAATATGGATTGTTTATAGCAGTATAATGAGATTTAGTTTAGCTTTAAAATTGAAAACTATAAGTTCAAATATATGGATATATAGCATAATATTAGCTATTTGTATGTTTATTTGTGGATTATATACAATATTTGTATCTAATTTAGTTGTTGTTTCAATTGGTATAAGCATATTAATTTATGCAATTATTGATGCTATTGAAGATATTATATTTTTAGTTAATGTTAATAAATTAAGTTAAGAATTATAAAGTTATCGGCTCATTTGCCGATGGCTTTTTTCGTATAATTATTGAAAGTAGTTATATAATATGATAAAATGCAAAAAAGAAAGGAACTAAAATATGTATGATGTCATTATAATAGGAGCAGGACCTGCAGGGATAACAGCAGGATTATATACTCAAAGAGGAAATTTAAAAACATTAATTATTCATAATGGAAAAACATCTTTAGAAAATGCAAATAAAATTGAAAATTATTATGGATTTGAAAATGGAATAACAGGTAAAGAGTTATATTTTCAAGGAATTAGACAAGCTCAGAATATTGGAATAGATGTAAAAAATGAAGAAGTAATAAAAATAGAAATGATAGAAAAAAGCTTTAAAGTGAAAACAACCCAAAATGAATATATTTCTAAAACGATTATAATAGCAATGGGAACAAAGAAAAAAACTTTACAAATAGATGGAGTAAAAAAATTTGAAGGTAGAGGAATAAGTTATTGTGCTATTTGTGATGGATTTTTTTATAGAAACAAAGATGTTGCTGTAATTATGCAATATCTGAAGTAAATGATTTATTACCAGTTGTAAATAAAATTACAATATTAACAAATGGAAAACATGCTCCAGATATAAGGAGTGAAAAAGTAGAAATAAATAATAGAACTATAAAAGAAATATTTGGACACGAAAAAGTTGAGAAAATTGAATTTGATGATGGAACAGATATAAATGTAAATGGAATATTTATAGCACAAGGAACAGCAGATAGTACAGATATAGCTAAAAAAATTGGATTAGTATTAGAAAATAATAAAATAAAAGTTAATGAGAATATGGAAACAAACATTAAAGGAATATATGCTTGTGGGGATTGTATAGGTGGAATATTACAAATTTCTAAAGCAGTAAATGATGGAATGAAGACAGGTTTGAATGTAATAAAATTTTTGAAATAAAATATGTTATAATTTAAAAGAAATGTATAAAAATAATTTATAGGAGGAACAAAAAATGATAGAAGAAATAAAAAATTCAGAAGAATTTGAAAATGAAATAAAAAGTAATGCAATAGTATTTGCAGATTTTTATGCAACTTGGTGTATGCCATGTAAAATGATGTCTGGAATAATAGATGAAATAGCAAAAGAACATCAAGAAGTAAAATTTATTAAAATAGATGTAGATCAAAATACAGAATTAGCGATAAAATATAATGTTATGAGTATACCAACAATGATAATATTTAAGAATGGAAATACAAGTAAAACATTTATTGGAGTAACAGATAAAAGTGAAATAATTGCAGAATTTTAATAGAAATAAGAGGAGAAAAATGAACAGAGAAGTATTAAATGATTACAAAAATAAAGATGAAAAAATGCTATTAGCAGAGGTGTTGGATAAAATAGAAAACACAAATAATAGAAATAAAATTGAACATACTGATTTTTTAGATTTAGCTCAAAATGAATTAGTACAAAAATTTTTAAACAAACAAAAAGTAGAAAATTATATAAAATATGGTGGTTTTAATGAAGCAGAGAGAAAAATGTATATATTTTATCCTGAAAAATTTAATGAACAAGTTGTTGAAAAAAATTTATCTAGTATTGTTCAAATTATTAGAATTGAATTACCAGACGATTTAATTGGAAAATATACACATAGAGATTATTTAGGTGCAGTTATGAAACTCGGAGTAAAGAGAGAAAAGGTTGGAGATATAATTGTAGAAAATAATGGTGCAGATATTATAATTGATAAAGAAATTACTAAATTTTTAGAACAAAATTTAAGTGAATTAACGAGATTTTCAAAATCAACAATTACAGTAGAAGATATACAAAATTTAAGAAATGTTGAAGTAAAAAAGGAAGAAATTGAAATAATAGTAGCCTCTTTAAGACTTGATAATGTTGCATCAGAACTTGCAAGATGTTCAAGAAGCAAAATAATCGAAATAATGAATACAGAAAGAGTTTTTGTTAATTTTCAAGTAGAAACAAAGAAAACAAAACAAATAAAAGAAGGAGATATGATTACAATAAGGGGAAAAGGACGATTCTTTATAAAAGAGATTATCGGGCAAACTAGAAGTGGTAGAACAATATTAAAAGTAGAAAAATTTGTATAATAAAAGATCACAGTCTTGAATTTAAAGACTGTGATTTTTAAATGTCATATTTTGTCATAATATAAGCATCTGTAGTATTATTATAATATTTTTTTCTGATTCCTAAATTCTTAAAACCAAACTTTTCATACAATTTAATAGCTGGTGTATTTTCAACATTTACTTCAAGAGTAAATGTTTTTAAATTCATATCAGAACATAAATCAATTAATGTTTCTAGCATTTCACCACCAATGCCTTTTCCACGACAAGATTTTTTTACAACTATATTATTTAAAGTAGCTTCATCAAAAATAACTGAAATTCCAGCAAAACCAACAACTTCATTTTTTTCTTTAGCAATAATATATTTGGTTTTATCATTTACAAGTTCTTGTTTTAATACATTATAGCTCCAAAAATTATCAAAATCAGAATATAATGTATTTTTCATTTGTTCTAAATCTTCTAAAGTCATTTCAGTTATTTCCATAAAATTCACTCCTTTTTATTTGTTTTCTAAAGCTCTTTCAGCTTGAGATTTTCTTAAATATAATGGCATTAAATCAAAATTTGTATTTTGATTATAAGCATTTAGTCCAGCTAATCCAAGAGAAAAACTACTTAAATCATTTTTATCAGAAAAAGTACAAGTATTAAGATTAGAAAGTAGATATTCTTTATGTATAATTGAACCATCACCAACAAAATTGATTTTATCATATTTTTTTAAAATTGGAATGATTTCTTTTATAGTTTTAAAACTAAGTTCTTCAAGTTGTGTTACAATATTATTTTTCTTTTCAAAAACTCCAAAGTAAACATTATTGTTTTTGGCATCTATAAGTGAACAGATAATTCCATCACTATCTATATTGTAAGCTAAAGATTCTAAAGAAGAAATTCCAACACATGGAATATTTAAACTATCTTTAAAGGCAAGTACTGTTCCAACACCAATTCTTATACCAGTGAAAGATCCAGGCCCTTTATCACAAACAATTAAATTTATATCTTGTAAAGTTAATTTACTTTCAGATAATGCTTGTTCAATTACAGGCATTATTTTTTCAGAATGATTTCTAGCATCATTAACAATAATTTCTTTTATACATTTTTTATTTTCTAAAACAGCTACTGTACATAAATTGCTTGCTGTATCTATGCTTAATATTTTCAATTTTTTTTCCTTCTTTCTTGTGAATATGCTTATTATACTACAATTAAATAGATTTTACAATAAAAAAATAATACATAGTTTAAAAAAAATGGTATAAGTTGAAAGAAAAAATAATAAACAACAACCCATTCCCAAAAGAATGAGTTGTTTATTTTATATTAATTCTGCTAGAAACAGCAATTTTTCTTTTTGTTTTCTTTTTTACAAAAAATATCTACTTCTGGTTCCATAATGAGCACATCCAGTCCTAATATATATTATGTTGATTGTATTAAAAAGTTACACAATTTTAAAATATTGAAAAACGATAAAAAAGTATTGACAAAAAATAATAGTAGTAATATAATGCTCATATCAGAAGAAAAAAATAAATGTATTTGGAGGTAAAGAAAAGATGAAAATATTAATAGGAGCATTATTTCTAAGCTTATGGCAATCATTACTATTTTGGAAACAAGATTTAGGCATATCTGTATTATTGTTTACAATACCAATAATATGGATAACAACAAAATTATTAAAAGGAAATATAAAAAACAAAAAAGCATTATTAATATCAATTCCGATTATAGTATTATCAAGTACATATTTTATATTTGATAATCTAACATTTTATTTAATAAATATAGTATTAATACCAATATTATATTTAATAATGATAATATGGGCAATATCTGATTTTCAAATAAAATCTATAATTTATAAAATTATTTTAATGATATTTGAACCACTTAATTATATTGGAGATGTTATTAAAACAGTATTAAAAGAGTTTAACCCTAAAGAAAAAGATGAACAAATAGGAGAGAAAAAAGAAAAAAATAATATTTTTAAAGCAGTATGTTTTACAGGAATTATAGCATTAATTGTAATAGGATTATTATGTTCAGCTGATAATGAATTCGCAAAAATATTTTCAACTATATTTAAAGATATAAACATATTTAATGTATCAGAATTGACAGGTAGAATAATTATTATTATAATTGCATTTTTCTATTTTGCAGGATTTTTTATGAACATGTTAGATAAAGAAAATGGATTAAAAGAATTTGAAAAAGATGAAAAGGCAGAGAAAAAAGAAAGTTATACAATAAGAATGATGATAACTGTGTTAAATCTAGTATATTTAGTATTTTGTTTTACACAAATAAAAGTATTGTTTACAGAACAAAACATAAAATATTCAGAATTTGCAAGAAAAGGATTTTTTCAATTAATGATAGTATCATTAATTAATATTGTAATGATATTAAAAGCAAATAATAAGAATCTTAGAGAAACTGAAAAACAAGAAAAATATAAAAAAACAATGTGTATAGTAATGGTAATATTTACATTAGTAATAATTATTTCTGCATTTGCAAGAATGACATTATATCAACAAAATTATGGATATACAAGATTACGTGTATTAGTTGATTTGACATTAATTACAGAAATAATATTATTAATTCCAACAGTAATTTATATCTTAGAAAACAAGATAAATTTAATAAAAACATATTTTGTTATTATTATAACAATGTATTGTATTGTAAACTTTGTAAATATAGATAAATTTATTGTAAAAAATAATATAAATAGATATAAAGAAACAGGGAATATAGATTTAAACTATTTAATTGAAATGAATAATACTGATTTAGTTGAACAATTATTAGAACTAGATAATACAGAATTTAAGTATTCAGAAAAACTTTATTCTCAATCCAATATAGATAAACAATTAATTAAAGAAAAAATAGAAAGACAAAAGAAAATGTTAGATGAATATTTAACTAATTTAAAGAAGAATCTTAATGAAACATATACTGTAGCTGAATTTAATTTGCCTAAAATGAGAGCTAAGTCAATATTAAATAATAGAAAATAAAATTTAGGAGAGTAAGAAAATGAAGATTTTAGGAGAAAATGGAATAGGAAAATTTTTAAAAGTATTTTTACAAATTTGTTTTTGGGGAGGAATAGTGCTATTAATAGCACTTCCTCTTATAACTCAAATAGCTAAAATGCACTTAAATGCATCAATTTATGTGATATATCCAAACGGAATAGTTTTGCTAGTTATAGTAAAACAGTTTATAGGCCAATTTGATTCATTAAAAAATAAAAATCCATTTTGTATTGAAAATTCAAAAAGATTGAAAAATTGTTGTATAGCATCTTTAGTTGAAACAGTATTATTAATAATTGATTTATTATATATGATATTTTTAGCTCAAAGTGATGATATTTTTGTTTTATTAGTAATGGTATTTATGATAATTTTATTTATAGGTGTTTCTATTGCATTTTATATTTTATCAGAATTAATAAAACAAGCAACAGAATATAAAAACGAAAATGATTTAACAATTTAATAAAGAGAGGACTGAATAAAATGATAGTTGTTAATTTAGATGTAATGATGGCTAAACGTAAAATATCATCAGGTGAACTTGCAGATAGAGTTGGAATAACACCTGCTAATTTGTCAATATTGAAAACTAATAAAGCAAAGGCAATTAGATTTTCTACATTAGAAAAAATCTGTGAAGTACTTGAGTGTAAGCCAGGGGATATATTGGATTATACAAAATAGGGGAAATTATGAAAAAATTAAAAAAGAGTGTTTTATTTTATACAATTTTATATGCTATATTATTATATACATTATATTTAATATTAGAGAAGTTTAATTTAATGTTTAGACAATGGGTGAATATTATATCTTTTATAATAATCGGAAGTGGTTGCATTATAGGAATTGGACAAGTGATATTTTCTATAAATAAGAAATGGTTAAAAATTGTTTTGGGTATTATATTTGTTATTTCATTAGTTATAATAGGTCCTTTTGTTTATATATTTCCTATATTGGCTTATAAACCTGAACATGTAGTATATAAAAATGATGAAAAATATGTTGCTTATGTTATAGCTTTTCATATGACAGAAGTGAAATATTATGAATATAAAAATATTTTTGTTTCTGGAAGTAAAGTTAAAATTATTGAGTACTATGGAAAAGGTGGATTTGATCCATTGGATAGTAAAAATGGTTATGTACATAATGTTGAAAGTGTAGATTATTATGAATGAAAAATAGTGAATTAGATTTTTCTAGTTCACTATTTTTGATTTTATAATATAATGCAAATCAATCCGCCAGAACCTTCATTAACAATACGTTCCAATGTTTCTTGAAGTTTAAATTGAGCTTCTTCAGGCATTTTTGCAAGTTTTGCTTGTAAGCCCTCATTAACAAGTTCGTGTAGGCTTTTACCAAAAATATTAGATTCCCAAATACTAGTTGGATCATTTTCAAAACCAGAAAGTAGATAATTAACAAGTTCTTCAGACTGTTTTTCAGAGCCAACAATAGGAGAAACCTCAGTCTCAATATTTGCACGAATCATATGAATTGATGGAGCAGTAGCACGAAGTTTAACACCAAAACGAGAACCTTGTTTAACCATTTCAGGTTCTTCAAGAACTAATTCATCAATAGAAGGTGTAACAATACCATAACCTTTAGTTTTAACTTCTTCTAATGCATAAGCAATTTTATCATATTTTTTCTTAGTACAAGATAAATCACTCATAATAGAGAATAATTCACCTTCATTTGTAATTTGAATACCAGTAATTTCAGATAAAACATTATAAAATAATTCATCTTTAAGAGTGATGTTAATACAAACTTTACCACTACCTAGCATTATATTATTAACAAATGTTTTTGAAATAATATCTGTTGAATCAATTGCAGAAACACAATTAGAAACATCTTTTAAAGCAGAAACATTTGTAAAAGCATTTTTTATTTGATCAAATAATTTAGCTTTAAGAGGATGAGAATATTCTAAGCCATCAATCCATTTTGGAAAACTAATTTTTATTTCATCAACAGGAAATTCATAAAGTAAACTAGCAAACATTGAATTAATATCATCAGCAGTTAAATCTTCACAACTAATTGGCATAACTTTTGTATTATATTTATCAGAAAGTTGAATAGCAAGTTCTCTTGTTTCAGGAGAAGAAGGGTTTAGAGAGTTTAATAATATAATAAATGGCTTATGTAATGCACGAAGCTCGCTAACAACTCTTTCTTCAGCTTTAACATAATCATCACGAGGAATATCTGTTATAGAACCATCTGTTGTAATTAAAATTCCTATTGTGGAATGTTCTTCAATAACTTTTTTTGTTCCAATTTCAGCAGCAGTTTCAAAAGGAATCTCTTCGTCAGACCAAGGTGTTTTTACCATTCTTGGTAAATCATCTTCTAAATATCCAATAGCATTATCAACTAAATAACCAACACAATCAACAAGACGAGTTTTTAATTTTAAATTTTTGTCAATAGTAATTTCAACAGCTTCATTAGGAACAAATTTTGGCTCCGTAGTCATAATTGTACGACCACCTGCACTTTGTGGCAATTCATCTTTAGCTCTTTCTTTTTTATATTCATTGTCAATATTTGGAATAACCAGTAAATCCATAAATTTTTTTATGAAGGTAGATTTACCAGTTCTTACAGGACCAACAACTCCGATATAAATATCTCCATCAGTTCGTTTAGCTATATCCTGATATAAGCCTACATTTTCCATTAAAATACCTCCTATACATTTCTAAAATCTTTTGTCTAAGACAAACTAAACTTTTATTAATATATATGGTGATTATTAAGAAATATGATAAGTATTGCAAAAAAAATATAAATATGATAGAATTGGGATATTGGAATACATATAATAAAATAAGAACATTAAGATGAACAAAAAAGGAGAAAATGTTATGGATAAAAAACAAGAAGCAAAAGAATTGTTAAAAGAATATAATCAAGAACATATAAGCAAATTTATAGATGAAATAGATGAGGAAAAGGCAGAAGAATTGATTGAACAAATACATACAATTGATTTCCATCAAATAACAGAATTATATAATAATACTAAGAAAACAATAGAATTTAAAGAAAGTAAAATAGAACCTTTAAAATATTTGGACAAAGCGAAACTTACATTTGAGCAAACACAAAGATTTGATGAATTAGGTAGTGATGTTGTAAAAAAAGGACAATATGCAGTTGTTACAATGGCAGGTGGCCAAGGAACAAGACTAGGACATAATGGACCAAAAGGAACATTCAAACTAGATGTATACGGAAAAGGAAAGTATTTATTTGAAATACTTGTTGACAATTTAAAAGAAGCAAATCAAAAATATGGAATAATAATAAATTGGTATATAATGACAAGTAAAGAAAATAATTCAGCAACAGTTGAATTTCTTGAAAAAAATAATTACTTTGGATATGACAAAAATTTTGTTAAAATATTTACTCAAAGTGAAATGCCATTAATAGATACAGAAGGAAAATTATTAATGGGAAAAGACTATAAAATACGTGAAGCATCTGATGGAAATGGTGGAACATATTCTTCATTAAGAAGAAGCGGATGTTTAGCAGACATGAAAGAAAAAGGTATAAAGTGGGTATTTATAGGATCTGTTGATAATGCTTTATTAAAAATGGTAGATGTAACACTATTAGGAATGGCAATAGATCAAGGTGTACAAGTTGCTTCAAAATCAGTAGTAAAAGCAAATCCACATGAAAGAGTTGGAGTATTTTGCAAAATGAATGGACACCCAAAAGTAATTGAATATACAGAACTTCCAGAAAAGATGGCAGAAGAAGTTGATTCTGATGGAGAATTAAAATATGGAGAATCACATATAATGTGTAATTTATATACAATAGATGCGATTGAAAAAATTAGTAAAGAAACATTAATGTATCATAGTGCATTTAAGAAAAATGCATATATTGATGAAAATGGAAAAGAAATTATTCCAACAGAGCCAAATTCATATAAATTTGAATCATTTATTTTTGATGCATTTGAATTTTTTGATGATATTGCAATATTAAGAGGAAAAAGAGAAGATGATTTTGCACCAGTAAAAAATAAAGATGGTGTTGATAGTCCAAAAACAGCAAAAGAATTATATGAAAAATATTGGAATAAAATTAAAAAATAATTGAGTTGAAAAATCGCCTAATAGGTGATTTTTCTGTTAGAAAAGCTCTAAATTTTAAAAAAGTTAGAGTTTTTAGAGAGGAATGTGATAAAAATGGAAGAATGTAAAATAAAAAATATGTATGATTTGAATCATACAATAGCAAAAGAATTATTGGAAAAACATGAATATCCATGGGAAGTATTACCTGAAATTAGTGACTTTATAATAGAACTAGGAAATAAATTAGACAAAGAAATTTATGAATTAAAAGGTGAAAATATATGGATTGCAAAATCAGCAACAATATATCCATCAGCATATATAAAAGGACCAGCAATTATTGGAGAAAATGCAGAAGTAAGACATTGTGCTTTTATTAGAGGAAAAGCCATAGTAGGAAATAATGCAGTTGTTGGAAATTCTACAGAATTAAAAAATGTTATATTATTCGATAATGTTCAAGTTCCACATTATAATTATGTTGGAGACTCAATTTTGGGATATAAATCACATATGGGAGCAGGTTCAATAACTTCAAATGTAAAATCTGATAAAAAACTTGTTGTTATAAAAAATAAAGAAGAAAAAATTGAAACAGGTTTGAAAAAAATTGGTGCAATACTTGGAGATGAGGTTGAAGTTGGTTGTGGAAGCGTTTTAAATCCAGGAACAATTATTGGTTCACATACTAATATATATCCACTTTCATCTGTAAGAGGTGTAATTAAAGCAAATTCAATTTATAAAAATCAAAATGAAATAGTTGATAAAAAATAAGTAGAGATTGTTCTCTACTTATTTTATTTTTAATGTTACTATTGTAACACCCATTTCGCCTTCACCAAATGTTCCAATTCTGTAGGAATCAACATATTTATTTGTTTTTAAATATTTATGAATACCATTTCTTAATGCTCCAGTACCTTTTCCATGAACGATACGAACAGTAGAAAGCTTTGCCATAAAACAATCATCTAAATATTTATCAACAAGAGGAACAGCTTCATCAACAGTTAGACCAAGTAAATTAATTTCAGGACTTACAGATTGTGATTTTAAATTATTTCTACCAGTGTATGAATAATTATTTGTATTTTTAGATGAAGAAATTTTTTCTTGTAAATATTTAATATCAACTTTAAGTCTCATTGCACCTATTTGAACTTGTACTTTATCATCTTTAGAAATGTTTGACATTACAATTCCATCAGAATTATAATTTGTAACATATACATTTAATCCCGGTTTTATTAAATCTTTTTGAATAGGATGTTTTACCTCGATTTCTTTTTTATCAATTTTGGTATTAGAAATTTTTTCATTTAGTTCATTTCTTAATTTATTTGCTTGTGATGCAGATTTGCTAGAATTTATATCTTTTATAATAGAATCAGCAATTTCTTTGGCATCTAATAATATTTGTTTAGCTTCTTGTTTTGCATTTGCAATTAGCTCTTTTTCTTTATTAATAACATCAGTATTTTGATGTTTTAAAGATTCTTTTAATTCTTTAGCTTCTTGTAAAGCTTGAGAAGTAAGTTCTTTTTCTTTTTCAATTTCAGATTTTGAATCATAAATATTTTTTAGTAAATCTTCTAAATTAATAGTTTCTTTATCAATCATAGCAGAAGCTCTATTTATAATTTTTTCATCTAAACCCAATTTTCTACTAATAGCAAAAGCATTACTTTTTCCAGGAATACCAACTAATAATTTATAAGTAGGGCGAAGGTTTTCTATATCAAATTCAACACTTGCATTTTTAAAATTAGGCGTAACTAAAGCATATTTTTTTAATTCTTGATAATGTGATGTTGAAACAACAATTGCACCTAATTCAGAAAAATATTGTAAAATACTTATTGCTAAATTTGCACCTTCTAAAGGGTCTGTACCAGAACCTAATTCATCAACCAAAATCAAGCTATTTTCTGTTGCTTGTGAGGTTATTTTTACTATATTACTCATGTGTGATGAGAAAGTACTTAAAGATTCACTAATACTTTGTTCGTCTCCAATATCTGCAAATATTTGATCAAATACATAAATACTTGAATGTTCATCAGCTGGGATATTTAATCCACTACAAGCCATTGCAGATAAAAGACCTATTGTTTTTAAAGTAACTGTTTTTCCACCAGTATTAGGACCTGTTATAATTAATACATTAAAATCTTTTCCTAATTCTATTGAAGATGGAACAACCTTTTCTTGGTCGATTAATGGATGACGAGCATTTATTAAATTTATTTGTTTTTGCTTATTAATTTCAGGAGTAGAACAATTTAAATCGATAGAATAGCGAGCTTTTCCAAAAATAAAATCTAATTTTCCAATAAGTTCAGCATTATTTTGTAATTCTTTCGTATATGGGAAAAGTAATCCACTTAGATTTTGTAAAATTCTTTCAATTTCTTGTTCTTCCTCAATGTGAAGATTTGAAAGTTCATTATTTAAATCAAATACAACAAGTGGTTCTATAAATACTGTTGAGCCACTACTTGATACATCATGAACAAATCCTTTTATAGAAGAGCGATATTCCTCTTTTACAGGGATTACATATCTACCACTACGAATTGTAACAAGATTTTCTCTCATATATTTTGAATATGTTGAAGAGTGTAGAATAACATTTAATTTTGCCCTAATATCTTGCTCAATTCTTCTTTCTTTTCTTCTGATGTCTTGTAGCTTAGCTGATGCTGTATCTGCTATATTATCTTCATCTATAATTGATCTTGCAAATGTTGAAACTATACTTTGATTTACATATAAATCATTAAAATAAGGTTCTAATGCAGAAAAATCTGATGTTAATAAAAAATCTTTTGAAAAATATTCTTTTAAATCTTCAGCCATTTGTAAAATATTTTGTAATTCGATTAATGCTTTTATGCTTAAAGAACCACAACCATCTAATGTTTTTAGATATATAGTAATATCTGCTATTTCGCCAATTGGTGGAGTACTGTTTCTTTGAATTAATACAACGCCTTGACTTGTTTCGTTTAAGCTTTTTTGCACTTCTTGTACATCTTGTGATGGACGTAAATTAAAAGCATATTTTTTTCCTAAATATGTTTTGCAAAAATGTGCTATTTTTTCTAATATTTTATCATATTCTAGTTTCTTTAAATTGTTGTTCATTGCTACCTAAATCCTCTTTTCAAATTCAATATATTTATTATGCCACAAATGGTAAGAAAATTCAAGGAATATTGTGATTTTATTTATCATAAAATCAATTGAGGTGATTGCAATAAAAACATATTATATAGAGAAAATGGATAAGCACAAAATAATAGGCAGAAAAATACAATTTGAAAATGATAACATTAAAATATACATGGATTTAGAAAAAGGAAAAAATACACGAAAATTAGTAAAAAGATTATTATTAAATGAAACAAATAACGTTGTGATTGATAAAGAACTTATAACATGTGAAAAATTGATAAATTTATTAAGAGCAAATGACATAAAAATATTTGATGGAAAATGGCTTGAAAAGTATTTAATTTTAGATATTTTAGAATATATTATAAATAAAAAACAGATAATAAAAGCTGAAACAGAAATTGCAATAACTGCAAATGAAATTACAGATTTATTAATTGAAATGATAAAAATATTATCAAAACAATATAAAAAATTAACTATTGTTACAAATCATATAGAAAAATTAAGAAAAATAGAAAAAGAAATCAAAGAAAAAGAAGGCATATTAATAATTTTATCAAATAATAAAAATAAAAGCCTTTTGAAATCACAAGTTATTATAAATATGGATTTTAATCAAGAATTAATTAATCAATATAAAATATATGAAGAAGCAATTATAATAAATGCAGAAGAAAACATAAGAATTGATGCAATTCGTTTTAATGGTATTGTTATAAATGACTATGAGATTGAAATTGGAAGAAAAGAATTTATATGGAGAGATGGAATCGAAAAATATAGACAAAGAGATTTGATAGAAGCAGAGTTATATGTTAGGGATACATATAAAAATATAAGAAAAAAAATACAAAAAAATAATATTAAGATAAAAGAATTATATGGTATAAATGGAATTGTAAAAATATAGATTGACATAATTTCGATTGAGAGATATAATACTAATATTGAAATTTTTTAACTATAGGAGGTATTGGTTATGGTAACAATTGGTGCAAATCAAAATCTGGAAAAAATTAAAGAGGAAGTTCTGGCATTTGCAGAAAGTATGAAAGATCGGGAACTGGTAATATTAGGACACGATAATATTGATGTTGATGCAGTATTATCAGGAATACTTCTTTCTAAACTTTTTAACTATCTTAAAATCAAAAATCATTTTTATATTTTGGAATCTGTAAAAGAAGGTGAAACATACAATATTGTAAAAGGATTATTTGGAATTGATATGAAACAGTTCGAAAAAATCGGAGAGAATGAAAAGAGACTTTTGTTTTTGGAAGATCACTTCGAAACTGTACATGCAGGTAAAATTATTGGGTGTATTGATCATCATCCAACTAGTAGAGAAGTTAAATATGACTTTATGTATAAAAGAAATTCTTGTGCAGCAGCATATTTGATTTATGAAATTATGCAATTAGTTGGATATAAACCTAGTGCTGAAGAAGCAAAGATGATTATTGTTTCTATGATGGTTGATACGACATCTTTTAAGAGCTCTAAAACTATCATGGAAGAAGTTGAAGTGGCAAAAAAATTGGCAAACGAGTATGAATTGGATTATGATTATCTGATTAAATATTGTTTGTGTTTAACTCCAATTGACAAAATGACTGTTGAGGAGATTATTACAAATGGTCAAAAATATTATGATTATTATGGTCATAAAGTAAGTTCTGCATATTTGCAACTTTATGAAAAGCCCAGTGATAGTATTGTGAACGATGTTTGGATTAAGGCATTAAGAGAAAAAATTAAGGAATGCCATTTAGAAATGTATGTATTTATTATTTTTGAGATGGAAAATGATAAAACATATGAAATTCATGTTACAGAAAAATGGCGTAGAAAAATTGGAGTATCCTAAAATCTTGTCGAGAGGAAAAGATATTATGCCTGTTGTAGAAAAAGTTTTTGCAAACTAAAAAGAACAGAAAGTAGAAAGTCCTCTAGTACAAAATCTAATTAATGAGAGTTTGTACTAGGGGCATTTTTTGTCTAGTAAATCTTTATTTGCTAATATTGTTGCCAGAGAATCACCTAATTGAGTAAAAACAGCTGCTAAAACAGCCAATTCTTCATCTTCATAACTATTAGAAATTAAACAAGATAAAAAAGATACTAAAGTAACTAGTTCACATGAATTCATAATATTCTCCTGAAATAGTGTATGTGAAATATGTAAAAATGTTATTATGTAGTAAAAAAATTTTCAAAACCCTTGCATTATTTGGAAAAATAGGGTATAATAATAAAGTACTAAAAAGAACGGAGAAGAGTAGGAACAAATCCTACTCTTTACTTGTACCAAAAGTTCATAAATAAAAAAAGGAGGAGCTTATGGCAAAAATAGAAGAAAAAGTCGAGCAACTAGTAAAAGATCCAATCGAAAAATTAGGATATAGCTTATATGATGTAGAATATGTAAAAGAAGGACCAGAATATTATTTAAGAATATATATAGATAAAGAATCAGGAATAGACTTAAATGATTGTGAAAAAGTAAGTAATGAGATAAATGAAATATTAGATAGAGCAGATTACATAAAAGAACAATACTATTTAGAAGTATCATCACCAGGAATAGAAAGAAAATTAAGAAAAGAAAAACACTTAGAACAAAACATTTCAAAAAATGTAGAAATAAAATTATTTAAGAAAGATAACAATGGAAAAAAAGAATATACAGGAAAACTAAAAGCATTTAATCAAGAAGAAATAATAATAGAAACAGATAAAGAAATTGCAATAGAAAGAAAAAATATAGCACAAATAAAAACAATATATGAATGGTAAATAAAAAGGAAAGGATGATAAAGAAAAATGAAAGCAATAGATAATAAAGAATTAATAATAGCTTTAGAAGAATTAGAAAAGGAAAAAGGAATCAAAAAGGAGGAACTTTTAGAATCAATAAGAACAGCATTAATCACAGCATATAAAAGAAATTTTGATGCATTAGAAAATGTCGATGTAAAAATGGATGAACAAACAGGAGCAACACATGTATATGCAATAAAAGAAGTAATGGAAAGAGCAAATGATGATGCATTAGAAATAAGTTTAGAAGATGCAAGAAAAATTAATAAAGAACTAAATTTAGGAGATAGTGTAGAAGTTGAAATTGTTCCAAGAGACTTTGGAAGAATTGCAGCACAAACAGCAAAACAGGTAATAATCCAAAAATTAAGAGAAACAGAAAGAAACATGATATTTAACGAATATAATGAAAGAAAAGGTGAAATAGTAACAGGATTAGTACAAAAAGCTGATAATCATATTGTAGTATTAGACTTAGGAAAACTAGAAGGAATAATGTTATCAAAAGATCAAATACCAACAGAACACTATAAAGTAAATGACAAAATAAAAGCATATGTTGTAGATGTAGAAAGAGGAGAAAAAGGAGCACCACAAGCAATAGTATCAAGAACACATCCAGACTTTGTAAGAAAACTATTAGAATTTGAAATACCAGAAATATATGAAGGATTAATTGAAATAAAAAGTGTTGCAAGAGATCCAGGACAAAGATGTAAAGTTGCAGTATATTCACAAAATGAAAATATAGATCCAGTAGGATCATGTGTTGGTCAAAAAGGAATACGTATACAAAATGTAATAAATGAATTAAATGGTGAAAAAATAGATGTTATAGAATGGAATCCAGATCCAAGTACATTTTTAGCATCAGCATTATTACCTGCTCAAATAATGGCAGTAGATATAAAAGAAGAAGAAAAGTTTGCACAAGTAATAGTTCAAGATGATCAATTATCATTAGCAATAGGAAAATCTGGTCAAAATGTAAGACTTGCAGCAAAATTAACTGGTTGGAAAATAGACATAAAAACAGAAACACAATTCAGAGAATTACTTGCTCAAAAAACAGAAGAACCAGAAAAAGAGGAAAGCGAATCAAAAGAAGTTCAAGAAAATGTAGAAGAATAAAATCTTAGGAGGATTAAATTGACAAATTTACCACAAAGAAGTTGTGTTATATGTAGAGCACAGAAAAATAAAAATGAGTTATTAAGAATAGTTAAAAATAAAGATAATATAGTAAAAGTAGATGAAAGAGGAAAAGAATCTGGAAGAGGAGCTTATATTTGCTATAATTTAGAGTGTTTAGAAAAAGCAAAGAAGAGTAAAAGGATTGAAAAAAGTTTAGAAATACCAATAAGTGAAGAAATATATTCTCAAATCGAAAATATTATAAAAAAACAAAGTGGGGGTGATGTTATTGGGTAAAATAAAACTTTATGACATAGCTAAAGAATTTGATATGTCTAGTAAAGATATATTAGCAATAGCTGTAAAATTAAATATAGATGCAAAAAGTCATTTAAGCTCAGTAAGTGATGAAGATGCAGAAAGAATAAGAAAAGAAGCAAAAAATACAAATAAAACAAAACCAAATAATGTAAAAAAAGATAGTAAGAAAGTAGCAGATAACAAAGGAGCTACACCAGTAATAATAAGAAGAGAAGTAATTGTTGAAGATACAACAAAAAAATCAGCTATACCAGAGAAAAAAGAAGAGAAAAAATCAAATAATGTTGGATTTGTAGAAAGGAAAAATAAAGATTTTAATATTGTTTATAGAAACAAACCATCTAAACCAATGACATTTGATGAACTATTTGGAAAGAAGAAAGAAGATAAAAAAGAAGAAAAAGTAGAAGAGAAAAAGGTAGAAGAACAACCAAAAGTTCAAGAACAGGTTAAAGAAAATTTGAAAATCGAAGAAAAAAAGGATGCTGAAATGAAAGTAGAAACAGAAATAAAAAATACAAAACAGGAACAGGCTAAAAAGCCAGAAACTATTGAAGAAAAAGTAGAAAGAAAATTTGAGAATAAAGAAGAAGTAAAAAGAGATAATAGAAACTTTGGAAATAATTCTTATAATAATAGAGAACAAGGCAATAGAAACTATGGAAATAGAGATTTCAATAATAGAAATCAATATAATAATGATAATAGAAATAATGATAGATTTGCCAATAAAAACAAATTTTATAATAATGATAGAAATCAAGACAGAAATAATAGAAATTTTGATAGAAATGGAAACAAACCATTTGATAGAAATAATAATGGTCAAAGACCACAATATGATAAAAATAATAATGGTCAAAGATTTGGAAACAGAAATAATAATCAAAATAATGGAAATAGATTTGATAATAGAAATCATCAAGGAAATAACAAATTTGATAATAATAACAAATTTGGAAATAATGGTAATAGAAGACCAATGGATGAAAAAAGTATAGAGAAAAACATTAAAGATATTATGGCTGTTGAAACAATTGAAAAAGAGCCAGCTAGAGAATACAATAAAGCAATAGACAAACAAAAAGAAAATAATAGATTTAATGAAGTAAAAACAAATAAAAAATCAGGTAAATCTAGAAAAAATGGTCAAGATGGCGAAATTAATGAACATAAATTAAAAGGTTTAAAAAGAGCTGATAGCTTATCAAACATGTTTGAAGAATCTGATGGTGGAATGTTAGACTATTATGATTTAACAACACAAAGAGGCAAAAAAGGTAAGAAAAAACAAACAAAAGAATTAGAAGGAAGAAATAAACAAAAAATATTTAAACTAGAAGAAATCACTATTCCAGAAAACATAACAGTAAAAGATTTTGCAGCAGAATTAAAGAAAACAACAGCAGAAGTTATAAAAAAATTGCTTGGATATGGAGTAATGGCTACAATAAACAATGAAATAGATTTTGATACAGCATCATTAATAGCAGATGAATTTGGTGTAAAAGTAAATAAGAAGGAAACTATAACAGAAGAAGATATCTTATTTGATGAGTCTGAGGATAAAGAAGAAGATTTAGTAACACGTCCACCAGTAGTTGTTGTAATGGGACACGTAGACCATGGAAAAACATCATTATTAGATGCAGTTAAGAAGACAAATGTTATAGAAGGAGAAGCTGGAGGAATTACACAACATATAGGTGCATATAAAGTAAAAGTAAATGATAGAGAAATAACATTTTTAGATACACCAGGTCATGAAGCATTTACAGCAATGAGAGCAAGAGGTGCACAAATAACAGATATAGCAATATTAGTGGTTGCTGCAAATGATGGTGTAATGCCACAAACAGTAGAAGCTATAAATCATGCTAAATCAGCAGGAATTCCAATAATTGTAGCAATAAACAAAATAGATTTACCAGATGCTAATATTGATAGAGTAAAACAAGAATTAATGGCATATGAATTAGTGCCAGAAGAATGGGGTGGAGATACAATATATGTTCCAATCTCAGCAAAAAATCATACAAACATTGATCAATTATTAGAAATGGTATTATTAGAAGCAGATGTATTAGACTTAAAAGCAAATCCAAACAAACAAGCAAAAGGTGTTGTAATAGAAGCAAGACTTGATAAGAATAAAGGTGCAATTGCTTCAATGCTTGTACAAAGAGGAACACTTGATGTCGGAGATACAATTGTTGTAGGATCTTCAATTGGTAGAATAAGAAGTATGACAGATGAAAAAGGCAAAAAAGTAAAAAAAGCCGGACCATCTACACCAGTTGAAATAATGGGATTAACAGAAGTTCCACAAGCAGGAGATACATTCTATGAAGTAAAAGACGAGAAAACAGCAAAACATTTAATTGAAAAGAGAAAACGTCAAGAAAGAGAAAATGCAATAAATGCTGGAACAAAAGTAACATTAGATAACTTATTTAGCCAAATGGAAGAAGGAAATTTAAAAGTATTAAACTTAATTGTTAAAGCAGATGTTCAAGGATCTGTTGAAGCAATAAAACAATCTATGGAAAAATTATCAAATGAAGAAGTAAGAGTAAAAGTTATCCATGCAGCAGCAGGAGCTGTTACTGAAACAGATGTTACACTTGCAAAAGTATCTAATGCAATAATAATAGCATTTAATGTAAGACCAATGCCAACAGCAAAAGATATGGCAGAGAAAGAAGAAGTTGAAATAAAACAATATTCTATAATATATCAAGCAATAGATGATGTTCAAGCAGCAATGAAAGGAATGTTAGCACCAAAATATCAAGAAAAAGTTATAGGAAATGCTGAAATAAGACAAACATTTAAAATTTCAAATGTTGGTACAATTGGTGGAGCATATGTATTAGATGGAAAACTTGAAAGAAATGCAGGAGTAAGAGTATTAAGAGATAATGTTGTTATACATGAAGGAAAGCTTGCTTCACTTAAGAGATTTAAAGATGATGCAAAAGAAGTTTCTAAAGGATTTGAATGTGGTATTCAAATTGAGAAATTTAATGATATTAAAGAGGGAGACATTCTTGAAGCATACATTTTAGAAGAGATAAAAAGATAGGATTTAAAAGTTAATATAACTTTTGAAAGGAGAGCAAAATGCCAAAGAATAATAATAGACAAGGAAGAATTGACGAAGAATTTAGAAAAGAATTAAGTCAATTAATAAGCTTTGAACTAAAAGAACCTAGTGTTACTGGAATGGTTAGTGTAACAAAAGTTAAAGTAACACCAGATTTAAAATATGCTAAAGTTTCTGTAAGTATTTTAAATTCAAAAAATATAAAAGAAACACTTGCAGGATTAAAAAAATCATCAGGATTTTTAAGATCAGAACTTGCAAAAAGAATTAATTTAAGAAATACTCCAGAATTAGTGTTTGAATTAGATGAATCACTAGAATATGGAGCAAGAATTGATAAGATTTTGAATGATTTGAAAAAAGATAATAAATAGGGTTTGAAAATAATTACAATTTTTGCTGTGTTAAATTTCATTTAAAACGCGGTTACATACACCACGTATGCGCCCTTGCCTTTTAAATGAAATTTGCCTTGCCAAAATTTAATTCTTTCCAAACTTTATAGTGTATAATCATAAAAGGAGAAAAGAAAATGACTCTAGACAACATATTAGAAGAAATAAAAAAAGCAGAAACAATAGTAGTATTATGTCATGAATCACCAGATGGAGATGCTGTAGCCAGCTCTCTATCTGTAATGCATGCAGTAGCAAAATTAGGAAAAGAAGCAGATGTTATAATACCAGAATATTCAAAAGTATTTGATTTTTTACCAGGAGCAGATAAAATATTACAAAAAGGAAGAACAAATAAATATGATTTGGCAATATCTGTGGATTGCTCAGATTTAAAAAGACTTGTTGGAGGAAAAGAATATTTTGAAACAGCAAAAAGAACAATAGAAATAGACCATCATTCTGTAAATTCAATGTTTGCAGACTTTAACTATGTAGATCCTGTAGCACCAGCTTGTTGTCAAGTATTAATAGGAATGTTTGAATATTTTGGAATAGATATAGACAAAGAACTAGGAACATGTTTATTAACAGGAATTATTACAGATACAGGTGGATTTCAATATTCATCAGTTACATCAGATACATTTGAATTTGCAGCACAACTTTTAAGAAAAGGTGTAAATATTTCAAAAATCTGTCAAGAAGTATTAAGAACTAAAACAAAAGCCCATTGTCAACTTGAAAAATTAATATATGAAAGATTAGAATTTATTGAAAATGGAAAAGTTGCAATTACATATTTAACATTAGATGATTATGCAAAATATAGTGATGACATGGGTGATGATGAAGGATTAGTAGAATCTATTAGAGATATAGAAGGTGTTGAAGTAGCAGTTCTATTAAAAGAAAAAGAAAATAATGGATTTAAAATATCTATGCGTTCAAAAGACAATGTAAATGTATCAGATATTTGTCTATTACTTGGAGGTGGAGGACACCCAAGATCAGCTGGATGTTTTATAACAGGAGATGTATCACAAGCAAAAACAAAAGTAATAAATACAATAAAACAACAAATAAATAAATAATGAGGAAAAAATAGTGGATGGAATAATAGTAATAAATAAACCTAAAGGTCAAACATCTCATGATATAGTAAGAAAAGCAAAAAAAATATTGGATTCAAAGGTAGGACATACAGGAACATTAGACCCTAATGCGACTGGTGTTTTACCACTTTTAATAGGTAAGGGAACAGAATTATCAAAATATTTAATAAATCATGATAAGACATATGAAGCTGTTTTGCAATTAGGAGAAAAAAGAGACACTGGAGATGTAGAAGGAAAAATTATAGAACAAAAAAATGTAACAGAAAAATCTTTAAATACAGAGAATATAAATTCTGTATTTAAAACATTAATTGGGAAGCAAGAACAAATTCCTCCAATTTATTCTGCATTAAAAGTAAATGGAAAAAAACTATATGAATATGCTAGAAATGGTGAAAATGTAAAAATAGAACCTAGACAAATAGAAATATATTCATTAGAATTATTAAATGTAGATAATATAAAAAAAACAATACACTTTAAAGTAGAATGTTCAAAAGGAACATATATAAGAACATTATGTGAAGGAATAGCTGAGAGATTAGGAACAGTAGGATATATGAAAGAACTTAATAGGACTCGTGTTGGAGATTTTTATATAGAAAATTCTATAACAATAGAACAACTAGAACAATCACAATATCAAATAATCACAATAGAGCAATTTTTTAAAGATGAAGAATTTATAAATTTGACAGAAAAAGGATTGAAATTATTTTTAAATGGTGTACAATTAACATATCATTTAGTAGATGGAATATATAGAATTTATCAAGATGATAAATTTATTGGAATCGGAACAATAAAAAATGAATTATTAAAAAGAGACATAATTATTTAAGAATGGGGGACACAATAATGAAAGAAAAATTTTATTTAACAACACCAATATATTACCCAAGTGGAAAGTTTCATATAGGAACAGCATATACAGAAGTATTAGCAGATACAATAAAAAGATATAAACAATTAAGAGGTTATGATGTATTTATGCTAACAGGAACAGATGAACATGGTCAAAAGATTCAAACTGTTGCTGAAAAAGCTGGAAAAACACCACAAGAACATGTTGATGAAATGGCAAAAATGGCAAAAGATTTGTGGCAAAAAATGGATATAAAATATGATTATTTTATAAGAACAACAGAAGAACGCCATGTAAAAGCAGTACAAAAAATATTTGAATATTTTTTAGAAAAAGGTGATATTTATAAAGGTGAATATGAAGGTTGGTATTGTATGCCTTGTGAAACATATTTTACAAAAACACAATTAGTTGATGGAAAATGTCCAGATTGTGGTAGAGAAGTAAAATTATTAAAAGAAGAAGCATATTTTTTTAATATGAAAAAATATGCAGACAAACTTTTAAAATTCTATGATGAAAATCCAGATTTTGTTGAACCAGCATATAGAAAAACAGAAATGATAAACAATTTCATAAAACCAGGATTAGAAGATTTATGTGTAACAAGAACATCATTTAATTGGGGAATACAAGTTCCAAATGATCCAAAACATGTAATATATGTATGGCTAGATGCATTAACAAACTATTTAACAGCCTTAGGATATATGCAAGATGATGACACATTATTTAAAAAATATTGGCCAGCAGATGTTCAAATTGTTGGAAAAGATATTGCAAGATTCCATTTAATATATTGGCCAATTTTCTTAATGGCATTAGATTTACCAATTCCAAAGAAATTTGTTGTTCACAACTGGATTATGATGAAAGATGGTAAAATGTCAAAATCAAAAGGAAATACAGTATATCCAGAAAAATTAATAGATAGATATGGATTAGATGCAACAAGATATTATATATTAAAAATAGTACCTATTTCACAAGATGGCGTATATACTCCAGAAGATTTTGTAGAAAGGTATAATTCAGAATTATGTAATGACTTGGGAAACTTAGTAAATAGAACAGTATCAATGGTAAATAAATATTTTGAAGGTAATGTACCAGAATATGTTGGAACATTAAATGAAGTTGATAAAGAATTTGAAGAATTTACAACTAATAAGTTAAAGGATGTAGAAGAATTGATTGAAAAATATCAAATGTCAAATGCTTTACAAGAATTATGGACAATAATATCAAGAACAAATAAATATATTGATGAAACTCGTCCATGGGAATTAGCTAAAAATGAAGAAACAGATAAATTAAAATCAAGTATGTATCATTTAATAGAAAATATAAGAAAAATTGCAATATGTTTATTACCATTTATGGAAAACACATCAAAAGATATATTAAGACAAATAGGTATGCCAGAAGATTTAAGAACATGGAATAGTTTATATGAATATGATAAATTACATGGAATAAAAGTTATTGAAAAAGGTGAACCTATATTCATGAGAAAAAATGTTGAAGAAGAACTAGAATATTTAAGAAATTAGAAGCTGAATGGAGGCTTATTGCATAATATAAAGCCTCTAAATTCAATAAAAGGTGGAGTAATGGATTTGATATCAATAAGAAGAACATATAATAATAGAAAAAACATAATTTTTATAATATGTATTTTACTAATATGTGTTACATTAACAATTACAACAGTTGAAATTATAAATAATAGACGAGCCAAACAACTATATTTATCTTATTTAGAACAAGTTCAAAAAGCTGAGAGTGAAGCAAAAGAACAAGAAAGGTTAGCAGAAGAACAGAAAGCTAAAGAAGAGGAAGAAAGAAAAGAAAAATCTCCTCAACTTACAGAGGAAGGAAAAAATAATATGGCTAATATATATAAATCTGACACTAAAAAAGTTTTTTTGACATTTGATGATGGACCATCTTCAAATGTAACACCAATGGTACTAGACACTTTAAAAGCCGAAAATATAAAAGCCACATTCTTTTTACTTGGAAGTAGAGTAGAACTTAATCCTGAATTGGTAAAAAGAGAATTTGATGAAGGACATTATTTAGCAAGCCATGGGTATTCTCATGTTTATTCGCAAATATATGCCTCTCCTCAAAGTGTTTTAGATGAATATAATAATTGTATAACAGCAATTAGAAATGCAATTGGAATGCCAGATTATAATCCTCATTTATTTAGATTTCCAGGTGGATATTGGGGAGGAAAATATGCAAGTATAAAAACAGAGGCATTAACATTGCTTAATGAAAATAATATAGCACATATTGATTGGAATGCTTTAACTTCTGATGCGGCAGGTGCCAAAACTACAGAAGAATTCATAGCAGAATTAGATAAAACAGTTCCAAAACATAATAGTGTTGTTGTTCTTATGCATGATGCTGGTGGAAAAAAAGCAACAGCAGAAGCATTACCTACTATAATTTCTTATTTTAGAAATCAAGGATTTGAATTTGATAATTTTTATAGTATTATAAAATAAAGAATAAAGAGACATAGGCATCCTTTGTTATTGCTAAATTATATAAAAAGCAGTGAAGATGAAGATTTTTACTGCTTTTTATTGACATTAACATAAAATGATAGTATAATTGTGAAGAATTTATTTTTTATGTCAATAGCATATTGCAATTGACATAAGAGTAAATACACTATTAAGAAAGGAGAAAGATTATTTTTTAGTAGGAAGCTAATATAACAACATAATATGCAAAAGGCAATTTATTAACAACGGAGGAATTTATAATGAAAGGCGAATTATTGGAATTGATCCCCCAAAAGTATTTGTGCCCTAAATGTGGAAAATGGCATAAATATACTTGGGATCAAAATCTGGGTTATTATGATTCATCGGATTATGCAATTGAAATGCATTGTCCTAACATTTTTGGTATTCTTGAGGTTTATTTTGCTAATGATAGATGCTATTGGAATGAAGGTGATCAGTGTTATTGGTGTAAGATTAGTGAATTTTCCGAAATTGGTGAATCTCGGGTGCAAATGATTGATTCTAAAAATAATTTTAGATTGGGATTTGAGTTTAAGCCTGAAGAATATGCACAGGTTTATGCTGCTGAAATTCTTGAAGAAGCAAATCGTAAAGAAGAGGCATTGCATGAACGTGAAAAAGAATTGACTTTAAGAGAAAAAAAGCTCGAAGAGAACGAAACAGCTTTGCAGGCAAAAGAAATTGCTCTGCAGACTAAAGTTGCAAAAAAAGAGGAGGCAAATGTTATGTCCAAGGTTACTAGTTTCAAGAAGCAGATTTATGAGCATTCTCCGAAAGAAAATGTTGAACTTATTAAGGAATTCCTTGAAAAGTATAAGGGGACTTTGAAATGGCTAGTACCTGTGGTAAGCATTTATGGTGCATATCGGGTTCTGAATGCCAAAGACGCTAAACTGAATGTGAGCAATCTGAATAAGAATTGCAAAAAGGAACTTGGATTTGAGTTTGATATTCTGAAGGATAAAAAAGCTCTGAAAGAATTGGTTGCATTTGGTGGTGTTGTATCTGGTGCATATGCACTGACAAGGGTTTTTGATTCCACCGATAAGCCTGAAGAACTTTCTGTTGAAGAAATCGAAGGAAAGATGGATTCTGTGGAAGAGGCACATCAGAAATTTGCATGGATTCAGCCTAAGGCCGAAAAACTTATGCCTGTTGCAGCATCTGTGTTGGTAGTGTATGTGCTTACCCAGAAACCTCAGTGGTATGAAAAAGTAAAGGATAAAGTAGTTGCTATTACTGGTGATGCATCTGCTAAGGCAGGTGTCTATATCGAAATGGCAAAATTGTTTATTGCAAGTAAGCTTAACATCGATTTGGATGATGAAGTCCAGGCAAAAAAGTTTAAGACTTTTGCACTTCTTGCAGCAACTATTGGTCTTTGTGCATTCCTTTATGGAAAGGGTGTCTTTAATACGGAAGAAGACCAATCTTTTATGGAAAAGAATCCTCAGCTGAAGGCATTTATTGAACAGGCGAAGGAAATTATGGAGAAAATTCTGCCCACTGCTTTCTCTGCAGTTACCACCTACATGGTGACCAAGCATATTATTGATGCCAATGATGAAGAAAGTAATCTGGAAGCAGAAAAGAAAAATGCAGTTGAGACCGATTTCACTGAAGTGAAGGAAGAAACTGCAGAGTAAAACAAAAAATAATAAAATAACTTAATAGTGTATTTTGCCCTCCAAGAGAATATCTTGGAGGGCTTTTTCTAATATAATAATGTAATTTTAGAACCATTTTTCTCAACAAAACCTTCATCAATTAA
>OBKR01000755.1_pt1 | contig 33115 bp, 27 predicted proteins | sample 1518991 | NCBI WGS metagenome assembly OBKR01 (sample SAMEA2452117, study PRJEB22498) | human gut metagenome | biome: human feces; feature: human gut; material: feces | place: Australia | collected 2012
TTACATTGGCAATCAATTCGTTATAAAGTTTTATTCTTTTTACGACAGTCCCTATATTATTTACTGAATGTCCCTAAAAATGCAATAATCTGCTTTCTTTATATCTGGAAGGAAACAAAAAGAACGCAAACTCAACGGCCTTTACGTTGTTTTTGCGTTCTTTTGTTGTCAGTCAGTTATGGCTGATATCAGTTCAACGGCTGTTCCTGACGTTTTTTCAGGTAAGCAAATGCGCCTTTCAGACGGTCGTGTGCGATGAAGAAATGTTCCATTAATGATTTGGTTAATTCTTCAAGTTGGGGAAGTTCGTCGATGAATACAGAATCGCAACGTGTATGAACTCCTAACTTTCCGTTTTCTTCATCGATAGAATAAACGATGTGTGCCAACGGCATGTCAATGTTTACCATATTGATTGCTTCTTTCAGCAAGTTTGCATCCTGGTCTTTTAAATCCATTACAATCCACCATGGATCCCAAATGGTAACGAATTTGAAATTGTTGTCGGCAGAAACATACATTGATTCTCCCTGATATTTGAAGCAAATATTGTCTTTATCATCAACCTCCGGCTGGCAGCCTATTTTTTTCAACGTTTCAATGACTAAATCTCTTGTTTTCATGTTTTTCTTGAATTGTTTTAATAGTTAAATATTATTGCAATAAGTTATGTTATTGCTTTTGGTAAACAAATTTATTCTTTTTCATGATGTTTACCATTAATATCGATATATATTAAGGCTGTTTAACATTTACAGCCTTAATATAAGAGCTATCATTTCCGGCTGTCAAGCTCTTTCAGCAGTTCTTCTACCGCAGTTTTGAGCTGGATATCTTCACCGTTGACGATTGTTTCCGGTTTGTTCAGTACCTTAATATCCGGTTCGAGCTGTTTGTTCTCCAGATAGCTTCCGTCCGGCAAACGATAACCTACAATAGGAATACCAAAGAACAGTGACGGGTCTTGAAGAGTTACCCAGGATACGCTGGTCATGGTTCCGGGAACCGGTGCTCCTACCAGCTTGCCTAAGTTGCGGTGCTTGTATACCCATGGAGTACCGTGAGCATTAGAATAGTTGGCTTCACATTGAAGCATGATAGACGGTTTGTTCCATCTGCGGCTTGGCATATCGCAAGCCTCACGTCCGCGTACTACCTGAGTGAAATATTTTTCTCCGCTGAATAACACTTCAACATCTTCATGCAGACGTCCGCCTCCGTTGAAACGTGTATCAATAACGATACCTTCGCAGTGGTTGTATTTGCCGAGAATGTCTGAATATACATTGCGAAAGTTTTCATCGTCCATTGATTCGAGGTGTACATATCCCAAGCGTCCGTTCGACCATTTTTCTACGTCTGCAGCGCGCTGTTTAACCCAGCGGTTATACAGCAGACCGTTGAACTTCTGGTTGCTGATAGGCTTGATTACTTCATCCCAGCGCTGGTTGCTTTCCGGATCATAGAATGAAATAAGAGTCTTTTTGCCTTCGAGGTTATTTAACATTGCGTAGAAGTCGGTTTGAGGAGTAATTTCTTCACCGTTGATTTTCTCAATGATGTTTCCGGCTTTTACTTTTGTTGTGCTGCGATCGAAAGGACCTTTTTCAATAACTTCAGCAATCTTCAGTCCCTTGCCGTTATAATTCCAGTCATACAACAATCCGAGGTTTGCAGTAGAAGTTCTGGATGATGAACGGTAACCAGAACCGGTATGTGATACATTCAGCTCACCAAGCAATTCGCTCAGTAATTCAGAGAAATCATAGTTGTTGTTGATATGCGGAAGGAACTTGCGGTATGCTTCTGCCATCTTGTCCCAGTCAACTCCGTGCATTCCGGTTTCGTAGAAACGTTTCTTTTCTTCTTTGTATACATGATTGAACATGTAGGCACGTTCGGCAGCCAGATCCATCTTCATTTCAGCCTGGAAGCTGACCGGCTGAAGTCTTTCTGCTGCTGAAAGTTTCTGGATATTGTTACTGCCGAGGATGAAGATATTTCCGTTCTTGTCCATATCCATACCGGCCCATCCGGAATTCATTTTCTGGAGTTTGGTGGTATTGCGTGTTCTGAGTTCTATTTTCCACAAATCGTATCCTCCTTCGAATGATGAAAGATAATAAAGTTTCTCACCGTCTTTTGAGAGGATGGCAGAAGCCAGTTGTGATGAATTCGGAGTGAGACGTACAATGCGGTCTTCCATGTTCTTGAACTCAACCTCTATGCCTTTGGATTCGTTTTCTTTGGAATCCTTGTCGGCTTTCTTGTCTTTTTTATCTTTCTTGTCGTCCTTTTTGTCGTTTGATTTGGCTGCAGCTTTTTTCTGTTCAGCTTCCAGTTCTTTTTGCAGGGCGTAGTCTTCTTTGTTTAAGCGGAACTTGTCGTATGCATCCTGATTCATGAAGACAAGCATCACATCGTTCATTGAACCCCATGATGCATGGTTACGCATACCGAATCGTTCGCTTTTGAAAAGAATTGCATTTCCGCCGAGTACCCATTTCGGTGACATGTCAAAGTATCCGCTGTTTGTAATGTTGAATACCTTGCCGCTGCCATCTGCTTTTACGATAGCGATATCAGAATATGGATCGTGCTTGTTTCCGATGATTTCCATAGTAAACCATTTGCCGTCGGGCGACCATGAATAATCAAATCCGCCTTCTGTGCCATACCATGTAGAGCCGTCGGTGATTTGACGTACTTTTTTGGTTTTGAGATTTACTACCATCAAACGGTTTCTGTCTTCGATAAATGCCAGTTCCTTACCGTCGGGTGAGAATTGAGGATAAGTTCTTTCTACACTTGTTGACGGCAGGAGAGCTTCTTCTTCAATAAGCGTTGCATTGGGGAAATTGGCATCCTCCTTACGGGTTATTTTTGCCAGATACAATCCCCAGTTTCCACCGCGTTCGCTGGCATATGCCAGGGTTCTGTTGTCGGGTGAGAATGATAAGCCGTTTTCAGCCTCAACAGTATGGGTTATCTGTTTGGTAGTGTTATAATCGGTTGCAGTGACAAATACTTCTCCACGTACGATGAATGCTACCTGTTTTCCGTCGGGTGAAGGAACGGCAGAAGTCAGTCCGCGTGAGAAGGTCATGCTTACCGGAATGTTTTCGTCATCTCTTACCAGATCAATCTTTACTTTCTGTTGTTTGCCGGATGCATTACGGGTATAGATTTCACCGTCGTAAGTATAGCACAATGTTCCGTTATTGCTGATTGACAGGAAACGTACTGGATGTGTCTTGAATGAAGTGATGGCTTTTACATCGTTCGGACTATTAACCGGGAAAGCATATACGTTAAAGGATTTCCTGTCACGTTCGCTCAGGAAATATACCGTCTGATTGTCTGGAGAGAAAACGGCATTGCGGTCTTCTCCGGCACGGTTGGTCAGGTTGGTATGTTGCTTCGTATTGCTGTCATAGAGCCAGATATCACGGGTTACGGAAGATGTGTGGTGTTTTCTCCACTCGTTTTCACTTCCTTTGCGGTCTTGATAAAGGAACTTGTCTCCTTTGTTGTTGAAACATATCATTTCGGCAGGAGTTGCCAATACTTGTTCCGTGCGTCCTCCATTGACAGAAATCTTATAAAGTTCACTCATGGTTGGAGTAGGGTACAAGGCACTGCTTGCCGGATCTTGAATGCTTGCCGTGAACAGTACGTATTTTCCGTCGCGACTGAATGCAGTCGGTATTTCGCTTGTTGAATGAGTGGTCAATCGACGGGCTGCACCACCTTCGGATGACATGAGGAATATGTCAAAGTTTCCGTGTCGGTTACTTGCAAAGGCAATACTTTTGCCATCGGGCGACCATATTGGGTTTGATTCGTATGAACCCTGTGTAGTAAGCCGTATGGCTTCTCCACCGTTGACAGCTACTTTGTAAATGTCTCCTTTATAACAAAAGGCTATTTCATTTCCGCTGGGAGAAATAGCTACATCGCGCATCCATAAAGGAGTTTCTGCGAAAGCACTGGCTGCTGTCATTCCAAGTGCAAAACAAGTTGTGATTAAATTTTTCATATAAAGTTTATGTTTAAAGTATTAATTGTCCTTTTCCTTCACGTATGATTTCTATGTCACCTTCCGTACAGTTTACTATCGTGCTGCCCTCTATTCCTCCGATGCCTCCGTCAATGACTATTTCGACCTGTTTCTGGAACTTCTCGTATATGAGCTCCGGGTCGGTTATGTATTCGATATCTTCCGATTCGTCATGCGGCAGCGTCATGGTAAGTATGGGAGCATCGAGCATATGGCATATGTCACGTATGATATTGTTGTCGGGGACTCGAATACCCACTTCCTTACGGTTACGGAATATCTTGGGAAGCCTGCTTCCGGTAGGAAGAATAAAAGTAAATGGCCCCGGCAGGTTTCGTTTCATCAGCTTGAACGTATTGTTGTCGATTTTTGCATATTCGCTGATGTTGCTGAGGTCATAACAGATAATGGCAAGGTTGTTTTTGTTTGGATCAATTCCTTTTAACTTGCAGATGCGTTCTACTGCTCTTTCCTTGAGTGCATGGCAGCCGATAGCATACATCGTGTCTGTAGGATAAATAATTAATCCTCCATCATTGAGAACGTCTATGATATTCTGTAAGTCGTCCGGATTGTTATTTTTATTATATAGTTTCAGTAGCATAACGTTTGTTATTTAGTTTTGTTGTTCCCTTAATCTTTCGGCAATGGCCCATTGCAATGCCGCCTCGTCAGTCTTTCCGATACGTGACAAAGCTTCACCGTAAAACTCATGCGCCTGAACATGTTCGGGCTTGATGCCTGTAGCACGGTCGAAATCGGCAATAGCTCCTTCTAAATCATTTTGTGCCAACCGGTTTTTGCCCCGATTGTATACAGCCTTGAAAAGACGGGGACTCAGACGTACGGCCTCGTTGAAACATGGGGCGGCATCAAAATAATTTTTTTCATTGTAGTATGTTATTCCTTTGCGTACCCATGCATCGGTATATGTGGGATATAATTCAATGGCTTTGTTGTAATTGGCAATGGCTGCACGTGCATCGTGTGCTTGCGTTATGCAGTCATTACCCATCTTGTAATATTCCTGGGCATATTTTTCAAGATTCTTCTGCTGAGCTCTCATCTTGTCCTTCAGGTGCTGGTTCTCATTTTTCAGTTCATTTATGATATGCAGCTTTCTTCGGATGAATCGGCGCACAAGAGGTTTCTCTATGTCATATCTTGAATGAATGGCACGGAAGAAGGAATCAAGGAATTGTTCATAGTCTCCTTTTTCAAAAAAACGGAGTGCTTCAACGTATGAAACATCGGCTTGCGCCTCTTTTAATGCCTTGTCAATAAGAGGCTGGTTGTTGAAACGATTGGCAAACCGTACGATTTCGGGGCGTACAAAGATATCGCTTCGTGATATTGGTTTGCGAAGAGATATGCCGTCGAGTGAAGTACAACGGCTTAATGCCACGTAGGTCTGTCCTCCGGCAAATACACCTCCGGTAAAATCAATGATTACCCGGTTGAATGTCAGTCCCTGGCTCTTATGAATTGTTATGGCCCAGGCCAGTTTGATAGGATATTGGGTAAATGTTCCCAATTCTTCTTCTTCTATCTTTTTTTCCTTTTCGTTATATGTATATCGGATATTGCGCCATGTTTCACGTTTTACGTCAAATTCCTTTCCGTCATCGGTAGTGACATATATGATGTTGCTTTCATTGTCAATGCCCGATATGATACCCAATGTTCCGTTGACCCATTGCTTGTCAATATCATTTTTGATAAAGATAATCTGTGCACCCGGCTTGATTTGCAGTTCCATGGCAGTAGGTAAACTGTTTTCCGGAAATTCACCGTATATTTCGCCAATAAGGCTGATAGGCTCTCCTGCAAGTTCTGAAAGATGCTTGTCGTTGATATAGTCTACCTGATCCCGGCGTGTGGCCAAAGTGATATGCATCTTGTCATTTTCATCCTCTGTCGACTGGGTTACGCGGGTATTGAGCAATTGCAAATCGGGAATACCGGCATTGTTGGTACGTATCCGGTCGAGCACATTGATAAATACGGGATCAGTCTGCCGGTACACTTTTCTCAGTTCGATACTTACCAGTTCCATTTCATTGAATACCTGGGCTGAGAAAAAAAAAGGAGTAGGATAGAAGCGGTTCAATATTTCCCGTTCATCGTTTTTGATAACCGGTTCCAACTGATAGATGTCTCCTACGAAGAGCAGCTGTTTCCCGCCAAACGGTTCTCTGAAGTTACGGGAATATACTCTTAGAATCTTATCAATAAAGTCAATGATATCTGCCCGTACCATTGAGATTTCGTCTATGATAATGAGTTCTACTTCTTTTATCAGTTTGCGATGGCTGGACGGATATTTCAGAAAATCCTTTATCCTCTTGTAGCTGAAGTCAGGATTATCGGGTAATAAAGGATAGAATGGTATTTTGAAGAAACTGTGCAGCGTACTTCCTCCGGCGTTAATGGCGGCCAGTCCGGTAGGAGCCAGGACAATATGTTTCTTTTTTGTATGGTTGCATATGTATTTTAAGAATGTAGATTTTCCTGTACCCGCTTTTCCGGTCAGAAAAACCGATTGATGGGTATATTGGATAAGTTTCAGTGCATTTTGAAACTCAGGATTGTTTGTATCTATACTAGCATTATTCATAAGTTTGACAAAGATACATAGTTCTTTTGATGATATAAAAATATGCCTGTAACTTTTTTGCTGACAAATATGGGTTGGAGTGTATAAATTTAGGAATTGAAAAAGAAATATGAAATAAGTCGGGCAATCGCAAACAGAGCGGATATTAGGCTGATGTAAATTCTTTCTGTTTTAAAAAAATGGCTTACATTTGCATTAAAAAAGAAGATAAGCATGAAAAACTTGATAAATGTATCTTATTGGAGGGCATGTAGACCCATAATGGTTAATACAAGTGCCGATTATTATTATGTAAACTTATGGCGTAAAATATATCAAAATATACTTTCTACAGAAATAGGACGTGCGAGTTCTGATGTATGGGCTTTTAATGCTTCGTGGATGATTGCATCTTATTTTGAGGATGTGGTATCGCAATTGGGATTCTGGAATGTGTTTGTTTCAAAACATAAGGAATTATATGGAAAGTATCTTCCTTTTTATGATATAGAGGAGAGCGATTATATGCTGGATGATGTAAATATGTATGATATAAGCTTGCTTTTATGGATGTCTGTTCAGCAAAACAAGGAAGGTGCTCTGGTAAATCCTGAAAACGTTTATTTATTGGGGCTGGCCAGACAGTTGCACAAGCTGCTGTATGGTGAATTTGAGAAGGCACCGATTAATCAGGATTTGCTTTCAGCCTTGAAGAATAAGGTTGCAAACGGTGATTTCAAATCAATAGAATCATTGGGAGTATGCATGATTAATACAGGCTATTTATTCAGCAATTTTGCCAAACTGACCCGGGAAAGAGTGGAGCAGGATGTGAATATTCATAATCTTAGTTCTGTCAATCAGGCAATACGTACGGAAATGGTAGACTTTGTACAGGCTTTCTGTAGAAAGGTTTCTCCTCTGCCTATTGATACTGCAGATTGGCTTGCTGGCCTGTTTGATTTGTGGGGCTTGAAGGAAGAAAGCCGCAAGATGTCGGAACTTCAGGTAAGAGAACCTGATTATTACTTACTGAAGTCATGTCAGGAAGAAGATGTATTGCTTGAAGATGTGGACGGTAATACATATCAGGTGGCATACGAAGCTTTTCAGCCGATGCTGAAGCAACTGATAAAAACCAATCAGGTTTGTAATACCTCATTGGTATGTTTTGACGGTCGTTGGACTACAGGTGAAAGTGTTTCATGGTATCCGTCTGCGGAATTGTTTGAGCGTGTCAGAGCCTTGAGAAAAGAAATCTCTACCCAGAACGAATCTGTATATCAAAAGGTACTGAAGGCTAATAATAATCGTCCTATTGTATATTTCAAGGATTGGAAGGAATTTGTAGAGTGGAGCGAGAAGAATATAGGTACAGACAACAGGATTAACAAAAGCTCCTCGGCCAAAAATGATTTGAAATATCTGGTTCTGTTTGCTTCTGTCGAAGAAGGTATGGTGCTTGTTCCTGATGCAGCACGTTTGTTGAAAGACGAAGGAAATAACCCTTATTATGATGCAAATCTGGCCAGAAGAGCAGCATTGCATGTATTGTTATCAGGAAGATACGTCTCGAAAACTCTCTTGCATTATGTACTGGATAACAACATGTTGTCGGATATAGCAGTAAATTCGATTGCCGATACTGAAAAAGGCAAAAAATTATTGCATGACAATATGGAATTTGTTATACACTTCATGCGGGTGCTTGATTACTGATAAATATTTAAAAGCTATTAATGGAGGATGGATATACGAATATTCATGCATATATTTGTATCATCTCAAAAATAGGAATATAAAATAAAGGGTCATGAAAAAAATTTGCTTTTTACTGTTTGCCTTTATAATCAGCTTGGGGGCATCTGCACAGATGATGCGCTCGTTTGATGCTAAGGCTAATTTGCGTTCGGATTTTGGTTTTGGAGTAGGCTTAACTGTCAATATGATGGTTCCTCATTTGGATATAGCACCTTCATATAATTATTATTTCAGAGATGGAAAGAATGCATGGCATCTGGATGCGGATTTGCATTATAATTTTGATGTGGCTCCGTTGGTAGAACTTTATCCGTTGGTTGGTGTGAGCTATTTTTATTGTGGAAAAGGATATGCTGGCTTAAATCTGGGTGCAGGTGTGACGTATAATTTTTCGCCTGAATGGGCTTTAAAAAGTGAATTGAAATATCAGTTTGTAAAGCATTGGGATGATTTGTATTTCAGTGTAGGAGTTTCTTATCGCTTTTAGAAACTGCCGCTGTGCGATATAATAAAAAGAGAGCTGAATCCTCTGTTAAGTAAAAGGAGAATTCAGCTCTTTCTTATTTCTGTTCTGCCAGCTTCTTATTTATGAATTCTATGATTTCATCTTTCTGCTCGGGATGAAACCAGGTTATTTCAGAGTCTCGTTTGAACCAGGTCATTTGCTTTCGCGAATAAATGCGTGAATTCTGCTTAATCTTCTCAATGGCAAAGTCCAGCGTCCACTCGCCATTGAAATAATTGAATAATTCTTTATAACCTACGGTGTTGAGTGAGTTCAGTTCTCTGAATTCGTATACCTTGCGTGCTTCTTCTACAAGCCCGTCATTTATCATTTGATCTACTCGCTTGTTGATGCGTTCATATAACTCTTCGCGTTCTCTGTTCAATCCTATTTTCAATATATGAAAGGGTCTTTCTTTTATGTTTCGGGTACGGAATGAAGTATATGTACGTCCGGTCATATAGCAAATTTCCAATGCATGAATAACTCGTTTGGGATTTTTCAAGTCTACGATTGAATAGTATTCAGGGTCTAACAGTTTAAGTTCCTTGCATATTTCTTCCAAGCCGACTTCTTCGTAGTGTTGTAGCATTTGTGCCCTTGTTTCTGCATCTACCGTAGGAATGTCATCAATACCTTTACATACGGCATCAATATACATCATGGACCCTCCGGTCATAAGTAACACATCGTGTTGTTTAAACAGTTCATCGCTGAGTTTCAGCACGTCAGACTCATATTGTGCAGCACTGTAATAATCGGTAAGTTTCAGTGTGCCGATAAAATAGTGCTTTACCCGGCTCAGCTGTTCTTCAGTTGGTGCGGCTGTTCCGATTTTTAGATCGGCGTATAACTGGCGGGAATCGGATGATATAATGGGAGTATTATATTTTTCCGCAATGCTAAAGCTCAGTTCTGTTTTACCTACTCCTGTTGGACCTACTAATACTATCAATGTTTTCATGCAATCGGTTCTTATAAAAAATGCGGCAGATACTATTTAAATAAAATCTGCCGCATTCGTTGGAAAAATATTATTCAAGACAAGAGATTAATATTTATCATATTCTCCATCTGACATTTCAAATCCTTCCGGGTCGAACTCTTCCGGATCAAACGACTGGTCTCCGTAAAAGTTTTCGTCTAAGTCAATCTGATTGTTGTTTGCATTTTTTGCCATTTCATCGAAATCGACAGACTGTTTGGGAGCTTTTCCATGTTTGCGTGAGCAGACAGGTTGTTCAAGATCCTGTCCGGGTATGATTTCAGACAACTCAATGAAGAAGACTCTTTCGGTCAAGGGGTCGAATACATACAGCAGACGTTGCTTTTCGTCTTCTATCAGTTCGCTAAGACGAGTATCTTTCATTATCCAGCTGTCTTCTTCAGAACTGGTTCCCATATCTTCTAATGTGATTTCCTTTTCTTTTTCCCAGTCTTCATCACATATAAAGAATGAAGTCATTTGGTCGTCTGAATAACCGCATGCATCCAATATGCTTTTGTGGAAGTCATAAAAAGTTGCATCTGAATCTATCTTTATTTCTCTGATAAAATCATCAACTTCATCAGAAATAATAGTAAATCTGTATATCATAACAATATTGATTAACGAATTATACCTCTTTGTGATTCCTTGATGAAAGATATTATATATTCAATTTCTTTACTCATAGGAATCTCTTCTGCAATCTTGTCAAGAGCATCGCTTACATTCAGTCCGCTTTGATAGATGATTCTATATGCATTGTGGATGTTCTCAATTAATTCGTTTGAGAAACCTCGACGTCGGAGTCCTACAATATTGATACCTGAATATGCTATTGGTTCGCGTCCAGCAATGATAAATGGAGGAATGTCCTTGCTGAAGCGTGAACCTCCCTGAATCATGGTATATCCTCCTACGCGGCAGAATTGATGCATCAGGACGGAGGCACTGATAATGGCATTGTCGTCTATAACGATTTCACCGGCCATCTTAGTGGAGTTCCCGATGATACATCCATTTCCTACATGCGCATCATGAGCTACATGCACACCTTCCATTAAAAGATTGTTGCTTCCAACAATAGTCTTTCCTTTTGCAGCTGTTCCTCGGTTAATGGTAACGTTCTCACGAATGGTGTTGTTGTCACCGATTTCGGCAGTAGTCTCTTCACCACGAAATTTCAGGTCTTGAGGTATTGCCCCGATTACAGCTCCTGGAAATATTCTGTTGTTGTTACCGATCCTTGAACCGTATAATATGTTTGCATTGGCCATAATAACATTATTATCGCCGATTACTACGTTCTTGTCAATAAATGCAAAAGGGCCGATTTCTACGTTGTTACCGATTTTTGCATCCGGATCTATATATGCTAAAGGACTTATCATATTTATTTTATTTGTTTTTTACGATTTGTGCCATGAATTCGGCTTCACATACTATTTTCTCACCAACAAATGCATATCCTTTCATGGTAGATACACCACGGCGGATGGGGGCAAGCAATTCAACCCGGAATATCAAGGTGTCACCCGGTACAACTTTCTGGCGGAATTTTACATTGTCTATTTTCATGAAATAGGTAGAGTATCGTTCCGGTTCATCTACTGAGTTCAATACCAATAAACCACCCACCTGTGCCATTGCTTCTATTTGAAGAACGCCCGGCATAACCGGTTCTTGTGGAAAATGTCCCTGGAAGAATGGTTCATTTGCAGTTATATTTTTGACTCCTACGATGTAATTGGCTCCGATGGCAATTACCTTATCTACAAGCTGGAACGGGTAACGGTGAGGAAGTAATTCACGTATACGGTTTACGTCCATGATAGGAGCTTCGTTGCAGTTGTATACAGGAGCCTGAATATCGTGTTGTTTGATTTCCTTACGCAATAGACGTGCAAACTTGTTGTTTACCGTGTGGCCTGGTCTTGTTGCTATAATTCTTCCTTTGATAGGTTTGCCTATCAGAGCTAAGTCTCCAATAATATCAAGGAGCTTATGACGTGCCGGCTCGTTTGGCCAAACCAAAGGCTTGTTGTTCAAATAACCTACCTTGGTTGCATCGTGATGTTCTACTTTCATTACATCTGCCAGCTTGTCAAATTGTGCCTGTGACATTTGGCGCTCGTATATAACAATGGCATTATCCAAGTCTCCTCCTTTAATTAAACCGGCAGCAAGAAGTGGCTCGATTTCACGTACGAAGACAAACGTTCTGCTGGAAGCGATTTCTTTTGGGAAATCACTCATATTATCCAATGTGGCAAATTGGTTGGAAAGAATTTGAGAATCGTATGAAATCAGTACGTTGACACTGAAGTTGTCATCAGGAAGTACGATAATAGACGAACCGGTTGTTTCGTCTTTGTATTCGATCTTGGATTTTATGATGTAATAATCTTTAACAGCACTCTGCTCTTCGATTCCTACACGTTCTATATTTTCTACATAAGCTTTAGCGCTACCGTCGAGAATAGGAAATTCAGGACCATTTACTTGAATAAGGCAATTGTCAATACCTGCTGCATATAAAGCAGCCAATCCATGTTCTACGGTGCTTACTTTTACTCCATTTTTTGAAAGAACAGTACCCCGGGTCGTTTCAGTTACATTTTCTGCTACAGCATCAATGACTGGTTGTCCTTCAAGGTCTATTCGTTGGATTTTATAGCCATGATTATCTGGGGCAGGATTAAAAGTCACTGTCAGATTTAAGCCAGTGTGAAGACCTTTTCCACAAAGAGAAAAGCTGCCTTTAAGTGTTTTCTGTTTCAACATGGGTTTATATTATTTATTTAGTTGTTTTTTTAAATCTTCAATTTCTTTCTGCAATTGGCTTATTGTCTTGTACATTTCAGGTAAGCTCTTGTATGCAGCAGCACATTTGAAAAATTGTTTAGCGTCAATGGCCGGACTTCCCATGATGGAATGGTTGTCGCCTTTAACGGTTCCGGCAACTCCTGACTGAGCTCCGATATTTATCCGGTTACCAACGTGAATATGTCCTGCCAATCCTACTTGTCCTCCGAACATACACCATTCTCCGACTTTTGTAGAACCGGCAATACCTACCTGTGAAGCCATAACGGTATGACTTCCTATTTCAACGTTGTGTGCTACTTGTATCAGGTTATCCAATTTAACTCCTTTATGTACGATTGTAGCTCCCATTGTAGCGCGGTCTATACATGTATTTGCTCCGATTTCAACATCATCTTCCAATATGGAAATTCCTATTTGAGGAATCTTTTCGTATCCTTCCGGAGTAGGAGCAAAGCCGAATCCGTCGGCACCGACTACACTTCCTGCGTGTAAAATGCATCGTTTGCCTATGCGGCAGTCATGGTATACGGTGACATTGGGGTATAATATACTTTTTTCACCTATCTGGGCATTTTCACACACGGTTGCATGTGGGTATAGTGATACGCCGTCATTAATGACAGCATTGTCTCCAACATATGCAAACTCTGCGATGTATACGTCTTTTCCGATTTTTGCGGATGGAGATATGAATGCTAGTGGGCTGATTCCTGTTTTCTTAGGTTTACTCATCTCATAGAGAGTCAATAGTTTTGCTACGCTCTCATATGCATTGTCAACTTTAATTAAAGTTGCTTTGACGGGTTTCTCTGGAGTAAAATCTTTATTTACAAGAACAATGGTAGATGCTGTATCATAAATATAGTGAGTATATTTAGGATTTGACAAGAAAGATATGGCTCCAGGAACACCTTCTTCGATTTTTGCAAAGGTGTGTACTGTAGCGTTTTCATCTCCTACAATAACTCCTTGAATAAATTCTGCAATTTGTTTTGCCGAAAATTCCATATTAACACTGTTTTCAAAAGTTGGCTATTCTTATTCTTTAAATTAATGGAATGATATGTATCTGTATTTATCGTTTTCCATTATCTTGCAAATTACGCAATTTTTTTTGGGATTTCCCTATATTTGGATAAGTTTTGTTGCTTTTTTAATTGGCTTTCTGTCTAAAAATCTGCATAAAATCATGATGAACAGATTTTATGATGTAAAAAATGTGCATATTACATGAAATTCTTATGTGATGAATGCACAAGGGAATGTCTTATGTAATATGCACATTTATATCATAAATATAGTATTTATGATAAGAGTAGCTTCTTTACAAAATATTTTTCAACTGCTCAGCCATTTGTTGTTGTACTTCCTTGGCTTTTTCTGCAGCAACTTCTGCAAATTTTTCTGTAGAATCAGCATAGATAATGGCACGGCTTGAGTTTACTATCAGGCCACAGTGGGAATTTAATCCGTATTTGCATACCTCTTCCAGAGAACCGCCTTGAGCTCCTATACCTGGAACCAATAAGAAATGGTTGGGGACGATTTTACGGATATCCTCAAACATTCTGCCTTGAGTAGCACCGACTACATACATCATGTTTTCATCGTTACCCCAGTTTTGTGAAATGCGCAATACTTTCTCAAAAAGGCGTTCTCCCTGTGGGTCTTCTGTCAACTGGAAATCGTGTGAACCTTTGTTTGATGTAAGAGCCAGCAGAATTACCCATTTACCTTCGTATGCAAGAAAAGGAGAAACACTGTCTTCACCCATGTAAGGAGCAACTGTGACAGAATTGATATCCAACTCATCAAAGAAAGAACGTGCATACATGGTTGATGTATTTCCGATATCGCCTCGTTTGGCATCAGCAATGATGAATTGGTCTGGATAATTCTTTTTTATGTATTGGATAGTCTTTTCAAAAGCAATCCAGCCTTTAACTCCCATGCTTTCATAGAAAGCGAGATTGGGTTTATAGGCGATACAATATGGTGCAGTTGCATCGATGATAGCCTTGTTAAAAGCGAAAATAGGATCTTCTTCTTTTAGTAAATGAGAAGGTATCTTTTTTATATCAGTATCAAGTCCTACACATAGGAATGATTTCTTTTGTTTGATATTTTCAAATAATTCTTGCTTGTTCATAACGTTTTCAATGATTTATAAAATTCTAAGGTTACAATTCACTTTCTTTTAAGCGCTCTGCATTTTCTGCAATGATCAGATGATCGATGCAATCTTGTATGTTGCCGTCCATAAACGATGCCAGATTGTAAATGGTATAGTTTATTCGGTGATCTGTGATACGTCCCTGTGGATAATTATAGGTACGTATTTTGGCCGATCTGTCACCCGTAGATACCATGGTCTTTCGTTTAGAGGCAATATCATCGATGTATTTCTGGTGTTCTTTGTCATAGATGAAAGTGCGGAGACGTGCCAATGCTCTTTCCTTATTTTTAGGCTGGTCACGCGTTTCCGTACATTCAATCAGGATTTCTTCTACGATACCAGTATTAGGATTTTTCCAGTTGTAACGCAGACGAACTCCTGATTCTACTTTATTTACGTTCTGTCCACCGGCGCCTCCGCTTCTGAACGTATCCCATTTGATTTCTCCTTCATTGATTTCAACATCAAAAGGTTCTGCTTCCGGCAGAATGGCTACAGAGGCAGCAGATGTATGTACTCTTCCCTGTGTTTCTGTTGCCGGAACCCGTTGTACACGGTGTACTCCCGATTCGTATTTGAGGGTTCCATACACTTTTTCTCCAGAAATGGAACATATGATTTCTTTGTATCCTCCGGCTGCTCCTTCGTTAAAGTTTGATATTTCCATCTTCCAACCTTTCGATTCGCAGTATTTGGCATACATTCTGAATAAGTCTCCGGCAAAGATTGCGGCTTCGTCGCCTCCTGTTCCTCCTCTGATTTCGAGAATGGCATTACGGTCATCTTGCGGATCGGCTGGAATAAGCAACAGTTTGATTTCTTCTTCCAACTCCGGTAACCGGCTTTCGCATGCATTGGCCTCCTCACGTGCCATATCTTTCATTTCGGGGTCACTTTCAGTTAAAATGATTTGTCTGGCTTCTTCCAGTCCGTTCAGACATTGAATATATTCTTTTCGCGCTTTCATCAGTTCGCTTAGTTCCTTATATTCTTTTGTCAGCTTCACATATCGTTTCTGATCTGCTATTACGGCAGGGTCAGTGATTAAGGTAGAGACTTCTTCAAAGCGTGCAACCAATCCGTCTAACTTTTCTAAAAGTGTATTGTTTTCGGCCATTTATCTTGTATGCTACTTCTTTAGTTAATATTTAAATTCTCCGAATTCACTCTTGATGATTAATTCCTTGTGATCGCATTCTTCTATGCGGCCAATAATTTGCGCATCAATGTTGAAGCTCTTGCTGATAGCAATAACTTCTTCTGCATGTTCCGGTGCAAGATATACTTCCAGACGGTGTCCCATGTTGAATACTTTATACATTTCAGCCCAATCAGTTCCGCTTTGTTCCTGAATTGTTTTGAAGAGGGGTGGAACAGGGAAGAGGTTATCTTTTATTACCCGTACATTGTCTACAAAATGGAGTACCTTGGTTTGTGCTCCTCCGGAACAATGCACCATTCCGTGAATTTCAGGACGAAGTGCATCCAGAAGTTTCTTTACTACCGGTGCATAGGTACGTGTAGGAGACAGAACCAGTTTACCGGCATCCAGCGGGCTTCCTTCTACTTTATCTGTAAGCTTCAGTTTTCCTGAATATACCAGTTCTTCAGGAACGGCCTTGTCATAGCTTTCTGGATATTTCTCAGCCAGATATTTGGCAAATACATCATGACGGGCAGAGGTCAGTCCGTTACTTCCCATTCCACCGTTGTATTCCTTTTCATAGGTTGCCTGTCCGTAAGATGCCAATCCGACGATAACGTCTCCCGGACGAATATTGGCGTTGTTGATAACGTCCTTGCGTTTCATTCGGCAGGTTACCGTACTGTCTACTATGATAGTACGAACCAAATCGCCTACATCGGCAGTTTCACCTCCAGTAGCATATACGCCCACACCCATTTCACGCAGTTCTGCAAGAAGCTCGTCTGTTCCGTTTATGATAGCAGAGATAACTTCACCGGGAACAAGCAGTTTGTTTCGTCCTATGGTTGAAGATACCAGTATATTATCTACTGCTCCTACGCACAAAAGGTCATCTATGTTCATGATAAGAGCATCTTGGGCAATGCCTTTCCATACGCTCAAATCACCGGTTTCTTTCCAATAAAGATATGCCAGGCTTGATTTTGTTCCTGCTCCGTCGGCATGCATAATGTTGCAATATTCCGGATCTCCACCCAATATATCAGGTATAATCTTACAGAAAGCTTTGGGGTATATTCCTTTATCAATATTTTTTATGGCATTGTGTACATCTTCCTTGGATGCGGAAACGCCTCTTAACATATAACGTTGGTTACTCATATATTTATCGTTTTTAGTTTTGACTTATTAAAATTTGACTTCAGGTGCTTTTTCATTGCCTGCTTCTGCTTCGAAATAAGGTTTTTTCTCAAAGCCAAACATGCCGGCAAACAGGTTGTTGGGAAATTTGCGAATATAAGTGTTGTAATCTTGCGTTGCCTGATTGAAGTTTCTGCGTTCTACGCTTATACGGTTTTCTGTTCCTTCCAGTTGGGCCTGCAATTCCTGAAAATTCTGGTTGGCTTTCAGTTCCGGATAGTTTTCGGTAACGGCAAGCAACCGGCTTAATGCGCTGCCAACTTCTCCCTGTATAGCCTGATATTCCTTAAGTTTCTCAGGAGTCATGTTTTCAGCATTCAGTGTAATCTGTGTGGCTTTTGAACGTGCGTTTACTACAGATTCCAGGGTTTCCTGTTCGTGGGTTGTATACCCTTTTACCGTATTTACAAGATTCGGAATGAGGTCTGCTCTGCGCTGGTATTGATTTTCAACGTTGCTCCATGCAGTATTTACGGCTTCTTCCTTTTCTACCATACTGTTATAGCCACAGCTGCTTAGTGTTGTAATACTTATAATAACAAAAAATAATCTCATTAAATTTTTCATGCTGATATCAGTTTTATTGTTAGACTTTACTGTTTAAAATTTAGAACCGGAGCCTCCTCCGCCAAAATCACCTCCTCCAAAGCTGCCTCCGTTGAATCCTCCTCCATTTCCACGTCCGAACAGGCCGCCTCCGAAGATAATAGGACCACCTCCACGTCCGCCGAATCCGTCGTGGTCGTCATGTGATTCTTCTTCATGTACTACGGTATATCCGCAATGTGCGCACGTATATACTACTTCTTCCTTTCTGATACCGTTTATATTTGAAATGAAGCGTGAGTCAGTGCGTCGCAATGTATGTTTCTTGCAGTGTGGACATCTGTTCTTCCTTCTTTGGTTCTTGTAAGCAAAGATGAAGAAAACAATAAAGATAATTCCGGCAAAGATGAATGGATAATAGTCTGAAGCGCTGAATCCTGTTGGTCTTTTTCCGTTTTCGGTTCCATCGTGATAATTTCTCAAGTATGAATTTACAGCCCGGATACCGGCGAGCATACCTGTATCCCAATCAGCTTTTCCGAAATAAGGATTCATATGTTGTGTCTGTATGCGTCGGCATATGGCATCTGGCAGGATTCCTTCCAGGCCGTATCCGGTAACAAACTGTATGCACCGTTCCTGGGTTACGAGCAATATCACCAGTCCGTTGTTGGTCTCTTTTTTACCTACACCGTTTTGTTTACCCAATTGCAGCGCGAACTCAAAACAGTCTCCGCCTTCTATTTCGTTTACGGCTACGACCAATGTTTCTATTCCGGTTTTTTGTTCCAAAGCATAAAGGATACTGTCGATGCTGTTTACAGTCTGTACTGACAGAATCCCATCTGGATTTGACACATAGCGTGTACGGTCCTGCAGATGTACCATGGGGATTTCACTTACCTTATAAGGGTATGCCCATGTTTGCAGGATACAGAAGATAGCGCAAATTGTCAGTATAATATAATGCTTTTTCATACGGATGCAAATTTACAAAAATCTTTGGCAAGGTATGGCCTGTTATTTGCTTTTTTTGTATCTGTATGCAGAGTTGTTCTAATTATTCAGAAATGTACTTTGTCGTGAAATCTTTCACTCTGTTTGTATATTCAGTTTTGTTGTCACGGTATGACATGGCATGGGTTGCATTGGGAACCACCCATAATTCTTTGGGTGCCGGTTTGGCTGTATATACTTTATGTACCATCCATGTAGGAACATAATCATCGGCATCTCCGTGTATAAATAGCATCGGAAGTTTGCATTTTCTTACCTGATTCTCAGCACTGGCAATGTCAAAATTCCATCCGTATTTTAGTTGGCAAAGATAGCTTGCTATGTTGAGTATGGGGAAGGGTGGTAGTCCAAACTGCTCTTTAAGTTCTTTGGCAAACTGTTCTTTTACACTGGTATATCCACAGTCTTCTACAAAGCATTTTACATACTCTTTTTGTTTCTCACCCGAAACCATCATGGTTGTTGCTGCTCCCATTGAGATACCGTGTATTACCATTTGAGTATTTCCTCCGAAAATGTTGTTGGCAATATCCATCCATCTCAAGACATCTGTTCTGTCATTCCATCCCATCTGTATGTGTGACCCTTCGCTCCATCCGGCGTAACGTAGGTCAGGAAGAAGAATGTTGTATCGCAAGTCGTGGTTATACATGTAACCGATCATCATCATACGGATAGCATTGTCGGTATATCCATGTACGATGACTGCAGTTCGGGAGGTACTGTCGGGGGATGATGCATAAAAAGCATGCAAGCGAATATGGTCATCGGTAATTATAAAAGTATCTTTCAGCGCCTTTGTCTGTTGCAGACTGTCTACCCACTGACTTATGTAAGGATATTCAGTCAGCATGTATTTCCATGAACCTTGAAGGTCCGTTACTCTGAAATCTTTTTCCTGACTGTCTGGACGCAATGCATAATCAAGCATATAAAGTCCTGCTCCTGTACAGATTATAATAACAAGGAATACAAGACTAAATATACCCCAGATTATTTTATTTTTCCTTTTCATGGTGTTTTATTTGTTCCAGATATCCCATGCGGCAAAAGCCTGTAGAAGCAACATCTCCAATCCGTTTTTTGTTACAGCTCCCATGGCATTTCCCTTTCTCATAAACAGGGTCTTGTCCGGATTGTAAAGCAAATCATAAAGCAAATGGTTTGAAGTCAGCAGCTCATATGGAATATCAGGACATTGGTCAGCATGAGGATACATTCCTACCGGAGTACAGTTGACAATGATTGTATACTCTTTCATGATTTCCGGTGCCAGTTCTCCGTATGTATATGCGTTAGGGCGTTGATGACGTGACACAAGCATGCTTTCTACTCCAAGTTGCTTGAGTCCGTATACAACAGCTTTCGATGCTCCTCCAGTTCCTAAAACCAATGCTTTCTTGTGATGTGGTTCAAGCAGTGGTTCGATAGATTGTGTGAAACCGATAACATCAGAATTGTATCCGACCAGTTTTGACTGATTGCCTTTTTGCGGAATGATTTTTATAACATTGACTGCACCTATAGCCAGTGCATCTTTGTCCAGTTCATCCAAATAAGGTATTACCTTTTCTTTATACGGAATAGTTACATTCAGCCCTTTAAGTTCCGGGTTTTCTGCCAATATTTGTGGAAAATCATTAATGGTAGGTATCTCAAAATTGATGTATTGCGCATCGATAGCCTCATTTTCAAATTTCTCATTGAAATAGTTACGAGAAAAAGAATGTCCTAACGGGTAACCAATCAGTCCGTATTTATCCATATTAATATATCTTTATTGATTGTTTTACTAGCGTTTATTTGGTAGCCATATATAAAGTGCAAATGCCCATGGTGAGTCGTCGGAATCTTACTTCTTTAAATCCGGCTTTGGCTATAATTCCCTGCATGATTTCACCTTGTGGAAATGCTTTGATTGTTTCAGGAAGATAAGTATAAGCGCTGTGGTCTTTTGATATGAGTCTTCCAATGGTAGGGAGTACAATCTTGGAGTATATGGCAAACAGCTGTTTCATTGGAAAGGTCACAGGAGTTGACAGCTCCAATATTACCAGATGGCCATCAGGCTGCAACACGCGGTATATTTCCTTGAGTGATGTATCCAGATCCTCAAAGTTGCGTACACCGAAAGCGATGATTGCAGCATCAAAATTGTTGCTTTCGAATGACAGGTTCAGGCAATCTTCTTTCTGGAAGCGTATGATACTCTCCAGTTGCTGCTTCTTTACTTTCTGTTTGGCTACTTGCATCATACCTTCTGATATGTCTATACCTATCAGTTCTTTAGGTGCAAGTTCTTTTCCGGCCAGAATAGCAAAGTCACCTGTTCCGGTTGCAATGTCAAGTATACGTTGGGGTTTGAACAGATGTAACCATTTGATCGCCGTTTTTCTCCACTGGCGGTCAATGCCCAATGATAATATATGATTTAAGGGATCATAGGCGGGAGCAATGTTATCAAACATTTGCTCCACCTGATCCTTTTTACTTCCTTTATCGTTGTACGGCTTGATATGTTCTTGCGCGTATCCCATTATCTGTTTTTAAGAAATTCGGTAATATTCTTTTCTATGCGTGCAGCTAGATTTTCAGAAGTAGCTTTTTCAAACTTTTCACCTACGATATGTTCGTACAGTTCGATATAGCGTTCTGATACGCTGTTTACATATTCATCGGTCATTTCCGGAACCTGCTGTCCTGCTTTACCCATGAAGTCATGTTCGATAAGCCATTGACGTACAAATTCTTTTGAAAGTTGCTTCTGAGGTTCTCCTTTTTCAAATTTCTCCTGATATCCGTCTGCATAGAAGTAACGTGAAGAGTCTGGAGTATGAATTTCGTCAATCAGGTAAACTTTACCGTCTTTCTTTCCGAATTCATATTTTGTATCTACCAGGATAAGACCTTTTTCTGCGGCCATTTTGCTACCTCTTTCAAACAGAGCGTAGGTATATTTTTCCATCAGTTCATAATCTTCCTTGCTGACAATACCTTGGGCAATGATTTCTTCTTTTGATATGTTTTCATCATGTCCGGCTTCAGCCTTAGTGGTAGGAGTTATGATAGGAGTGGGGAATTTCTGGTTTTCTTTCATTCCTTCAGGAAGTGTAACTCCACATAATGAGCGGCAGCCTGCTTTGTATTCACGCCATGCGCTTCCGGTGAGATATCCACGTATGATCATTTCTACACGGAAACCTTCACATTTCAGTCCTACAGTAACCATAGGATCGGGAGTTGCTATTTTCCAGTTAGGTACAATGTCAGCAGTAGCATCCAGAAATTTTGCTGCTATTTGGTTAAGAATCTGTCCTTTGAATGGAATGCCTTTGGGTAGGATAACATCGAAAGCCGAAATACGGTCAGTAGCAACCATTACAAGTAAATCGTCGTTGATATTGTATACATCGCGCACTTTTCCGTGATATACATCTTTTTGTCCCGGAAAATTAAAATCTGTTTTTACTAATGCTTCCATATTGTTTTTGTATTATTTAATGTTAGTATGTTTCTTGTTATCTTTACTGTTCTTTTCTTCCTTCTTGACGCCCTTCTCTTCCTTGAATGCTTCTTCATATTTTTCATATGCTTCCACAATGCGGGTAACCAGTTTATGGCGTATGATATCTTTTTTATTCATTTCTACAAAGCTGATACCTTTGATGCCTTTCAGTATATGCATCGCCTGTATTAGTCCTGATGTCTGTGATAACGGAAGGTCTATCTGTGTGGCATCACCCGTAACAATCATTTTGGTATTCATTCCCATACGGGTAAGAAACATTTTGATTTGTTGTGCAGTAGTGTTTTGTGCCTCATCAAGAATAACTACCGCATCATTTAAGGTACGTCCACGCATAAATGCCAGAGGGGCAATCTGTATGATGTTCAGTTCAAGCATCTCCTGCAACTTGGCTGCGGGAATCATATCTTGTAGCGCATCATAAAGTGGCTGCAGATAGGGGTCTATTTTATCTTTCATGTCTCCGGGAAGGAATCCCAGTTTTTCTCCTGCCTCTACCGCCGGTCGGCTTAGAATAATCTTCTTGATCTGTTTATTTTTCATGGCCTTTACAGCCAATGCTATTGCCGTATATGTCTTACCGGAGCCGGCAGGTCCCGTTGCAAAAATCATATCGTTTTCATCAAAGGCTTTTACCAGTTTACGCTGGTTTTCACTGCGGGGAGTGATAGGCTTTCCTGTTACGCTGTATACAATAACGTCATTAGGCTGTTCCACCTGTGCTTTCTTACCTTTGACTATGTCCAGAATGGCTTCTTCTGAAAGTGAATTGTATTTGGCACAATGTTTTTCTAATTCAATGATACTTTCTTCAAACGCGCACATCTCCTCTTCATCACCCATTACTTTTATTACATTGCCTCTGGCTACGATTCGAAGTTTAGGGTATAAGGCTTTTATCATCTGAATGTTTACGTTATTCACGCCATACAGAATAACGGGATCTATGTCTTCTAAAACGATATGTTTTTCTATCATTCGTTGAGAATTTCTGAATGTTTCTAATTATTGCACAAAGATAGTGTTTTTTTGGTAAATAGCTCTTTTCTTTTATTATTAAAGTATGTTCTCTTATTTGCATCACAAGGTTAAGAACATATTAAAGGGTTGTTTATATGAGATATACGAATTGTAGGAAAGAAGAAGAATTTTGTATTTCATGAAATGTTGGCAAGATGGATACATATGAAATCATAATGATATTGCCAGTCTTCCTTTCCGTGCACAAAAAATCTATTTTTGTAAAAATGGAGTAAAAATGATGGGACTATATTTCATTTTCAGTAAGTTTGCATTGAATTTGAATTATCGTAAGACAAATAGAAGCATGAACAGAAAAAATATCCGTACCTGTCTGATTGCAATGTGTGCTGTGGGAGTGCTGGTGACCGGTTGCAAGAAAGATACATCCATGATAATGAACGAACCTCATAATATAAAAGGTGTAATCAGTTACAAACGAAGTTTTCCCGATTTGAATGATGTGCATCTGAAGGCAGCCAAAAGTTTGGGCATACGTCCGATTGCGTCACGTGAGGAGGCAGAAGAACTTGTTGGAAAACTTGAGGAGCTGGGAAGTTGTGATGTTTATCATCTGGACTCACTGACTCATTCCATCCCTTATCTGGTGCCTAAGGCTAATACCTTACTTCATAGCATAGGACAGAATTTTCTGGATTCTCTGACATCAAAAGGATTGAATCCCAATAAAATTGTTGTTACCTCCGTTTTGCGTACGAATCATGATGTGAAACGCTTGCGTCGCAGAAACCTGAATGCTTCGGCCAATTCTGCCCATTGTTACGGAACAACCTTTGACGTCAGCTGGAAGAGATTTAAGAAAATTGAAGAGTTGGATGGCAGACCGTATCAGGATGTGAGTTCCGATACGTTGAAACTGGTTCTTTCGGAAGTCTTGCGAGATTTGCGTAAGAACGAACAGTGCTATGTGAAGTATGAATTAAAACAAGGTTGTTTTCATATTACGGCTCGTTGACGATGAGATATTTTGTATACCTGGCTTATGATGGAACAAATTACCATGGATGGCAGATTCAGCCCAATGGTAGCAGTGTACAGGAAGAGTTGATGAAAGCGCTTTCAACCCTGATGCGTCGTGAAGTGGAAGTTGTAGGAGCTGGACGTACCGATGCCGGAGTGCATGCGAGCCTCATGGTGGCACATTTTGATTCGGAAAAGGAATGGGATGTTGTATTGCTTGCCGATAAGCTGAACCGTTTGTTGCCTCCCGATATCTCGGTTTATAAGGTTGTTCCCGTAAAAGCCGATGCACATGCACGTTTTGACGCTACTTACCGTACCTATAAATATTATGTGACGGGTGCGAAGAATCCTTTCGGACGTTTTTACAAATGCCGTTTGTTTGGCGCACCGCTTGATTTCGAACGGATGAATGAGGCGGCACAGGTACTGTTTGACTATACGGACTTTACCAGTTTCAGCAAGCTCCATACAGATGTGAAGACAAACAATTGCCGTATTATGGCTGCACGATGGGAGAAAACTGCTGATGAAGAGTGGGTGTTTACCATTCAGGCCGACCGTTTCCTGCGTAATATGGTACGTGCCATTGTAGGAACTCTTTTTGAAGTGGGACGTGGGAAACTTACAGTAGAGGGTTTCCGTAAGATTATTGAACAGAAAGACCGTTGTAAGGCCGGTACTTCTGCACCCGGACATGCCTTGTTTCTGGTCGATATCGGTTATCCCGACGATTTATTTCTGATTTGACTTGGCTGTTCATACGATATTTTTTATCTTGCCGCACATAAATAAAATGTGGTATAAAAAAATAATTGTATGAAGATTTTTAAGTGTATGGCGTGGGGAATGCTGGCCTTTGCTCTTATGACCGGAATTCCTCAAAATGCAAACGCCCAGTCATTATCTCCATCGACCAAATGGCATTGGGATAAAGGAACCATTGTAGTTGAAACTCCTGAACGTCCGGCCGGACAGACTTCTGTTATCGGTCTTACTGCGCCGAAACTGAAAGTGGTACGTGTCGGCTTTGTCGGGCTGGGTATGCGCGGTCCGGGTGCGGTAGAACGTTTTACTCACATTCCGGGAGTAGATATTGTAGCGCTTTGTGATTATGAAAAGGAACGTGCAGAGGCATGTCAGTCTTATCTTCAGAAGGCTAGTCTTCCGAAAGCGGCCATCTATTCAGGAGCAGAAGGATATAAAGAGTTGTGTGCCCGTAAGGATATTGACCTCGTGTATATTGCCACAGACTGGGATCATCATTTTCCGGTAGCTTGCTGTGCAATGGAGAATGGCAAACATGTTGCCATAGAGGTGCCGTCGGCCATGAATCTGGAACAATGCTGGGCTTTAATAGATTTGAGTGAAAAAACTCGCAAGCATTGTGTGATTCTTGAAAACTGCTGTTATGACTGGTTTGAGATGAATACGCTGAACATGGCCCAGCATGGTGTGTTCGGTGAGGTAATACGTGCGCAGGGTGCCTATATCCATAATCTGGATGAGTTCTGGAATTACTATTGGAAAAACGGAAAAGAAGACAAGTTAGGCTGGCGGTTAAGATATAACATGGAGAATCGTGGCGATTTGTATGCTACTCATGGACTCGGCCCCGTGGCACAGGCACTTGACATACATCGTGGCGACCGCATGGTTACATTGGTTGCCATGGATACAAAACCGGTTCGCGGACCTGAACTGGTAGAAAGAGCTACCGGAGAAAAATGTGAAAATTTCCGTGGAGGGGATCATACCACTACACTCATCCGTACAGCTAACGGAAAAGTGATAGAAATTCAGCATAACGTGATGACTCCGCAACCTTACAACCGTCTGTATCAGCTTACAGGTACCAAGGGATTTGCCAATAAATATCCGGTTTCAGGCTATGCACTGGATGCGTCACAGATGGCAGCATCGGGAGTTCAGCCAAAACTGGACGATTTGAATACCCATTCATTCCTTCCAAAAAGCGAAATGGACGCATTGGTTGCCAAATATGAACATCCCATCCTGAAAAAATACGGGGCAATGGCAAAAGAAGTCGGCGGACACGGCGGAATGGACTTTATCATGGATGCGCGTTTGGTATATTGTCTGCAGAACGGTCTTCCTTTGGATATGGATGTTTATGACATGGCTGAATGGTGTTGCCTGGCAGAGTTAGGCGCATTGTCAATGGACAACGGATGTGCTGCCGTTGCTTTTCCCGACTTTACCCGTGGACACTGGCAGGATGTGAAAGGATATAAGCACGCCTTTGCAAGTAAAGCCGATGAAGCCGAAGCGCTGAAAGCCGCAGAAGAAGCTACCGCCAAACTGAAGAAGGAAGGTGCTGCTCAGTGGGCTAAGGAAGCATCCAAATAAACTCTCTTTTATCAGTTTGAAAAAGCACGTGTGCTTTTTTTTTAAAGCATGCGTGGATATAAAGAAAAGCACGTGTGGTTTTACTCATAACGACACGTGCTTTTTTTATTCTGTCTTTCAGATACTTATTGTCTGCATAGTTCCTTGAAGTCACAATAGGCACAATGCGATTTGAATTCGGTTTGTGTGAACGGAATTTCAGGGTTGAATATTTCTTCGAGCAGATTCTTCAGGAGATGTCTGAATTCCGCATCGTATTCCTTAAAGTTGAGTACTTCTTTTTTGTCACGTCCCTTTCCGATGGATATTACGGGAGAGTAGGTGGCCGATGCTGCTTTGTGAATATAGAGCAGTGACGGTGCTACCGGCATATTCTGCCGGTGAGTAAGAATGGCTGCATACAGAAATGTTTGCAATATGTATCCCGGTCTTTTTTCAGCTTGGGTAAACAGTGTCTGCAAATCGGCGGCTCCCGACGGTTCGCCTCCGGTTTTATAATCAACAATGCGCAGAATTCCGTCTTTACTGTCCAGACGGTCTATGATACCCCCGATGCGTATGGTATGTGAAGAGTTGTTTTCGATGGTAAGGTTGAAATCCTCATAAACTTTCTCTTCCATTCCGACAAGATGGAATGGGGTGTATACCTTGTCCTTTTCAAGCAACTGCCGTATATAGTTTACAATTACTTCGGAGTTTAGCAACTGTATACCGTTATATTCGGGCAACTCATCCTGCTTAACTTTGAAGAAAAGCTCCTTGAAAGCCGAATCAACGTAATTTTCTATCAGAGGCTTGTTCTTCAGCAGCCGTTCAATGTCCGCTTCCTGTATGATGTTGCGATTGGCTGTGAGATCCTTGTATATGAGTTCGGCCGTGCGGTGGAAAATGCTTCCGAACATGGCTGAATCTATTTCGGTGCTGACTTCATCCTTGGGGCGCAGACCGGCCACGTAATGGAAATAAAATTTCAGCGGACAGTCGAGATATGTGTTGATGGCGGAGGGAGATATGATTTTATCCTTGCCGAAGAACTGTTTGTGCAGTTTTTCTTTTACGGCTGCTGTTTTGGCGATACATATCTCTTCGCTTGTCATGGGAGCCTGTCCGGCAGTGACAGAAAATTTTTGTATTTCATGTTTGCTTTCTGTAAGCATCTGTAGCATGAATCTTGACATTTCTCCCCGGTTAAGTCCGTCGGACGAGTTGTTATAAAGCAATGCAATGTTTTCAGCCCGCTGAATCATCCGGTAAAAGTAATAGGCATAAACGGCATTCTTATGCTCAATCAGAGTCATTCCGAATGCTTTGCGAAGATTGTACGGGATGAAGGAAGAGTCACCGCTGCTCTTGGGCAGTTTCCCTTCATTCAGTGACAGGATGGCAATATTTCTGAAATCCAGGTTACGGGTTTCAAGAACACCCATTACCTGCAGGCCGATGGCCGGTTCACCATGGAAGGGGATGGAAGTAGTCGACAGAACCTTTTCTATCAGTCGTGCCAGTGTTCCGGTCTGCACCAGGAGTTCTCCGTCTTCAATGAGTGAATAAAAACGGTTCATGGTTACATAAGTCTTGAACAATGATTCGCGGTAAAGCTGGTTGAATGCTTCACTGTTTTCTTCGTCTTTATAAATGTCTGTTACTTTTTGCAAGGCCGTTTTCAGGTAATTGCATAATTCGCTGTTGTTTGATACCGGATGAAACAGTACGGTCAGGAAGCCGTCACGCTGCAGTTCTGAGGGAAGAGGATAAAAACGGTTGTTTTCCGTGAGTTCCTTGTTTAGCTTCTTTGCCTCTTCCGACAGGGTCTGTACGTAAGGATGTTTGAGAATGGCCGACACCTGTGCGTAGTGATAGCGTCCTTTGTCTCTGTCATATCCTTCCGATTGCAGGTTTATAAGGTCTTTGACAAAGCTGTATGCGGGAGTTTGTGTCAGCGGAAATCCCATGGTAATGTTTACATGCTTCACAATGTTGTCGGGCAGTGAATGAATAACCGGCTGCAGCAGCGCTTCATTGCAGAGAACAACAGCTGTTTCCGATTCTTTTTCTCCAAGGTGATTGCGCAGCCATTCCGGAAGTTGGCGGGCCTGTGCGTTTTCTGTTGAGGCTGATATGTACTCAATGTGCTTCGGCTTGTCGAAATTATTGAAATGTTCGGCCGACAGTTCCGATGGGAAGTCGTTAAGATTCCTTCGTATGAACTCTCCGGCTTCATGATTGGCCGTATTCAGATAGTTGATATCATAATCCCAATAGAACATAGCCTTTCCGCTATCCTGCAGTGTTTTGAAAAGTCTGTGTTCTACTTTGTTCAAGACATTGAAACCGACAAAAACATAACGTTCGTATGGCATATTGTCGGGGATAAGTTTCTGACAGGCCTCCCTGTACAGCATACCTTCATAAGCTTCATTTTTTTCTTTGAGTATTTGCCTGAAATCATTATAAATGTTTCCGAGAACATTCCATAACGAGATAAATCGCTGTTTCAGTTCTGTAATTCTTGATATGGAGAAGTTTTGGAAAAACTCCCTGATAGCTTCTTCCTGTTCTTCATTCAGAAAGTCGAAATCATTGTATGACTTCAAATCCTGAAGGTTGCTGAACAGACGCTGGGCATCGACCATGTTTTTGTCGATATCGTCAAAATCGCTGATGAGCAGCTCTCCCCAGAAATAAAACTCGTCCAGTGTTTCATTGCTTCCGGTATGTTTTCTGAATACCTTATATAAAAGGCATACCAGTTCTATCGGGTCGGCCAATCGGGTATCGGTGAGCGAACGGAACATTTCACTGATGGTGAGATAGGCCGGTGACCAGATGGGGTGCGCAGCTTCCTTTGCCAGATATTCGTTAAAGAATAAGCCGGCCCGCTTGTTGGGGAAGATAACGGCTGTGCGTGAGAAATCTCCCTGAAGTTTATCGTATAAATCTTTAGCTACAGTTTCTAAAAAAGTTTTCATAAGCAAACGTTGTTAAACTTGTTCCAGTTCATTCGTGTAAATGTACCATAAATAGCCGTGAACGTTTTTGTATCCCATCCGGCTGAGCAATTGCATGTAATTTTCCACCTGCCGGTTGTATGCGGCACTTTTCTTTCCGAATTTGAAATCTACCACAATCACTTCATTATCTTTAATCATTACGCGGTCGGGGCGTCGTGTCTGCATTTCACCGTTGTCGGTATAGATAATGGAACGTTCGTTGAACAAATCCCATTCTCCCGAAAACCAGTCTTTGGCTTTAGGGTTGGAAAGAGCCTTTTGTATCAGCGTGCGGATTTGTCTGACCGTCGTTTCTGAATCAAACAGGCCTTCGCTGTTCATCTGGTCCAGTATCGGCTCAACATCGTCTGCCGTATGTATGGCCGAAAACAGATAGTGTAGCAGCCTTCCTTGCTTGATATAGTGGGTCTGGTCATCTTCTTCGTTATTGTTTATGAATTCGGCCGAACGGTTTGACTGGCGGAAATCTATCTTGTTGTCAAATGATTCCATTTTTACGATGCGGCTCTGTGACGGACTTGTGAGGCGGTTTGTACTTTGGCTTTTCTCTTTTTTCCTTTCTGTGGGGCAAAGAGTGCCAAAGGTGAAAATGTTTTCTTCAAATTTCCCGTCAAGGCGTCTGCTGACCAGTTCTAAGGTTTCATATAGCAGCGTCGAGATACTGTTGCTCTTTCCACCGTTGGCCATTACTATAAGATTCTTTGACGCACGTGTAAATGCTACATACAGCAGATTCAGGTTATCGACCCACAACTGCAGGCGTTCATGGTTGTAGTCACTGCGGTAAGTAGACTGCAGCATGGCCTTGGAATAGTTTACGGGAACGATGTTCAGGTCATTATACGGCGCGTCTTCCGGAGTACACCATATCAGCTGGTTGTTTACTTCATTTTCAAGGCTCCAGTCACAGAAGGGGATAATGACGGTATGAAATTCCAGTCCTTTTGATTTGTGGATAGAGTATATGCGGATACCTTCCAGTTCGCCCGACGGTATGGTCTTGTTTCTCAAGTCGTCTTCCCAATAGGTAAGGAAGGAGTCAATATCTGAGGAATTTTCCTGAAGATAATCGCTTACGGCATCGAAGAATGCGAAGAGATAGGCATCCTGTTCCTGAAGAGCCGAAAGGTTGAATATGCGGAAAATACTTTCAAGCAATTCGTAAAGCGGCATGATCTTCAAGGTATTCTGTTCGTTTAGGAACTGCTGTGGAATGAAAGACCTTGTGTCGTTCAGTAACAGCGTGTTCCAGTCAACCGTATTTTTCAGCACTTCGCGCTGGTATACGGAAGCAAGCCGGGCCAATGCAATGGTGTCATCGGGAGCGGTCAGATAACGTAATGCATCAATAAGCGCGCAAACGCATGATGAGGCATCAAGACGGAACGCTTCATCGGAAACGATTCTGAAAGGCTGGTTTTGGCTGAAATAGTTTGCAATGACAGGAATATTCTTGTTCTTGCGTACCAGGATGGTAATGTCTGAGAGGTTTACGCCTTCATTGACAAGACTGTTTACCTGAGATGCCAGTTGCTCCAGCGTACGTTCTTCATAAGTCATTTCTTCATTTTTGTCAAGAAACTCAATACGTACATATCCTTTGGTCTCTTTTCTGGGCGATTCCTGGCATACATCCTGATAAGCCTGAATCAGGTCTTCGCAATCCTGTTCTGTTTCCTCGCGGTAAATGTTATTCAGCCAGGCACATCCGGCCGTAAAGATTTCGTTGTTGAAACGTATGATGTTGCTTTCACTGCGGCGGTTGATGTTCAGGTGTTTTTCAATAATGGGAAATGTTCCGTTCATTTTGCCCCGCAAGTTGTTCAGAATACTCCAGTCTCCGTTTCGCCAGCGATAAATGGACTGTTTGACATCACCTACGATGAGGCTGCCCGAACCTTGTGCCAGACTTTCGGTAAGCAATATTCTGAAGTTGTTCCATTGCATGCGTGAGGTATCCTGAAATTCGTCAATCATGACATGTTTCAGAGTGGTACCGATTTTTTCAAATACGAACGATGAGTCGCTGTCCTGTATCAGCCTTCGCAGCAGATTGTTGGTATCCGACAGCAGAAAGCGGTTGGCACGCTGGTTTTCTTCACGTACTTCTTCATCAATGTGTGTCAGTAGCCGCATATGGTTGAGATAACGGAGAGAGAGGTTGCTTGAGTTGAGCTTCCAGTTACAGGCGGCGCGGTATTTTTCAGCTTCTTCAAGCAGCGGGATGAGCTGTGATGATGCCAGTGAGATAATCTCCTTACGATATGGTGATGACTTTGAAGTCCAGTTTTCGGGAGCTTCCAGACAACCTTTTACTGTTTCGTTCCGTATAGAGTCATCGTAATTGTTGTTTCTCAGTTTTACGAAATAACTCATGATGCCTTTTTCTTTCCGTATCAGGTCTTCTGGACGTATTCCGCTTTGCTCCATGATGCTGAAAAACTGTTCGGCAAATCCGTTCATCACGTCTTTTACCTCTTCCTGAACATATTCCAGTTTCTTTTTATACTGAGGGATGGTTTGTGAATCTTTCAGCTTCTCACGCAATTGGTCTCCTTTTTCGATGTAAGTCTCGTCGAATATGTTTCTTCCGAACGATTTTATTTCGTTGGATACATTCCAGCGCTTGTCATTGGCAATACGTTCCTGAATGAATTCCAGCAGCCAGGTAAGAATAGCCGACTTGCGGTCCAGTTTCTCAATCATGGCGTCAACAGCATCGCTCAGTACTTCCTCGTTGCTCAGTACAATGTTCATGTTTGCACCCAGCTCCAGTTCGCGGGCCAGATTGCGCATTACCGATTGAAAAAACGAGTCGATGGTTTCTACCCTGAAACGGCTGTAGTCATGAATCAGCAGTGACAATGCCTTGCGTGCCCTGTCGCGTATTTCTTCTTCGGGCAGCTTCATGGATTCTTTTATCACATCCAGGTAGGCTTCTGAACTGCTGTCGGCGATAGCTATTCCGAAGAGTTGCCCCAGAATACGCTCTTTCATTTCGGTTGTGGCCTTGTTGGTAAACGTCACAGCCAGAATGTTACGGTACGCATAGGGGTTGGATATGAGTAATTTGATATATTCTACGGCCAGCGTAAACGTCTTTCCCGAACCGGCCGAAGCTTTATATACGATGAGTTCCGAATTGTTTTCCATTTTTTGAATGTACTAAGATATGTGGTATGGAATAAATTTGATGATGTAAAGATACGAATCAATCACTTATTACCCAACATCGGAAAAATGATAATTTATAAATAAAAAAATAGCCGTTATGATTTTCAGAATTATAAGTTATTAAGGAATGAAATGAAGGATATAAAAAATAAATTCACTCAAGTTTCGGATTTAGAATATTTCGATGAGAAGTAAATAAAAAAGGCTTTGA
>OBKR01000772.1_pt1 | contig 32677 bp, 25 predicted proteins | sample 1518991 | NCBI WGS metagenome assembly OBKR01 (sample SAMEA2452117, study PRJEB22498) | human gut metagenome | biome: human feces; feature: human gut; material: feces | place: Australia | collected 2012
TGAAACTGGACAGAAACAAATGGAATAATGAGTATAACAAATGCAACAAACTATAGAGAACCAGATGTTATTGTAAACAATCAATCTTATGATATAGATAGTTATTCATATATGCATAATAGTGGATTAGGACAAACAAGATATGAAATGTTAGCACAAGAATTAGAGCAAAACTATTTAGAAATAATGGAAAGCATAAAGAAATATGGAGGCTTTTATATAGGAAGATATGAACTAGGATACGAAAATAATCAAGCAGTAGTAAGAAAGATGAATACAAACAATAATAATATAAATTGGTATACAAGTTATAAGAGATGTTTAACATTAAAAGGAAATAATGATAATATAAAAACAATGATGATAACAGGAAGTTTGTGGGATGAGACATTAGAGTGGTTAGTGAAATCAGGAGCAACGAATTCAGCAGGAACAGCATTAACATATCAATTAGTAGAAAGCATTTCAACAACATTCGGAAATTATAATAATGCAACATTTAATTATATAGCTCAAAATGCAGAACAGCCATTAGAAACGGAGACGAAAGCAGTAAATACAAGTACAAGAATACCAACAGGAAGTGCAGAATATACGAAGACGAATAACATATATGACATGGCAGGAAATGTATGGGAGTGGACTACAGAGGCCAGCTCTACTTACATCAGGGTCTATCGTGGTGGCAATTTCTACTACCACGGCAGCTACAGTCCTATGGCAAACCGTACCTACGACAATCCGAGCAGCTACAGTGGCGTACGGGTGCAGGAGCTTACTTTGTATAAAATAGGGTATCCTGAAACACTGTATCCTGATACAGCACCAAGAAGAGTAACAAATTGAAAACATAAAAGGCGAGAAAGTTTTTCACAAGTTCATATAAAAAGTAAATAAAAAGCCAAACAATTCTTTTTAGAATTGTTTGGCAAAATATAAAAATAAACTTATTGTCGAGAGTTATATTTTTATAAAGTTAAATAATTGAATTGAATTGAATTAATGAGGTAGTAGAATATTAAGCAGAAAGGAAAAAATGAAATATATAGAAATACTACAAAATTTACAAAAAGAAGAGCCAGACCACATAATTCTAATGAAAAATGGAATCTTTTTTATAGCAATAGGAAAAGATGCAATAGAATTAAATAAATTAATAGGACTTCAATTAACATGTATGAAAAAAGAATTATGCAAAGTTGGTTTTCAAACTAAGAGTTTGGAAAAATATATAGAAAAAATAAAAGAAACACAAAAATCATTTATAATATATACATATAATAAAGAAACCCAAAAAGAAGAAAAAATATATCAATATACAAATGAGCCAGTAACTGAAACAAAAACATGTAATGATTGTAACAAATGCAGTAGAAAAAAGAAACAGAAGATGAAATAATAGAAAGAGTAAAAAAACTTGGAACAATATCTTAATATACAAGATAAGAAAAAGCAAGAACAAAGAATAATAGAAAATAATTGCTTAACAATAATTCCAAAAACAGAAAGATATATACAATATATGCTTGATTTAATATTAAAATTACCAAGAACAGAAAAATTTAATATAGGAACAGAATATAAGACGAGTATGTATCAAATGATGGAAGAAGTAATTTATGTTAGTAAACTACCACTTGAAGAAAGATATACACATGTTATAAAAATAGATGTTTTAGTTCAATTACAAAGAATATATTTAAGGCTTATGAAAAATAATAAATGGATTGATGAAAGAAAATTTAAAATAGCAATAGAGCAATTAGGCGAAATAGAAAAAATATTTAGGAAAAAATAGAAGGGAGGTATACCAAAGAAATGAACAAAAAGAAACTTACGAAAAAAAGTATAATATTAAGAACAATAATTGTACTAATAGCAGTAAGTATAGTAATTGGTATATATGTATTAAACAAAACACAAGAAATTGATAAATCTACAATGTCATCAGAATTACAAAGAACACAAGCATATGATGATGTAAAAGATGGAGATAATGCAATAAAAGATAATGCTGGAAATACAGTAAATGCAGTAAAATTTGATGCATTTTTCTTAAAAGATAAAAATGGAGACGGAGTAGCAGAATCAATAAGAGGAACATGTAATGAAATAGGAAGCCAAGCAAGTTTATACATGGAATTAAGTGTACTTGAACAAGGAAGACTAAAAGATGGAAAAATAATAATTAATTCTAACAACTTCTATTTTAATACAACAATTGTAAAAGACAATGAAGTGAAAGAAAACTATATTTCATCGAATACCAAAGAAATAAACTTTAATGAAATAGGTAATGGTACACAAAAACTATTAATAGGTTCTGTTCGTTCTGGCGATTATTCAAATTCATATAGTAAAACAAGTGCAATTGGAAATGATACAACAAAATATAGTAAAGAAAATTCAGTAACATTTTCAGGAACATTTGTAGACACAGATGGAAATGAAAAATCATTCTCAAAAGAAGTTCCATTTACAGTTGACTGGTATGGTGAAACACATGTAGAAATTGATCCTAAAAGTCAAACTGTAGAAGTTACAGAAATGAATGATTTATCTACAGAAGATGGAGTAAAATTAAATTTTAATATTAGAACTGTAGAAAATAAAAACCAATTAAGTATATCAAGTTCAGAAATTAGTGGAACTATACCAGAATTAAATGGATATAAACCAACATCAGTAAAAATATCTGGAACAAATGTAACATATACATATGATGCAGAAATAAGTGAGTTTACAGCACAAAGAACAGCTGTGTTAAATGAAACTGGAGTTATAACTTCAAATGGATATTCTTATTCATACTCTTCTGGTAATAGATATACAGAATTTAATTTTGAAATAACATATCCGGAAGAAGCATATACAGCTTTAGGTCAAGATGTAACAAGTTTCGAATTAGCAATTCCAGTACAAGCAGTAACAAGAGGATATAACAATCCAAATGAAGAAGATGGATTTATAAGCCCATATGTGTCAAATACTGCAACAGGAATAGTAACAACCACTTGGGAAAAACATGTAGGACAATTATATGATTTTGCTATATATGTAGGAACATATATGGGTTCACCATATAATACATATGTTATTCAAAAGAAGAAACCATTAAACATTTATAATGGAATATCAGCAGAAGAAAAAAATGATACATATTTAGTACAGTGGAGAGCATATACAGGCTCAAATGGAGAAACAGATGGAATAGTAATGAATGAAACCACAGGAAAAACAGACTCATTCTTAAACACATCTGGAAAATATGAATCAATGGATGAATTAACAACAAATGTAGGAATTTACTTTAGTGGTGCAAACAATGCATTAAACTCTGACGGATGGATTAAAGTATACGATGCAGACACAGATACTTTAATAAATACATTTACAGAAGAAGACTGGTCAGACTATACTTCTTCAAATCCATATAAATACGAAAATTCTATAAAACATATTAGAGTAGAAACAAGTAGTACAAATGAACAATGTTATTTCTATGTAAACAATGTAAAAGAATTAGATGATGAATATATAACAACAAATTACACAAAAGAAGAATTTGACAATTTATCATATATATACAGTTATTTAGATGGAAAAATGATAAAACCAAAAACAGATGAAAATGAAGAAACAACATATTGTTTCAAAGAAAGTGAAAGTAATAGAGCATTATACCAAGCACCAACATCTGTTGCAACAATATCAATAAAAGACAATACAATATCAACACATGTAACAGCAGAACATCAACAAATAACAATCTCAACGCAAACATCAGGATATAATGAACAAGGATGGAAAAACAGTTCATTCTTAGTACAATTGCCTAGTGAAGTAATCTTAGGAGAAATCAATAGTGTAACAACAAATAACTCAAATGTAAAAATAACAGCATATGATATATATGAAGAAGAAGGAAACTATTACATAAAAATATTAACAGAAAACTCACAAGAAGAAACATTTAACATTGTAATAGATTGTGATTTAACACCAGATCCAAGAATACCTAAAACAACAAAATATGTAAAATTATGGGCAAAAAATGGAATAGCATCAGACTATTATTACTCAGGACAAGATACATATGATGTTGATGGAAACTCTAATACAACAGAAAAAGTAAATTATAGAGAAACATCATTCACATTTGACCCAGGTTCAAGTTTAAGTACGACACAAATAGGAAGTAATTATGATGGTGAAGGTGGAATAACAATAGCACCAAGAGTTGCAAAAACAGACAAAGGACAAAGAACAGCAACAATTACAGTATCTGCAACAAACAACTACACATATGATATACAAGATTTAAAAATATTAGGTGTAGTACCATTTGAAGGAAACAAATTTGTAATAAGTGGAAATGACTTAGGTTCAACATTTACAACATATATAAGTAAAGGTGGACTATCAACAATAACAAATTCAATAAAAGATAAAGTAACAATATATTATTCAACAACAGAAAGACCAAGTAAAGATGTAGATGACCCTGCAAATGGTTGGAAAGTAGCAGATGATATAGAAGATTGGACAAAAGTAAAAACATATTTAATAGTATTAGACAACTCATACAAATTATCATCAGGAGACAAAATAGAATTTGAATATGAAATCAATTTACCAGAAGGTATTGATTACAATAAAGTTTCATATTCAGAACATGCAATATATTTTGCATTACACACTAAAGAAGGATTATATTACACATCAACAGGTTCAGCAAAATTAGGATTTATGATTGCAAAACAATATGACTTAGAAATTGTAAAATATCAAAAAGACACAGAAAAAACATTACAAGGAATAACATTTGCAATAACAGAAGATGGAGAAGAATCAAGTACAATAAAAACAACAGATGCAAATGGAAAACTCTTAGTAATAGGTTTATATGCAGAAAGATATTATACAATAAAAGAAATAAAAGCAACAGATGATTATGTATTAAATCCAGAAGAAATAAGATTTTATACATATACAAAAATTAATGAAGATGGAACAGAAAGTTTATACTTAACATATCCAGATAAAGAAAATGAGAGTACACATCTAAACATAATTTATAAAACAGTTAGAGATGATAATGTAACACCACCAACAAATGGTAATGACTACAGAATTCAAGTAAAAATTGATAATGAAGTAAAAGCAAAATTAAAAATAAATAAAACAGATTTAACTGGAAATGTATTAAAAAATGTTAAATTTACATTAACAGGTGAAGGCAAAAATGGAGAAATATTAACAACAGATAAAAATGGAGATATTAATACATCTGGATTATTCTTAGATAAAGAATATACATTAGAAGAAATAAAAGCAATAGGATATTATATGCCACAAACAAAAATTAAATTTACAATAACAAATAACAAAGGAAACTTTGAATTAAATTATACAGATAATGGAACAACAAAAACAAAACAAATTACAGTTGATGATGAAATACCAACAATTGAATTAAATATGCAAAATGAAAAAATTCCTACATATAGCTTACAATTAACAAAATATGCAAAAAATGAAAAAGACTCTAGTGGAAATGATAAGAAACTAGGAAAAGCACAATATTTAATTAAAGGCGAAGGAATTAAAGATGAAGGTAAAATTTATACAACAGATGACAATGGTGTTCTTACAATAAATGATTTGTATGAATATGTAAATGGAAAATATATAACAGGTGAATATATATTAAAAGAAATTTATGCACCTGAAGGATATTCTATAGATTCTACTGAATTGAAATTCAAGGCATATAGAGAGAATGGAACATTGAAAATACAAATTCTTGAAGGAGAAGATGTAATTAGAAAAATTACAGTTGATGGAGCAGAAACAACAGATTTGAATATTACAAATGCAAGTTCTACAACTCCAATAATTGAAATAGGTGTTGAAGATGGACAAATCTTCTCAATATATAAATATTATCAAGATGGTACAAGTTCAGCCAAAAAACCAATACCTGGAACAAGGTTTAAAATAACAGATTTAAATGGAAATTATGTTACAGGCTCAGATGGTAAAATTGTAGGTGAATGGTTTGATACAACACAAGCTCAATTACCAGTACCTGATATAACATTATCATCTACTGGAACATATCAATGGACACAAAGAGATGATGGTACTTGGGAAAGTACAGGATGTTATAATGTAAATAGTGCTATAGGAACATTAACTTCAAATGAGTTTGTTTTAAAACAAAATGCAACATTACAATTTGAATGGACAGTATCATCAGAAAGTGCAAGCTATGATTATGCATATTATACAATTACAAATGTAGAAACAAATAAAACAGTAAATGGAACAGGAACATCAACTAAAATTGGAGGAACAGATAATGGAACAACGTATGATAGTTTAAAATTTTTGAAAGTTTCCTTAGACTTAGAGCCAGGAAAATATAAAATAGAGTTTACATATAGAAAAGATGGTTCAGTAAATAAAGGTCTTGATTCAGCATTTGTAAAAAATGTAGGATTTGAGCAAAAAGAAGTTGAAAAAACGGGATATTATGCAGTAACAACAGATTCAAATGGTCAAATAACAGCAAACTTAGCAGAAGGATTATATAAAGCAATAGAAGTATATACAAATGATAGATATATATTACCAGAAAAAGAAGCAGATAGAACATATTATTTTGGAATTGGTGCATCACAAGCAGCAACTTGGGACTGGGTAACAGGTTTAACAGGACAAGGTTGGAACTATGTAAATTCAGTTGCATCACAGAAAGATGGAGGAGTAATAGCAGTTGGCTCATTCTCTAAATATTCAACAGATGTTGTAGCAAATGCTGTAGATGGAATAGATATAGATAATGATGGAATAGTTGATAAAATATCAGAAGGAAGTAATGACGGATTAATAATATCGTATGATACAGATGGAAAAGTAGTGTGGGCAAAAACATTTGGAGGAGATAGTGATGATTCATTACACAAAGTTATTCAAACATCAGATGGTGGATATGTTGCAGTTGGATATGCTGAAAGCAATTCAGTAAAATATGATGGAAAAGTAATAAGTGAGCTTTCAAGAACATCAACAGATAATTTATCACAAAAAGATGCAATAAATAAGTAAAGATGGAGCTTATGAATGGGGATTAAGAATTGGTGGAACAGGTGATGATGAAATACAATCAGTAATAGAAACAAGTGAAGGAAATTTTGCAATTACAGGAAAATATTATAGTTCAACATTTAACTTTTATGATAGAGCAGTAACAGAAGTCAAAGGAACAATGACAAACACAGGAGAAAGAGATGCATTTGTAGCATCATATTCTTCAACAGGTGTATATCAATGGAGCTCATCAATAGGAGGCTCAAGTAATCAAGATGCACCAGATTTAACAGAATATTCTGCAGGAATTGCAGTAGCATCAAATTCAAGTACATCAGCACGTATCAGCTTATATTCATTAACAGGATCAACTATAAAAAGTGCATTTTCAATAGGTAGTGGAACAAGTAAAATAACAAGTTTAGACACATATACAGATGGAACAATCATTGCAGGGGTAAACTATACAGGAACACAATTTGATGCAGGAATATATAAAGTAACAACAACAGGAAGTGCAACAAGAATTTATGAATTAACAGGAACTTATGATGAATATGTATCAGATGTACAAGTAACATCAGATGGAGGAATTTTATTTGGAGGTTGGTATTATTCAACAGATACAGCTGGAAGTGATGGAACAACATTTGAGGAAAAATCTGGAGAATATGCATGTGATGGATATGTAATAAAACTAAATTCAAAAAATGTTGTTGAATATTCAAGTAGATTATATGGAGATAATTACGATGGAGTAAATTCAGTTACAGAAACAAGAAATGGTGCATTAGCATCAGGAGGATTTTTCAATTCGTCAACATTAAGTGCAACAAATTGTGAAATAGAAAAAGATGAAGAAGATACAACACCAAAAGAACAAGTTCTTACAAAGGTTGGAAATTCAGAAGCATTTGTAATTTTAGAAGGTTCTGCAGGGGCAGCTGTAGCAGAAGCACAAAAAATTGAAGTTGAAAATAAAGTAAAAACATTTAAAATAACAACAGAAGTAAAGAAAAATAACAATGTAGCTGGTGGAGATATAGATGGACAAACAGGTGTAACGATAGATGGAGTAGAATATACAAAAGACGGAATACGTTATGTAGAAAAAGTAAACTATGGAGATAATTCAAAAAATACAATAAAAATAACACCAGAAACAAATTACATAATAGACAGTATAACAATAAATGGAAAAGAATATACAAACTTCACAACAGCAGATGATGGAACAGTAACATTACCAATATTTGATAATGTCTTAGAAGATAAGCACATTGTAGTACAATTTAGTAATACAATGGCAAATATAGAAGTAAACCATTATTTATGGACAAGGGAAGATGGACCAACTACAACAAAAGTAGCAGAAACGCAAACAAGTACAGGAGAAGTTGGAACAGCATATGAAACAACACCAAATACAGATATAGAATATGTAATTATTACAAATTCAGACTATTATGGAGAAAATTTACCAGAAGGAGTAGTAGGAAGTGATTATTACATTCCAACAAACTATAAAGGAACATATACAGAAGGAACAAAAGAAGTAATAAACTACTATTACAAAGAAAAAACATACAAATTAACAGTACATCACTATTTAGATGGAACAACAGAATCAGTACCACTTAAAGGTTCAACAACTGGTGAAAAAGTACCAGATGAAATAACAGAAGATTTAAAGAAAGATAGTGAATATACAACAACACAAGCTGGTGAAACAAAAATAGATTACTCAATTTACGAATTAGTTTCAATACCAGAAAATGCTACAGGAACAATTCAAGAAGATACAGAAGTAACATATTATTACAAAATAAAAACAGCAGATATTAGAATAACAAAAGTAGCAGAAGAAGATCATGAAAAAACACTAGCAGATACACAATTTGTATTATATCAATTTATTGGAACAACAGAAAAAGATGAATTGATAGATACAAAAAATGTAAATAATTCAGATTGGAAACTAGTTGGAACATATGCAACAACAAATACAGGTATATTAAAACTAGAAAACTTACCAATAAATGAAGAATATAGATTAATAGAAATAAAAGCAACAGAAGGAAGAATAATTCCAGATGGACAATGGAAAATTCAATTTGTTACTGGAAATTATGACACAACAGATACATCAATAGTTACTATTAATGGGGTACCATTTAAAATAAATGCAATAGGAAATCCACCAGCTATGGTAAAAACAGAGGATGGAAAACTATTACTTCCAAACAAGGAATATTATAAATTTCCAACAAGTGGAAGTATAGAACTAAAAATGTTTTATCAAACTGGAATGATTATTGTTGCGATAGGGGTTGTTATAATGGCTCTTATAATAGTAAAAAGGTGTTATGTAAAAAACACTAAAAAAGTAAAGAAAGGGAGAAAACACTAATGAAAGAAAAAACATTATTTAAAGCAATAGTTGTTGCTATTGCAATTGTCCTAATTGTTATGGGACTAAATTTACAAGCATTTGCATCAATAACTACAACAACAAATACAAAAAATATTACTGTTTCAGGAATTGAAGCAGGAGTAAAAGTATCTGCATATCAATTAACAACAGTTAATTATGATTATACAGCAGACCAACCACAAGCTGTTCCATATACTTGGAATAGCAGTGTAAAAACATGGGTAGATGCTAATTATTCAACATATTCAAACCCAGAAAACTTTTATAAAAATGTAACAAGTAATTCTGATGAAGCAAAAGAATTTTATAGTGCATTATCAGGAGCTATAAAAGCTGGAACTGTTACATTAACAGCAAAAACAGAAACTGCAACAGGAACAGCATCATATCCTGTTACAGATGATAAATTAACAGGAACAGTTACATTCACAGGATGTGAAATGGGAACATACCTAATTTTAATTGAAAATGGTTACATGGTATATACACCATCTGTAATAAATTTAACACCAGAATTTGATAGAACATCAAATGAATGGAAATTACCAGATTCAATGGTAGTAACAGTAAAAGCAACTAATCCCCAAGTTACAAAAACTGTTACAGACACAGCAAAAAACAAAGATAATTACAGTACAAAAGATGTAATACCATTTACAATTGTTGCAGATATACCAACATATTTAACAGGAAGTTTATCAAAAACATATAAAGTTGGAGATATATTAAGTAATGGTTTAAAATTAGATGAATCAACAATTAAAGTATATGGACAAAAAGGTTCAGGAAATCCTGTTGAATTAACAAAAACAACAGATTATACAAGTTCAGTAACAGGAACAACATCATTTGAGATTAATTTTAAATATGATCAAATAAAAAATTATGATAAAGTAAGAATTACATATAGTGCATCACTTGCGAAAGAAACGATAACAATTGTTGGTGGGGCAGGAAATACAAATACAGCTAATTTAACATATAGTAACAACCCATATGTAGCAGATTCAACACAAACACAAGAAACAACTAATACAGTATTTACATATGGTGCAGAAATCACAAAAACAGATAAAACATCTGGTGAAGCATTAACAGGTGCTGAATTTGAATTAACAAAAGATTCAAACAAATTATATTTTGTAAAAACAGCTGATGGAGTATATTATCAAGCAAATAGCTCTGATGTAGGAGCAACAACAACTTTAGTAGTTGATAATAATGGAAAATTAAACATATTTGGTTTAGCAGAAGGAACATATAGTTTAACAGAAACAAAAGCACCTTCAGGATATAATAAATCAGCAGAAACAAAAGAAATAAAAATAACAGATGCTGACTTAAATGGAGCATTAGATGATGAAACAGGTTCAACAGGAATTTATAAATTAACATTCCCTAACTCACAAGGATTCCAATTACCAGTAACAGGTGGAGCTGGAACAGTAGCATTTGTTGCAGGAGGAGTTGTATTTGTTGGATTAGGTATTGCATTACTTGCAATTGCTATGAAAAAAGGAAAAAAAGTAAATGAAAAATAATAGTGAAAAACTACTATTAATAATATCAATAATCTTTATAATACTAGGGGTAGGAATTTTCCTATACCCTAGTATTAGTAATTATTTGGCAGAAAAAAATCATATTGATATAATTAGAAACTATGATGATTTAATTGTAAAAATAGATGAAGAAAAAATAAATGAGGAAAAAGAGAAGGCTAAAATATATAATGAAAATTTGTCTGGAGATCCGGTACATGACCCATTTGTTATAGGAAGCGGATATGCTTTACCTGAAAATTATAAAGAAGTACTTAATGTTAGTGATGATGGTGTAATGGGATATGTTGAAATTCCCAAAATTTCAGTATATTTACCAATATATCATGGAACAAGTGATGAGGTACTTGAAAAAGGTGTAGGACATATTCAAAATACTTCTGTACCTATTGGTGGAAATTCTACACATAGTATATTAACAGGACATACAGGTTTGCCAAATGCAGAATTATTTACAAGACTTGATGAACTTGGAATAGATGATATTTTCTATATTCATGTTTTAGGTGATGTATTAACATATAAAGTTTTTGAAACAAAAGTTATATTACCAGATAAAATTGATGAATTACGAATATTAAATGGAAAAGATTATGTAACATTAGTAACATGTACACCATATGGAGTAAATTCACATAGACTATTAGTAAAAGCAGAAAGAGTAGAATATGAGGAATATTTTGCAAATAAGGACAATACTAATAATGAAGGAACAAACACTAAAACAGAAAATGTAAGTAAACATTATTATTTAACTGGAACACAAATTGGTATTGTAATATTGGCTTTAATTTTGATGATTACTGTAATTATTATTGTATCAATGAGAAACAAAAAGAATAAATATAAAATAAAAAAATAGCATATACAAAATTTTAAGATAGGGTGTGATAAATTTGAAAGAAAAAATATTAATTATAATTTCAATTATATTGATTTTAGTTGGTATATCAATGTTTTGCTTTCCACATGTAAGTAATTTTGTATATGAAAAGGGTGTTGAAAGAGACAAAGAGGAATTTGTTGAGAAAGTAACAAGAAGTGAAAATGAAGAAGTTCTAGATAGATTATATAAAGATTTACAAGAAAAAAATAAAATACTTTATAAAGATATGCAAAATAATTTAATAGATCCATTTTTATATGAACAACCAGCAATAGATTTAAGTGAATATGGTATTTATAATAATGTTATAGGATATATAAATATTCCTAAAATGAATGTTGAGCTTCCAATATTATTAGGTGCAAATTCTTCTAATATGTTAAAAGGTGCAGTTCATCTTACAGAAACCTCTTATCCAATAGGTGGAATTAATACAAATAGTGTTATTGCTGCACATAGGGGATATGGTAAAGCGAGTTTATTTAGACATATAGAAAAACTTGAAGTGGGTGATGAAATTTTTATAAAAAATTTTAAAGAAGAACTTACTTATGTTGTATATGATATTAAAATTATTGAACCAGATGATTTTGAAGAATTGAAAATTCAAGATGGTGAAGATATAATTACATTGATAACTTGTCATCCATATCGTATTAATTCACATAGATATATTGTAAAAGCAAAGAGAAAATAAAATAGCATTACGAAATTTTCCACTTATGGAATATTTTCGTAATGCTTTAATTTATAATGTTTTAAATTTTATATAATTTAGTAGGTTTGAGTAAATTATATATTATAATTATAATTTATAGTAACACTAGGTGAAGGATATGCAGTATCATCTATCATTATTTTAGACCAGTCTTCTTGAGAACCTTTATAATTCAATATTGAAAGTTCATTAAAAAATCCAGTTCCTATTTTTTCAATACTTTTTGGCAGTAAGACTATTAAGTTCCAATTATTAGATTCAAAAGCATTATTTGCAATAACTTTCGTTCCATCTTTTATTTCAATTCTTTTTCTTTGGCTCAAACTACCTTTATAAGTGTAGTATATATTTCCTATATAAACATCTTTATTATTTGTTTGACTTTTATACCACTTCGTTCCTGTAAATGAATTTCCATAAATTGATGTTACACTTTCTGGAATATCAATATTTTCCAAATTAGAACAATTTTTAAAAGTATTTGATCCTATTTCTGAAACAGTATTTGGAATTATGATTTCAGTTAATCCTTTGCAATATATAAAAGCATTGTCTGAAATTTTCTCAATACCAGAATTTAAAGTTATTTTACTTAAATTTGTAAAACATCCAAATGAAGTAGTTGGAATATTTTTTACAGTTGAGGGAATATTAACACCTTTTAATTTTGGAGTTCCTGCCATAGAACTTGTTTTTGTTTCGCCATATTTACTTAATTCGTTTATTTGGCTTGATATTACTAAGTCTCCATCAAGATTATAACTTATCTTTGTAAGTTTTTTTCCATCTACTGTTATATCACCATTATCTATAAGCTCTTTCCAAGATTTTATTAATTGAGTTGTTCCAGCTTGATACAATCCAGGTTTTAATTCATCATCATCTTCTAAATTAAAATTTATGTTATGACTTCCAATTATTATAGTGCCATCATTTTGAACTTGTTCTATTTCATTATCATATAAAAGTCCTTTTTCTTTTAAAGTTTCTAATAGTTCTTCAAGTGTTTTTGCAGTAGAAAACCCCATTTCATTGTCTGTTCTAACATTACTTTTCCAGAGGTTACAATATTCTTCAACAGAGCCACCTCTGCTTTCTTCTTTTGATTTTTTGGCTTGTTTTATAATACTATTTTCTCCTGTAAATAGATTTATGCTTACTCCTGCAAGTATTAACATTACTATTATTGTTACGGCTAATGCTATTAAAGTTACACCTTTATTTTTCATATAATCACCTATCTTTTTTTCTTTTGATTACATATATATTTTAATAGATTTTTTAATATATATCAATACAAGTTTGTAATTTTTTGCATATCTTCTGGTAATTCACAGTAAATATCTATAACTTTATTTGAAATAGGGTGAATGAAAGAAATATGATAGCTATGCAATGCTTGCCTATTGATTAGATCAGATTTTGAGCCATATAAAGAATCACCAATAAGAGGATGACCAATTGCACTAAAATGTACTCTTATTTGATGTGTACGACCTGTTTGCAATACACATTTAATAACAGACATATTATTTAGTTCATTAATAACAGAATAATCTGTAATTGCAGTTTGACCATTTTCAGAAATACATCTTTCAATAATACTTCCATCTTTGCGAGAAATAGGAAGGTTAATAGTACCAGTTTTTTCTTTTAAAATTCCAGAAACAATTGCTATATATTCTTTCTTTAAAATATGTGAATTCATTTGTTGAATTAAACACTCTTGAATATATTCATTTTTTGCAAAAATTATAATTCCAGAAGTATCTAAATCAAGCCTATTAACAGGTCTAATTTTTTTCTTCAAACCAATTGAATCAAAATAAAATCTAACTCCATTTGATAAACTATCTTTAAAATGTAAAATAGATGGGTGTACAGCAATTCCAGCAGGCTTATTTAATATTAATAATCCATTATCTTCATATAATATATTTAGTTTCATTTGTGTTGAAACAATATTATCATTTTCTTCTTCATAATTTAAGTCAACTTTTATTGTGTCTCCATAGTTTGGTCGATTTCGTGTGTCTGTTTGCATGCCGTTTAATAAGACAAGATTGTTGCTTATTACTTTGTGCATTAATCTTGCAGAAAGTTTGAATTCTTGTTTTAAAATTTGATTTATATTTGTATATTTATTATCTATAACTTTATATTCTAAGTACATATTAGCCTCCGCAATTATTTTACAAAATCTTTTATAAATAGTCAAATTTATTGTAAAACTCCAAATACAAATTGACTATCTGTATAAAACTTGATATAATAACATACGTAGAAAATAAGGCAGAAGAAGGGAAATGAAACAAAATAATGAACATAGTAGAAAAAATATTCAAACATATAAAACTAGTATCAAAACACAAATGGGTAGTATTCAAATTAGCATGTAAAGTAGGAATACCATGGAGAGGATTTATGCATGATTGGTCAAAATTCTCACCAGAAGAATTTTTTGAAAGCGTAAAATACTATAATGGTAAAAAAAGCCCCATAATAGTATGTAAGCAAAAAAATGGATATTCAAAAGCATGGCTACATCACAAAGGAAGAAATAAACATCATCCAGAATATTGGGTAGACTGGGCATTGCCACAAAAAGCAATAATAATGCCATATAAATATGCAGTAGAAATGGTATGTGACAAAATGGCAGCTGGAATAGTATATAATGGTAAAGATTGGAAACAAGACACACAAATAAAATATTATATGAAAGAAAGAGAAACATCAATAGTACATCCACAAATAGACAAATTTTTATTAGAAATATTTACACAAGTAAGTGAACAAGGAATAGATAAAACATTTACAAAAAAGAATATTAGAGAAGTATATGACAAATATTGTGTAAGAATGGAGAAATTAGATGAGAATAAGGTTTAAACCATGGGCAAGACCAGAATTAGAAGCAAGTAAATTTTATAGAGACAATCCAGAAGAATTAAAAGGAAAATGGATACAAGAATTTAAAAATAAAGAAAATCCAATACATTTAGAATTAGGATGTGGAAAAGGACAATTTATATCACAAATAGCATTTCAAAATCCAGAAATAAATTATATTGCAATAGATTTAGTTGATGCAATGTTAGGACTAGCCAAAAGAACAGTTGAACAAACATATAATGAAGCAAATAAAGAAATAGATAATGTAGTATTAACAAGGTTTGACATAGAAAGAATAGGATTAATACTATCTAAAGAAGACAATATTAAAAGAATATATATAAATTTCTGTAATCCTTGGCCAAAGGGAAAACACAGAAAAAAGAGATTAACACATACAAGACAATTAGAAAAATACAAAGAATTTTTAGCAAATGATGCAGAAATTTACTTCAAAACAGATGATGATGATTTATTTAGAGCAAGTTTAGGATATTTTGAAGAAGCTGGTTTTGAGATAATAAATAAAACATATGATTTACATAGTGAACCAATATGGGAAAACAACATAGAAACAGAACATGAAAAAATGTTTTCAGAACAAGGAATAAAAATAAAAGCATTAATAGCAAAAATAAAAAATTAAATGAACAAAGGAGTCTTGATAAAAATGAAGAAAAAAAGAGTATTATTTATATCAAGTACAGGTGGACATTTTAATGAATTACAACAATTACAACCATTATTTGAAAAATATGATTACCATATAATAACAGAAAAAGACAAATCAACAGAAAAATTAACAGAAAAATATGGTGATAAAATAATGTATTTACCATATGGAACAAGACAAAAATTATTTAGATATATTTTTATTTACACATTTTTATGTTTTAAAACAATATATTTATATTTTAAATTAAGACCACAATATATAGTTACGACAGGAACACATACAGCAGGACCAATGTGTTATTTAGGAAAAATATTTGGAAGTAAAATAATATATATAGAAACATTTGCAAATAGAAATAGAAAAACAGCAACAGGAAGGTTAGTTTATCCAATAGCAGACTTATTTATTGTACAATGGGAAGAATTGTTAAAAATATATCCAAAAGCTGTATATGGAGGTGCAATATATTGATATTAGTAACATTAGGAACACAAAATAATAGTTTCCATAGACTATTAGAAGAAGTTCAAAAAAATATAGATAATGGAAAAATAAAAGAAGAAGTTGTTGTACAAAGTGGATATACAAAATTTACTTCGCCTAATATGAAAATACTAGATGAAGTACCACAAGACGAGTTTGCAAAATTAGTAGATAAAGCAGATTTAATTATTACACATGGAGGGGTAGGATCAATAATAACAGCTATAACAAAAGGAAAAAAAGTAATAGCAGTTCCAAGATTAGGAAAATATAATGAACATGTTAATGACCATCAAGTAGAAATAATAGAATCATTTAATGAAAAAGGATATATAATAGGACTACATGATGTAAGTGAATTAGGTGAAGCATTAGACAAAGTAAAAAATTTTATTCCTCAAAAATATGTAAAAAATACAGGAAAAATATTAAAGATTGTCGAAGATTTTATTGGATAAAAGAGACTATTTTAAAAAATTTACAAAGAATTTACAAATAAGAGATAAATAGAGAAAAAGGGGCAAAATTCCACAAAATTTTGCTCTTTAACTATTGCAAAAAAAGAGTATTATTGTTATGATAAGAGAGAGTAAAATTTCGAAAGGGAAAGAAAAATGATAGAATTTAAGAATGTTTGTAAAAGATATAATACTGGAACTGAAGCTGTAAAAAATGCAAGTTTTAAAATCGAAAAAGGAGAATTCGCATTTTTAGTAGGAAGTTCTGGAAGCGGAAAATCAACATTAATTAAATTAATATTAAAAGAAGAAGAACCAACAAGTGGAAATATAATAATAAATGGTAAAGACACAACATTTTTAAAACAAAGTAGAGTACCATATTTAAGAAGAAGTATGGGAATAGTATTCCAAGACTTCAGATTATTACCAGATAAAACAGTATATGAAAATGTAGCATTTGCAATGTATATAGTAAAAGCTACACCAAGACATATTCGTAGACAAGTACCAATGGTATTATCATTAGTAGGTTTAAGTGGAAAAGCAAAAATGTATCCTAATGAATTATCAGGAGGAGAACAACAAAGAGTAGCATTAGCAAGAGCACTTGTAAACAATCCATCAATGTTAATCGCAGACGAGCCTACAGGAAACTTAGATCCAGATACAGCATGGGATATAATGAATTTATTAAATGAAATAAATTTAAGAGGAACAACAGTTGTTGTTGCAACACATGCAAAAGATATAGTTGATCAAATGAGAAAAAGAGTAATACATATACACAAAGGTGTAATCGTAAAAGATGATAAAAAAGGTGGGTACGATTGTGAGATTTAATGTTATAAGTTATTTATTAAAAGAAGGAATTAGAAATGTATTCAAAAATAAAAAATCAACAATATCATGTTTAATGATAATGTGTGCAACAATGCTTATATTTGGATTATTTCTAGTTATAGGAGAAAATATTAATTCATTTGTAAAAAGTGTTGCAGATGCCCAAGGAATAATGGTGTATCTAAAAACAGGAGCAACAGATGAAGAAATTGAACAAGTTGGTAAAGACATATTACAAATAGATGGTGTAAGAGATGCAAAATATATATCAAATACTGAAGGACTTGAATCAATGAGAGATACTTTGGGAGACAAAATGATTGAAGGATATACAACAGAAAATATATTGCCAGCAAGTTATGAAGTAACACTTACAGATTTGGAATTAAGTTCAGATGTTCAAGATAGCTTGAAACAAATACCTAATATAGATGATATACGTTCAAGTAATATTATAATTGAGCAAATAATAAGATTAGCAAAAGGAATAAAAATTGTTACATGGGTAATTTTAGTACTATTAATAATAATTTCTACTGCAATAATATCAAATACAATAAAATTAACAGTACATGCAAGAAGAAAAGAAATATCAATAATGAAATATGTTGGAGCTACAAATAGTTTTATAAGATGGCCATTTTTAGTAGAAGGTATTATTATAGGAGTAGTAGCAGGAGCGATTTCAGTTGGAATTATAGGATTAGCATATACATATATAGTTGGACAAATTTCAGCAACATCGTTTTTTGAAATAGCAAATATAAGTTTCATTGATTTCTCAAGTATGAGTGAATTATTAATATTAGTATATCTTGGATTAGGAATAGGGGTAGGAGCAATAGGAAGTACAATATCTATGAAAAAATATTTGGAAGTTTAGGAGGTCAGAATATGCGCAAATATTTAACAACTATTTTAACAATTGTAGCAATTAGTGTTACAAGTATTTGCGTATATGCCGAAAATATTACAGAATTACAAGACAAATCTAATAAAATAACTCAAAATATTACTGAATCAAATAATAGATTACAAGTTGTACAAGAACAAATGTCAGAAAACATGCAACAATTACAAGAACTTGATATACAATTAGCTCAATCAGAAGAAGAGTTAAATAAAATAAATACAGAAGTTAGTACATTAACAACTCAAATATCAGAAAATGAGCAAAAATTATCAAATGTCCAAGAAAACTATAATAAGATAAAAAAAGTATTAGATGCAAGAGTTATAGAAATTTATAAATCAGATAATTTACAATTATTAGGAACACTATTTGCATCAAAAAATGTAAAAGAATTTTTTCAGACATATGATAAATTAATATTATTAAGCAAATATGATAAAACACTATTAGACAGTGCAGAAAAACAAATAGAAGAAATAGAATTAACAAAAAAAATACTAGATGAAAAAAAGAAACAAATTGTTGAGAGCAAACAATTACAACAAAAGAAAACACAAGTAGTTCAAAATTCTAAAACAAGAAGACAATATTATTTAAGTAAATTAACTAAACAAGAACAAGAACTTCAGGCACAGATTGATGAATATAATTCACAAGTAACACAAATTGAAAATGAAATAAAATTATTAGCATTAGGGACTATAGGAGAAGATTATGTTGGAGGAACATTGGTATGGCCAGTTCCAGGACGTACATCATTGACATCACTTTATGGAATGAGAGTTCATCCAATTACAGGAGCATATAGATTACATACAGGTATTGATATAAGTGCACCAATTGGGACAAATTTTGTTGCAGCAGCAAATGGAGTTGTTTCTAAAGCAACATATAATACAGCATATGGAAATATGGTAATAATTGACCATGGTGGTGGAGTACAAACATTATATGCACATGGAAATTCAATTTTGGTTCAAGTTGGAGATGAAGTAAAAGCTGGAACACCAGTTTTGGAAGTAGGATCAACGGGATATTCAACAGGACCACATGCACATTTTGAAATAAGAATAAATGGTCAAACAGTAAATCCATTGGATTATTATCAAAATAAAAATAGTATAACATCAAGTGCAACTAAAGAAGATGATGAAAATAAAACAGAAAGTACAGAGAGTAATTAAAAAACACAAGAAAGGAAAGAGATTATGAAAAAGAAGATAATAGAAATTATTGGAATTATAATATCTATAATAATAATTTTTCAAAATATAGCATATGCAACAAGCTCGAAGTCAAGTTTGCAAAATCAGCAATCAGATATTGATAATCAAATAAAAGAACTTGAAAATGAACAAAAAGAAATAAAAGCTAATAAATCTGAAACAATGAAATCAGTAGAAGATTTAATATACCAGATTTCAGATGTTGAAAATGAAATTGATGATTTAAAAAGTCAAGTGAAAGATTTGCAAGCTCAAATTAAAGTTACGGAAAAAAGCATAGAGCAAAAAGAAGAAGAATATAATAAACAAAAAGAATTATTAGATGCAAGAGTTATTGCATTATATAAGAATGGTGAAAATTCATACTTAGAAATATTTTTATCATCATCAAGTTTAAAAGACTTTTTATCAAAATATTATTATGCAGAGGCTCTTATGAATGCTGATAAAGAATTTATGCAAAAAGTAACAGATGAAAAGAAAGAAATTGAAGCTACAAAAGCAGAACTTGAAAAAAATAAAAGTGCTTTAGATGATGCATTATCACAACAAAGAATAAAACAAAACTCATTAGAGAGATTAAAAAACGAAAAGCAGACTTATGTGGCTCAATTAACAGCAGAGGAAAAAGAAAATCAGCAAGAAATAGAAAAATTTGAAGAAGATAAAAGAAAAATTCAAGCAGAATTAAAAAGAATTGCTGAAGAAGAAGCAAAGAAAAATACAACAAATATTTCTCAAAAACCAAGTGCAAGTGGATACATATTTCCTGTACAAGGATTAAGTAAATCAAATATAAATAATAAAACATATCCATCATATAAAGGCCATACAGGTGTTGATGTTAATATAGGAGTTTCTGGAAAAAGTGTTGTAGCAGTTAAAGATGGAAAAGTTGTTATATCAGAAGCACGTATTAGTAATGGAAAATACTATAGTTATGGAGAATATATTGTTATAAGCCATGGAGATGGAACAATGACATTATATGCACATATGTTGGCAAATTCAAGAAAAGTAAAAGTCGGAGATAAAGTAAAACAGGGTCAAGTCATAGGAACTGTTGGATCAACAGGAAACTCAACTGGAACACATCTTCATTTTGAAGTAAGAGTTGGAGGAAGCCCAGTAAATCCATTACCATATTTGCCATAAAAAGAATTAAATAATTAAAAGGAGAAGAAAAATGGAAGAAGATAATAAATATATAAAAAGACAAAAGATTTATAAAATTATCATGTTAATGATATTAACAGCATTTGTTACAAGTATATTAACAGCTATATATATAGTGAAATTAGATGGAAATACTCAAACAACTAATAATTCAGGAGTAAGTTCAATATTAAATGTTTTAACAAGTGATAGTAATTTAACAAAATCATTAAAAGGTATTGAAACAATTGTAAAAAGTAAATATTTGAATGAATCAGATATAGATGAAACAAGTGCAATAGATGGAGCAATAGAAGGATATATAAATTCTTTGGGAGATGAGTATGCAGAATATATTCCGGCAGATAAAATGAAAGAATATACAGAAGGTATAATGGGAAATTTTGTTGGTATAGGAATATACATGGTAAAAAATACAGAAAAAGATTTAGTTCAAGTACTTTCACCAATTAGAGAAAGTCCAGCTGAAAAAGCAGGAATAAAAGCAGGGGATTTAATAACAAAGGTAAATGGAGTTTCATATACAGCAGATCAAATGTCAGAAATGGCTAATACAATAAAAGGTGAAGAAGGATCAAAAGTTACAATTGAGGTATTAAGAGGAGAACAAATATTAACATTTGAAGTTACAAGAGAAAAAGTTAATACAAATCCAGTCTACTCTGAAAAACTTGAAAATGATATTGGGTATTTAGAAATAACAAGTTTTGATGAAGGAGTTGCAGAAGATTTTAAAGCAAAATATTTATCATTAAAAGAACAAGGAATAAAAGGATTAGTAATAGATTTAAGAGATAATGGTGGAGGTCTTGTTACTGAAGCATTAAAAATAGTTGACTATATTGTACCAAAAGATCAAACAGCATTAATAACAGTAGATAAAGACGGAAAAGAAGAAATTAGTAAAACAAAAGAAGATGCAATAATAACAGAACCAATTGTATTATTAGTTAATTCAAGTTCTGCAAGTGCATCAGAAATAATGGCAGGAGCATTAAAAGATTTAAAATGTGCAACAATAGTTGGAACAAAAACATATGGAAAAGGTGTAATACAACAACTTTTAACATTAAGTAATGGAGCAGGATTAAAAATTACAGTAGAAGAATATTATACTCCAAACAAAACAAAAATAAATAAAGTAGGTATAACACCAGATTATGAAATATTATTAGAAACAAGTATAACAAGAGAACCAACAGATGCAAATGATACACAACTTAATAAAGCAAAAGAAATACTAAAGGCAAAAATAGAAAATTAATTTATAAAAATATAAGCTACAAAAAAGTAGCTTATATTTCAGTTGTAATGAAAGGAGAAAACAACATGAAAATGAACTTAGCAAATAAATTAACAATATTTAGAATACTATTAGTTCCAGTTATAATGTTAATTCCCATAATTGATAATTTAGTAGGTATTCCTGGTGAATTTTTGGAAATTTCAACAGCATTTTGGATAATGAATATTATATTTATTGTAGCATCAATAACAGATAAGTTAGATGGATATATAGCAAGAAGTAGAAATCAAGTAACAACATTTGGAAAATTTTTAGATCCATTGGCAGACAAAATATTAGTGCTATCAGCATTAGTTATTTTAGTAGAATATGGTAAAATACCATCATGGATTCCAATAATAGTATTAGCAAGAGAATTTATAGTATCAGGATATAGATTAATTGCAGTAGAAAAAGGTGGAAAAGTAATTTCTGCATCAATATGGGGAAAATTAAAAACAGTAACTCAAATGATAGGAATAATATTTGCATTTTTAGATAAGTTCAATTTTGGAGAATTTATATTTAGAGTATCAACACAAGCTGAAGCTCAAATAAATTCAGCAAGTATATATATGACAACAGGACAATATATAATAAATATAATAACAACAATAGTACTAACATTATCTGTAATAGCAACAATATTCTCAGGAATAAACTATTTAAAAGATGGAAAAAACTTGTTTAAAGACTAAAACTATTGACAAAATACGAAAAATAATATAATATACTACATAAACAAAATTATGAATTTTGGAAAATATTTAAATGTTTTCCAAAATATTTTATGCATAAGAAAGGATAGCGATTATTATGGAAGAAAAAGAAGTAATATTAACACAAGAAGGATATGATAAAATAGAAAAAGAACTAGAATTCTTAAGAACAGAAAAAAGAACAGAAATTGCAGAAAGAATAAAAGTTGCATTAGGCTTTGGAGATTTATCAGAAAACTCCGAATATGATGAAGCTAAAAATGCACAAGCTGAAAATGAAGGAAAAATAGCAGAGTTAGAAAATAAAATAAGACATGCTAAAATAATAGATGAAGCAGAAATAGATACAAAAACTGTTCAAATAGGAAATACTGTAAAATTATATGATGTAGAATTTGAAGAAGAAGTTGAATATACAATAGTTGGATCAACAGAAGTAAACTTGGCAGAAAATAAAATATCTAATGAATCACCAATAGGAAAAGCATTATTAGGAGCAAAAAAAGGAAGTACAGTTGAAGTTAATGCACCTGCAGGTGTTATAAAATATCAAATTTTATCAATAACAAAATAATTTAAAGAAATGTCAAATATTTGTTTGACATTTCTTTTCTTTTATGATAGTATATAGTCATGATAAACGGAATAAATGTTCTATATAAAAGGAGAAGTGATTAAATGGGAACAAGAGCTGAAACTACTAAAAAAGAAAAAGCAATCTTAAAATTCATAGAAACACAAGTATTAGAAAACGGATATCCACCATCAGTAAGAGAAATAGGAAAAGCAATAGGATTAAGTTCAACAGCAACAGTACATGCATATTTAGAAAAATTAGAAAAAGATGGATATATAAAAAAAGAAGATAAAAAAGGAAGAACACTAAAAATTATAAAAGGAAGTAATGGTGAACCATATGTAAAATCTTCAAAAGATTTTTATGTTCAAAAAGAATTAGTAGATGTTCCAGTTATTGGTAGAATAACAGCAGGCCAACCAATATTAGCAGTAGAGAATGTAACAGATACATTCCCAATTCCAGTAGATTTCGTAGGAAACAGTGAAAGTTTCATGTTAACAGTAAGAGGAGAAAGCATGATAGAAGCTGGAATATTAGATGGTGACTATATATTAGTAAAAAAACAAAGCAATGCAAATAATGGAGAAATAGTAGTAGCATTAATCGGAGATGAAGCAACAGTAAAAACATTTTACAAAGAAAAAGACCATATAAGACTTCAACCAGAAAATCATACAATGGATCCAATAATAGTGCCAGATTGTAGAATTTTAGGCAAAGTTGCAGGAGTTTTTAGAAAAATGTAATAATAAAAAATTAATATAAAATAGCAAGAAAAATCTTGCTATTTTATTATTGATATAATATAATTAAGAAAAAAAATGAGGAGAGCAAACAAATGAAGCACAAAAATGACCTAAAAATTAAGATAGATAAAGAGCCAAGAAAGAAAGAAAATATATTAAAAAGAATAGTAATAATTGCAATTTTATTACTTATTGTAATTTTTGTATTAAATAAAGCAGAAAACTATTTGAAAGAAAAAACAGCAAATGAAATTAATTTAGTATTAAATAACAAAAATGTTACAGCAAATCTAAAACATGAAATAATAGAAGAAAATGGAAATATATATATGTCAATGGACGATATAAAAAATTATTTTGATAAATACATATATATAGAAGATGAAATAAATGAAATTGTAACAACATATGATAAACAAATAGCAAGTATAGGATTTGAAACGAATAAATTGACTTTAAATGGTGCAACAAAAAAAATATATGCACATGCAATAAAAAAAGATGATGTAATATATATGCCAATTGTAGAAATGAAAGATGTATATAATTTAGAAACAACAATTGTAGAAAAGAATGTGATATTAGATTCATTAACAAGAAAGCAAGTAAAAGCATATGCAAAATCAAATATATCAGTAAAATGGAAATCAGACTTTTTCTCAAAAACAGTAGACAAAATAAATAAAGGAGATGTTGTTATTGCAATAGAAGAAAAAGATGGATGGACAAGAATTAGAACAGAAAATGGAAATGTAGGTTTTGTAAAAAGCAATAAACTAACAAATTATACAACAACAAGAGATGATTGGGAAGAAGAAAAACAAATAACAGGAAAAGTAAATATGTTTTGGGATTATTACTCAAAATATGTACAAGCACCAGATAGAACAGGTCAAGTAATAGAAGGTGTAAATGTTGTATCACCAACATTTTTCTATATAGATTCTAATGGAAATTTAAAAAATAAAATAGGAGAATCTGGAAAGAAATATATAGAATGGGCTCATTCAAATGGATATAAAGTTTGGCCAGCTATACAAAATGATGAAGCTGGAATAAAAGTCACATCAACAATATTAAATAGTTATACCAAAAGACAAGAATTAATTGAAAGTATAGTTGATGTATGTGTTGAATATCAATTAGATGGAATAAATATAGATTTTGAAAATATGTATCAAGCAGATAAAGACAAATTTTCAAGATTTATAATAGAATTAGATCCAAGAATGAAAGAATTAGGAGTAGTATTATCTGTTGATGTAACTGCACCAGATGGAGATGCAAACTGGTCATTATGTTATGATAGAAATGTAATTGGACATGTTGCAGATTATTTAATATTTATGGCATATGATCAATATGGAGCTTCAAGCACAAAACCAGGAACAACAGCAGGATATAATTGGATAGAAACAAATTTAAAGAAAATTATTGAATATGATGAAGTAAAAGCAGATAAAATTATTTTAGCATTACCATTTTATACAAGAAAATGGAAAGTAAATTCAAATGGAGAATTAGTAGAAAAACCATCTGTAGTAAGTATGTTAAATATAAAAATTCCAAATGGAGTTGAAAAACAATGGAATGAAGATTTGCAACAATATTATATTGAATATGCAGATGGAAAAGATACTGTAAAGATGTGGATTGAAGATGGAACATCAATTACATCAAAAGTTTCATTAGTCTCAAAATATGGACTAGCTGGAACGTCAGGTTGGAGAAAAGACATGGAAACATCTAATGTATGGACAATAATTAATACAGAATTACAAAAAGTATCAAATTAAAAGAAACGGAAAATTTCCGTTTCTTTTTTTATGTCAGTTTTGGTGTAAATTTTCTATGAAAAGCCTTGTCAAAAAGCAAGAAAAAAGATATAATGAGGATGAACTAGGTGTCAACAATAAAAGAAAAGAGAGGAGCGATTTTTTATGAAAATAAAAATTACAGGAAAAGAACTTAAGATAACAGATGCAATAAACGATTATGCAGAAAAGAAAATGGAAAGGATAGAAAAATACTTTGACAATGCAGAAGCTGAAATAATAGCAAAAGTTGAAAAAAATTATCAAATAGCGGAAATCAAAGTAATGGCTAATGGAGAAACATTTAGAGCAGTTGCTGAAGAAAAAGACTTATATGCATCTATAGATAAAGATATAGATATAATAGAAGGACAAATTAGAAAAGCAAAAACAAAAAGAGAGAAAATGCAAAAAGATTCAAGCTTAAAAGACTTAAATGCACAAACAATAGTACATGAAGTAGAAGATGAAATTTTAAAAGTAGAATACTATGAAATAAAACCAATGACACCAGAAGATGCAAAATTAAAATTAGAAGAAAGACCAAGTCAAATGTTTTTAACATTTGTTAACCAAGAAAATGGTAAAGTAAATGTTATTCATAGATTAAAAGATGGTAAAAACTTTGGTTTAATAGAACCAGAAGCATAACAAAATATAAAAAATCAAAGAGGCTCAAGTTAATGAGCCTCTTTTTAGAAATTATAACTTAAAGGCAAAGAAGTTTTGCTTTTGGGTTTTTACATTGAAAAATTCTCTCCAAAAAACGTTTCTTTGAAAAGCAAATTGTTCTACAGCATGTTGATTATCAGAAATTTTTAAAACATTTGGACTAATACGTAACAAATCTTCAAAAGTAGAATTAGGTGATTCAATTAGCTTCAAAAATTCATCATATGGAAATTTAATAGATAAATTTTTCAAAATGATAAATTTACCTGATTTTTTTAAATAGCCTAATTCAATTTCATTTTCTTTCAAATAACAATTTTTCCAATCACCATCAAATGGACAATCTTTAAAAATAACTACAAACCGTTTTTTTGAGTACAATTCTAACATAAAATTTCCTCCATAAAGTGTGTGTATTTCGAACGTATGCTATTATATCATGAGATTATGTAAAATTCAATGTTAATGAAAAAAATATTGAAAAATTATTGACAAGATGTGACAGAAATAGTTTTATTATTTGTAAAAATTACCATGCCTGGTTTTGCACTATTAGGTTTTTTTACATATTGAACCTTGCAATAATCAACAGGAACATTAGATGAGAGTTTTGCTTTGCTATGTTCAACAGCAAGTTTAGCACATTTTACTAATGTATCATCAGAAACATTTTGCCCAGAATTTTTTAGTATAACATGACTTCCTTGAATATCTTTTGTATGAAGCCAAATATCATTTTTATTTGCAAATGTAAATGTAAGCCAATCATTTTCTTTATTATTTTTTCCGACATATACATCAAAATTATCTATATTAAAATGTAATGGGGAGTATTGTTTTTCTTGTTTTTTCTTTTTTGAATTTTTTGTATTTTTTTTCTTTTGAGATACTTTATTTTTTATTAAATTTTCTGAAATTTCGTCTAAAATTTCTTGAATTTCTTTAGTAGAAGAAGCTAACTCTATTTCAAAAATAATACTATCAATATAATTTAATTCATTTTCTGTTTCAGCTTTTTGAACTGAAACAATTTGAAGTGCATTTTTTAATTTGTTATACTTTTTGAAATAATGTTTTGCATTTATATTTGGAGAATATTTTTTATCTAGTGGAATTTTGATTAGATTATTATTATCATAATAATTTTCAAGTTCAATATAATCTGTATGTGTATTTGTTAATTTATATAAATTTGAAGTTATTAATTCTCCATAAAGTCTATATTTATCTCTTTCTTCACAATCTTTTAATTTTGTATTAATACTATTTAAACGGTTTAATAATTTTTTTTGCGAATCAGTTGCTAGTTTTAAAGCATTATTTTTGCAATTATTAAATGTTTCTTTTGTTTCTCTTGAAAAATAAAAATTATCTATAAATTTATTTAAATAAAATTTTTCAACTGTAACATTATTTCCTAGGCTTAAAGTAAAATCAGAAAGTTTATTATTCTTATATACTTCTGTAAAATATAGATTATTTGGAAATGTTAAAATATTGTTTATATATTTTTGTAATTTTAATAAATTTTCTTTATTAATAGTAGTAATATTACATTTTTCAAGAGCTGATTTTATAAATGATAAACTAAAACCATTAAAAGTGTTTGCAAATAATTTTGAAAATTCTTCAACTGATAGATTTAAATTATCTTGAAAGATACTATATATATCAGATATTTTAGTGTAATCTAATTTTTCAGAAGTTGGGAAGCTATATGTTCTAGAGGGAAGAATATCTCTGTAAATAGTATCTGTTGCCCAAATGTGTCTTAATGAATCAATTATAATATTTTTATCATTAATTAGAATAATATTACTATGTTTTCCCATTAGTTCTATAATTAGGCTTTTTATTTCAATTTCATTAAATTCATTTATTGTTTCAATATTAATTTTTACTAATCTTTCTAATCCATACATTTCGATAGTAGAAATTTTACCACCAATTAAGTGTTTTCTTAGTAACATACAGAAATTTGGTGCTACAAGAGGATTTTCTTTTGAATTTGTAGTTAGATTTATTCTGCAATTGTGTGCATCAATACATATATTTAATGCATAATGGATTGAATTTGAATAAATTCCTAGAAGAATAGTATTTTTATCTGGTTGGTGGATTTTATCAATTTTTCCACCAATTAAATCATTTTTTAATTCATGTGTAATCGCTTGTGTAACAATTCCATCAAATGCCATTAGAATCAGTCCTTATATATAAATTTAGATTTTATATGGATATCTATAAACCTTAATGATAATACCACAAAAACTGGCTATTGTAAATAATCTAATGGATTTACATAGTTGTTTTCAATTCTAAAGCCTATATGAAGATGACAGCCTGTTGTGGCTCCATTTGTTGGTTTTCCAGTTGCTGGATCACTATAAGTATTTCCAGATACTCCATAAACATATTTAGGTCCAACATTACCAATAATTTGGCCTTGTTTAATTAGTTCATCAACATAAACAATGTAGATAGGGGAGACATGGCAATAAGAAATTTTTATGCCATCATAATTAGTAAGTGTTATTGTATATCCACCACCTCCAAGGAATCCAGTAAAAGTAATTATTCCATCACATGTGGCGATTAAATTTGTTCCTTCAGGTGCAGGAATATCAATACCTTTATGAAATGTTGAAGCTCCTGTTGTGGGAGCAATTCTTTTCCCAAATTTTGAGGAGAGAGTAGTATAACCTGGAATTGGCCAAGCGTAATTAGAATTACCTAAAAATATTAAATCTTTTTTAGTAGGTATTTGTTCAAAGTTTGATGAAGAAATTATTGGAATAAAAAGTGTGCATATAATAAGTGTAAATATAATTGTTGAATAAAAAGTTTTTGACAAATAATCAGTCCTTTCATGAAAAAATAGAGAATAGTTAATACTATTCTCTTCAATATATGGCAGGGGTACTAGGATTCGAACCCAGACAAGCGGTTTTGGAGACCGATGTGCTACCATTGACACTATGCCCCTAAATCAATTACTTAATTATATTAACACAGATTAAAAAAAATTACAAGAGATTTTATAAAAAAATATTATTAAATAAAAAGAAAGTCTATATTTTATAGACTTTCTTTGATATTAGAAATTAAACTTTTTTGATTTTACTGCAAAGGCAATAGTTGATACTGTAGCAACAGTTATAAATCCAAATAATATCGGAGCACCTGTTTTTGGTAATTCTTCTGGGGCTTTTGTTTCATCTTTTGTTGGTTCAGTTATAGTTGGTTCTGTTTTTGGCTCTTCAGTTTTTATTGCAGTAAGTTTTAATTTTGGTGTCACAGTTGATTCTGTAGTTTTTTCTGTATTATCAAAATCTTTATAATTAATTTCAACTTTTTGGTTTGTATCTAATATTTGATCAATTATTTTTTCATTAAATTCATCTTTTAATGTTAATGTATATTGAACTTTTAATGTTTCTTCAGCCTTTAATTCTGGAATTATCCAGGTTATACTATTTGTTTCTTTATCAATTTCAGATGATATTTTTAAAGCATCCATACCTTCAACATAAGCCATCTCAAAATTATCAATGATATATTGAGGGAAATAGTCAACAATTGTTATATCTTTTAATGTTTGTTCAACTGGAACTAAATCTGCATAGATTTGTTCTGTAATTGTTTTTTCAATTTCATTATCATTTATTTTATAGAACTTTCCAATAGTAGGTTGAGCTGTTGTTCCAAAAACACTTTGAATAACTTGACCATATGTATAAGATTTTCTTGTTGTATCAGTTTTGAAAACAGCTTCTTCAGAACTGATACCTGTTAAAAGTGAAATTACATTGATGTTTTTTAATGATTTTAGTGTTTCATTAGTTGTGGAAATAACTTTTTCTAATGCTTCAACAGATACTAAATCAGAACTTCCAACACACATATTAGGCAAGCCATCTGTTAACACGATTAAATATTTGTTATTGTCTTCAGTTGAAAATGTTTTTTGAGCTAGTTTTAGACCAGCATCTAAATCTGTATAAGCTCCAGTTCCTTCAATAGAATTGATTTTTTCTTTTAAAATAGAAAAATCGTTTGTAAAGTCAGATATTAATTGAGCATCTTTTTCTGTTCCTTGTTCTGAAACTTCAGAACTTGATGAGAATGAAACAATACCAATTTTTAATGTAGATGAGTTTAATGCTAGTAAGTTTTCGATAAGTTTATTGGCAGAATTTAAAACTAAATCTTTTCTTGTAACTTCACCAACTTTATCTGTCATGCTTGAAGAGTTATCAATTACTAACATTAATTCTCCTTCTGGTACTTTATTGATTGCATCATTATTAATTTGTAATTGTAATGTAACTTGTTTTTTGTCTAATTCAGAACTTACAATTTTTTTTTCAAATTTTGAATTTTCATTTAATTTAATATTACAAATATTATTTTCAACAATTTCCATTTTTACTGGTGTTGAGGCAAAAACAGTTGTTGAAATTAAAATTAATAGCAAACATAATGCTATTGAAATTTTCTTTTTCATAAAAATCATCCTTTCTTCTTATTGTATCAGTAATATTTTAATATATTAAACAGAAAAATGCAATAGAAATATAAGGTTTTTTATAAAGAAAAAAGGCCCATAAGGACCTTTTGTGTGTAGGAAAAATCGCCAATATAGGTGATTTTTCTATACATTATTAATTATGTCTAAAGGATTAGCAACATCCACCTCTGTTACCACCACAACAGCAACAAATTAAAAGTATAAGAATTATTATCCAGCAGCAGTCATCTCCAAAACCAAAGCCACATCCACAACCTCTATTTTCTGGCATACAAAACACCTCCTTTATAATTAAGATAAGATTTGCTAAAGAATTTTAAGTAATTCTTTAAATTTTTTCTTTTGATAATATATAATATGGTAAGTTAGAAAAAGTGTTACACAATTTCCTACACAATAAAAAATGAAAGAGAATTTTATCTCCTTCATTTAAATTTCTTTATTAAAGTTTCCATTTGTATATTGATTTCCTTCAAGTTTTTTACCAGTTAAAACAGTCTTTATAATATCATTAATTTCAGAAATGTTTTCATCTAAAATATCAATTCTTGCAAAATCAATAGGGAGTCCATCATATTCGATTGATGTTATTTTACTATTGTAAATAGTTGTAATTGTTTGGATATTATCTGGTATAATTCTAAATAAAAATCCAAGTCTGTCTTTTAGATAATATTTATTTGTTGAATTACATTTATGATCACATTCAGAATAACATTTATTTGATTTTCCTAATAAACAATAATTTGAGTTCATCAATGGAGTTCTTCCATAGACAATTAATTCTGTTTTCTTGTTTGTGTTAAAGTTTTTTAAATCAGTTTTGTTAAGTTCAGGTGATAGTGTTATTGTATTTGCAGGTAATTCATTAATAGTTAAATTGTTAAATATATTGAATGTATAATTACATATAAATTCATAATCTTTGTAATCTTTTAAAAGTTCAAAATTTCCTATATTTGATA
>OBKR01000777.1_pt1 | contig 32571 bp, 35 predicted proteins | sample 1518991 | NCBI WGS metagenome assembly OBKR01 (sample SAMEA2452117, study PRJEB22498) | human gut metagenome | biome: human feces; feature: human gut; material: feces | place: Australia | collected 2012
ATATAGGAGATGATTTCTTAATCAAGCTATTTAATAATAACAAAAGATTTCTGTTTTGTCAATAGAATTATTTGAAGTTTTTATAAATCTATAAAACTTGTAATTGAATATTGCAAAATATAAAGTTTTGAAAGCTATAAAATTTTATGTATTAAAAATAATAGATTCTAGGCAATAAGGATAATTTTTAATAAGACTTTTAAAAAAATCTTTATAAGTCATTTTAGAAATAGAGTTTCCATTCTTTATATTTAATGTAATAATATTCTTGTCATCTATATTAACAGCTAAAGTTCCAATAGAAGAATCTTTTTCTAAAGGTGCTGTTAAAGTATAATTACAATATATATATATGCTTAAATTTTGAATTTGATTACTAGATAAAGGTAAATATTCATAATTTAAATTTTCTAAATATGGAGAAATATCATTTGAAGAGCCTTTCGAAACATAAAAACTATTTGAATTACACAAAATCCAGTTCTGGAATTCATTTTCGATTTTCTCTTTAATATTATAAGGAAAAAAAGTTTTAAAAGCATATTCAATAAGTTCAATACTATCACGAGTTCTATCCTTTTTTGTATCAGCACCAAGTACAATACATATTAAATCCATATTATTTCTTTTTACAGCAGTAACTAGGCAACGATTAGCGCCATTCGTAAATCCTGTTTTTACACCATAAACCCCATCTAAGTATCCAAGCAATTCATTTGTATTATTTAATGTTTTTGAATAAGTATTTATTGTAATAGTTTGAGACTTTGTGCCAACATATTTTCTAAAAATGTCGTTGTTTAAAGCATAATTAGTTAAAATAGCTAATTCATAAGCAGTAGTATAATGTTCTTCATTATCAAGACCGTGAGGAGTAACAAAATGACTGGATTTTAAACCAATTTTGCAAGCTTTTTGATTCATTAATATAGCAAAATTTTCAACACTTCCACTAATGTGTTCAGCAAGTGCAACAGCTGCATCATTACCAGAACATAGCATTAAACCATAAAGTAAATCAGCAACTGAAATTTTATCATCTTTATGAAGACCTAGACGAGAACCACCTGTTCCAGCAGACTTAGAAGAAATTGTTACAATATCACTTAAAGTCGAATTTTCGATAGTAATGATTGCTGTTAGAATTTTTGTTGTAGAAGCCATCTTTCTTTTCTCATTTTCATTTTTTCCATATAAAATCATTCCAGAATTTCTATCATAAACAATAGCAGCTCTTGAATTTATAGAAGGAATTGTATCTTGAGGAGAAATAGTTTCAATAGAAGAATCTATTTCCAAATCTATATCATCAGCATAAACAATTCCAGAAAGAAGAAATACCAAAATTAAAAATAAAATAAATAGTTTGTTAGTTTTCAATTTAAAAACCTCCAATAAAGAATATGAAAAAAAAAAAAACTTAGAACATCAAAAGGGTTGAAAAATAAAATAATTCGTGGTAATATTATAAAAGTTAAAAACTGAAAGGAATTGATAAAAGAATGAGCATTTTTAATAAAATATTTAAGAGCTATAGTGAAAAAGAAGTAAAGAGAATTATGCCAATAGTTGACAAAATAAATTCATTAGAAGATGAAATATCAAAATTAACAGACGAAGAACTAAAAAATAAAACAAATGAATTTAAAGAACAATTAGATAATGGAAAAACATTAGATGATATATTACCAGAAGCCTTTGCAGTAGTAAGAGAAGCATCAAAAAGAGTATTAGGAATGAGACATTTTGATGTACAATTAATAGGTGGTATTATTTTACATCAAGGTAGAATTGCTGAAATGAAAACAGGTGAAGGAAAAACACTTGTTGCAACATTACCAGTATATTTAAATGCACTAACAGGAAGAGGAGTTCATGTAATAACAGTAAATGATTATTTAGCTAAAAGAGATAGTGAATGGATGGGAAAACTATATAAATTCATGGGACTATCTGTTGGATTAGTTATTGCAGGAATGGATCCAAAAGCAAAACAAAAAGCTTATGCTTGTGATATTACATATGGTACAAATAATGAATTCGGATTTGATTATCTAAGAGATAACATGGTTATATATAAAGAACAATTAGTTCAAAGAGATTTAGCATATGCTATCGTAGACGAGATTGATAGTATATTAATAGATGAAGCAAGAACACCACTTATCATTTCAGGAAGAGCAAATCAATCATCAGATTTATATAAAAAAGCAAATGATTTTGTAAAAAGATTAACACCAAAAGTAATTGTAGAAGAAGATGTAAAAGATGAAGCACAAGCAGAAGATAATGAAAATTATGATTATATAGTTGATTTAAAAGCAAAATCTGCATCATTAACACAAAAGGGAATTAAGAAAGCAGAAGAAACATTCCATTTAGAGAACTTTAATGATATAGAAAATTCAACACTTGTTCACCATGTAAATCAAGCATTAAGAGCACATGGAGTAATGAAAAAAGATATTGATTATATCGTAAAAGATGGAGAAGTTTTAATTGTTGATGAATTTACAGGACGTATTATGTATGGAAGAAGATATAATAATGGATTACATCAAGCAATTGAAGCAAAAGAAGGTGTAAAAATTGCAGATGAGTCAAAAACACTTGCAACAATCACATTCCAAAACTATTTTAGAATGTATGATAAATTGTCAGGTATGACAGGTACTGCAATGACAGAAGAGGCAGAGTTTGAAGAAATCTATAATTTGGATGTAATTTCAATTCCAACAAATAAGCCAATGATAAGAAAAGATTTAAATGATGCAATTTATAAAAATGAAAAAGCAAAATTTAATGCAATAGTACAAAGTGTAAAAGAAAGTCATGAAAAAGGACAACCAGTATTAATTGGTACAGTTTCAATAGAAAAATCTGAAAAATTAAGCAATATATTGAAAAAAGAAGGAATTAAGCATGAAGTATTAAACGCAAAATATCATGAAAAAGAAGCCGAAATAATAGCACAAGCAGGAAAATTTGGAGCAGTAACAATTGCAACAAACATGGCAGGACGTGGTACTGATATTATGCTTGGAGGAAATAGTGAATATCTTGCAAAACAAGAAATGAGAAAAAATAAAATTCCAGAAAACTTAATTGAAGAATCAAATACATATTATGAAACAGATGACCAAGAAATATTAAGAGCTAGAGAAAAATTCAATGAGTTAGAAAAGAAATATGATGAAGAAATCAAAGAAGAAAAAGAAAAAGTTTTAGCAGTAGGTGGTCTAAAAATAATAGGAACAGAAAGACATGAATCAAGAAGAATTGATAATCAGTTAAGAGGACGTAGTGGACGTCAAGGAGATCCAGGAGAGTCAAAATTCTATATAGGATTAGATGATGACTTAATGAAAATCTTTGGTGGAGACATGATTACAAAAGTATATAATGCAGTAGGAATGGATGAAAGTATTCCAATCGAAAACAAAATCATCAGTAATGCAGTAGAATCAGCTCAAAAGAAAGTTGAAGGAAGAAACTTCAGTATCAGAAAGAATGTATTAAAATATGATGATGTAATGAATGCACAAAGAGAAATCATATATAAACAAAGAAGACAAGTTCTTGATGGTGAAAACTTAAAAGATAACATTTTAAATATGATAAAATCTTTAGCAGAAGAAGTTGTAATTTCACAATTTGCAGGTGATAATGATGTAAATCAAGAAGCATTAAATACAAATATAAAAAATATATTTGGTGTAGATATTAGTGATTTCGTAAAGGAAAATGCAAAAGATTCAAACAAAATAATAGAAAAATTACAAGAAGTTGCATTATCAGAATATGACAAGAAAGAAGCAGAAATTGGTTCAGAAGAATTGAGAGAACTAGAAAGAGTTGTAATGCTTAAAGTAGTTGATCAAAAATGGATGGATCATATTGATGCAATGGATGAGTTAAAAGATGGTATTGGTTTAAGAGCTTATGGACAACAAGATCCTGTTGTAAAATATAGAATAGAGGGTATGGATATGTTTGATGAAATGGTATTAGATATCAAACATGATGTTGTTCAAATGATGATGAATCTTCGTAAACAAGATGAAGTAAAACGTGAGGAAACAGCTAAAATAACTGGTGCAGCTTTACAAGCATTAAATAGTTTGGATAATGGTGAAAAAATGAAAGTTGAAGAACACAAACCAGTTGTTAATGATGGTCCTAAAGTTGGACGTAATGATCCATGTCCATGTGGAAGTGGAAAAAAATACAAAAACTGCTGTGGAAGAAATCAGTAATACCAATACTTATAGAGATTAGGTAAGTAGACATAAATATGAAAACATACTGAATTGTTTGCATTTTGTTTGCAAAATGTTTTCATAGTTTGAAGCAAAGTCTTTGAAGTTCTTGAAATTAAACGATTATATGATTGCAAACAAAGTGAAAATAAAATATAGAAATGTTATCATTCATGGTAGCATTTCTTTTTAGTTTACATTCGAAAAAAGAAAGGAGAAATAAAAAATGTCGAATGTAACAATTCAAAAGAGAGGAAATTTCTATCAATATAAATTTGAAATTGCAAAAGTTGATGGAAAAAGAAAATTTTTAAGTAAGTCAGGATTTAAAACAAAATCAGAAGCAGAGAAAGAAGGAGTAATCGCATACAATGATTATCTAAACACAGGTAATTCATTTTCAGCAAGTGATATGAGTTATTCAGACTTTTTAGATTATTGGCTTGAGAAGTATTGCTATATCAATTTAAAATATCATACCATAGAAGGATATAGCAATATTATAAAAAATCATATAAAACCAAATATAGGCTATTTCAGACTATCTCAAATTACAAGAAGTACACTTCAAGAATTTATTAATAAAATCTATGTTAATAAATCATTTAGCAAGAACTTTTTAAATAATATTAAGAAAGTAATAAAAGGCTCTTTTACATATGCGTATGAAACAGATTTTATAAAGGTAAATCCAGCAATTGGTTTGAAGTTGCCTAAATATGATATTCCACCAGAAGATCCAGCACATATCTTTACAAATGAAGAAATTAATTTAATATTAGATAGATTTAAAAATAATCATTGTGTTTATTATGCTTTTCTAACAGCATATTGTACTGGATTAAGAATTGCAGAAGTATTTGCTTTAACTTGGGATGATATTGATTTTTATAATAAAACAATTAGTGTTAATAAAAACATACTAAAGAAAAATCAATCAGGAGGAACAAAACAAAGACATATAAGTGGTAATTCAACTACAGTATGGTATTTTGGAACATGTAAAACAGAAACAAGTTATAGAACAATACCTATAGGAGATACTCTTATTAATGCACTAAAAGAATATAAACAGGAACAAGAAGAACATAGAAAAAGTTATGGTGATACATATATGAAACATTATAAAAAAACAGTTATAAACCCTTATAATAACAAACAAGAGATAAAAATTATAAATGCACATGCTGAAATAGATGTCGCTTTACCAGAAGTCAAATTAGTATTTCTAAAAAATAATGGTATTTTTGAAGGTACAGATTCGTGTAAATATCCATTTAAAGTAATTCATTATGAATTAGGTATTCCATGCAGATTTCACGATTTTAGAGATACACACGCAACAAGACTTATTGAATCAGGTGCAGATATAAAAGCAGTTTCAAAAAGGCTAGGACATAGAAATATTGATACCACTTATAATATATATGTGAAAGTAACAGAGAAGATGGAAAGTGAAACAGCAAATAGATTTGAGAAGATTTGTAAATTTCTGTAAAAACGATTGACAAACCATAAAAATGGTGGTATAAAATAAATGTATTCATTAGGAATACAACTGAAAAATTAAATATAGATATTTCCCTGTTGTAGGTTGAGCTACTATGTAACTTCATGACAAAATAGTGGTTGATTAGAAATAATCCAAAAAGTACTTCGCAAGAAAATACTTTCCCTACTAATCGGAAGCCAGAAATGATATGAGGCCCTTTTAAGTTTCGTAGGCCTATGTTGGTTTTTATAGTTATAATGTAATTTTGTCCAACAAATAGATAGATGTAATAAGAAGTCGTAAGCGCTACAGAATATCATATTTAATTTGCAGTAGACAAAATATTTTTGATATGTCCAGAATTGTATATTTAATGGACTTATTAAAATATGCCTTATACAAGGAATTTTGTTAGCTGTAAATTAAATTGATATTCTAATATCTCTTATGACTTTTCTGTTTTTTATAGAAAAGTCAAGAAAAATTTTTATGCAAGTAAGCACAAGAATTTTTCAGTAAGAGAAAACGGAACTTCTGTATCATTTAATGGCTTATATAGGGATTTATTTTAATGTATAAATTTGATATAAGGTTTCGTTTGAATCAAAAAAGCGAAGCCTTTTTTTGATGTAATGCTACTTGCTAGAAAGGAGGAAAACTTGGAAGATTTAAAAATTATTAATGCAGACAATTTACTATATACATCTTTAGGCGAAACAGAATTTATAATCGAAGAAATATTACCTATAGGACTTCATATATTTTGTGGAGCACCTAAAGTAGGTAAAAGTTGGTTAATGCTTGATTTATGTATTAAAGTTTCAAAAGGCGAAGAATTATGGAATTTAAAAACTAATCAATGTGATGTTTTGTATTTGGCATTAGAAGATACTCATCAAAGATTACAAAAAAGGTTATTTAGATTAACTGATGAAATAGGCTCTAATTTTCATATAGCAATAGAGTCAAACAAAATTACAAATGGATTGGTAATGCAATTAGAACAAGCATTAAAACAATATTCCAATATAAGATTAGTTGTTATAGACACTTTACAAAAAATAAGAAAGCAAAGTAATGATATTAATTATTCAGCAGATTATGGGGAAATTTCATTATTAAAAGCATTTGCTGATAAGAATAAAATTGCGATTATATTAGTGCACCATTTGAGAAAACAAGATGATAGTGATGTATTTAATAAAATTTCTGGAACAACAGGAATAATGGGAAGTAGTGATACAACATTTATACTAGAAAAGAAATCAAGAGATGATTCAGTTGCAACATTATTTGTTACAGGTAGAGATGTTGAATATCAAACTTTTACATTAAGATTTGAAGAATGTAGATGGAATTTACTAGAAAGGTCTTTTCAAAAAGAACTAGAAATGAAAAATGCTCCAGAGATAATCTATAAAGTTATATCTTTTATCAATAATAATGGAAAATGGCAAGGAAGTGCAACAGAATTATTAAATGCATTAGAAGAAAAAGATATAACACCACAATATCTTACAAAAGTATTAAACGAATATAGCAAAACAATTTTATCAGATAATAAAATTAGTTTTGCAACATCTAGGACAAGCAGTAGTCGTTTAGTTACTTTAGAAAAAGATGTTGTGGAAGCTTCAGAGAAAATTGCTGAAGCAGTCATTATCAACAATGATAATGACAACAATGACGATGATGACAGCAAAAGTATGCATCACTAGAAGCGTCATTGAAGGAAGTCCAGATGGAAAATCTGGCACACCAACTTTTGTAAAAAAGTGTAGTGTGTTACACTCATAAAAGCGATTTTTAAAAAATTAAGCAAATTTTATAAGCTCAATTTTCAAAAGAAGAATGAACAAACGAATAAGCATATGAGTGTTCTCACGTTTTGATTAAGATAAATAAATGCAAATTGAAAATTAAATAATAGTGCTTATGATAAATTCATTGTCATTATCGTCATCAAAACGTGTGCTACGAAGATATGCAAGAAAGGAGAACGATAATATGGCATATACAATATTAAGATTTAAGAAAGATAAGGGTGGTGCAATTGCTGGGTGCGAAAGGCATAATGAAAGAAAAAAAGAAGCATATAAAAGCAATCCAGATATTGATATTAATAAATCAAAGGAGAATTATCATATAATACAAGCACCACAATACACATACGGAAGAAAAATAAAAGAGTTAATAAAAAAATATGGATGTAAAACAAGAAAAGATAGCGTAAAGTTAGTAGAAGCTTTAATAACAGCTTCTCCAGAATTTATGAATAAATTAAATACAAAAGAACAAAAAGAATATTTTGAAAGAGCAACTGATTTTATAAAATCGGAAATAGGAGAGGATAGAATTATTTCAGCAGTAGTTCATATGGATGAAGCAACACCTCATATGCATTTAGCATTTTGTCCAATAAATAAAGAAGGTAAACTATCTGCAAAAAGTATTTTAGGAAATCAAAAGAGTTTATCTGAGTGGCAAACAAAATATTATGAATATATGCATGAAAGATGGAATGAACTTGAAAGAGGAAAATCTGCACAAGAAACAAAAAGAAAGCATATTCCAACTTGGCTATTCAAATTAGCTGATAATTTAGATTATTTGTATAATCAATTACAAAAAACTATTGAAAATATTAGTATGATAGGAATGAAAAAAGATAAAGCACAAGCAGTTAGTTTATTATCTCAATTTGTTCCAAAGGCACAAAAGTTTTCATCAAAAGTAAATTCTTATAATGATTATATTCAAGAACTAGAAGAAAGAGTAAATATTCAGAAATCCCATAATAAAGACCTTATAGATGAAAATAGACAATTAAAGAACAAAATTGTAGATAAGGATTTTGAAACTGATGTAAAGTTAAGGAATATGCAAAATCAAGTTAAAAAGTACGAAAAATATATAAAAAAAGTTCCAAAAGAAATTTTAGATGAAATTGAAGCTAAAGAAAAGGAACGAGAACACAATAAAGAGAAGGAGATGGAACTATAATGTCAGAAAAAATAAGAGAAGAACAAATAGTATATTCAGCTCAAGAAGCTGCAAAGATATTACATTCAAGCCCTAATTATATATATGAATTAGTTAAAAAAGGAAAGCTTAAAGCAGTAAAATTGAAAAGTATAAAAATTCTTAAATCTACTTTAGAAGATTTCTTGAAAGAAAATGAAGGAAATGATCTATCAGATATTGATAATATAAGAAAAATATCGGTATATGAAAATTTAGAAAGATAATAAGTTATGGGTAATGTTACAATTCAAAAAAGAGGTAAATATTATCAATATAAATTTGAAGTAGCTAAAGTAGAGGGTAAACGAAAATTCATAAATAAATCTGGGTTTGAAACAAAAGATGAAGCGATTAAAGCTGGAAATATTGCCTATACAGAATATTTAAATACTGGTTTAAATTTTAAAGAGAATACAATTTCATTTAGTGATTATTTAGATTACTGGTATGAAAATTATTGTGAAATAAACTTAAAATACAATACAAGAAGAACTTATAAAACAATAATGGATAAATATTTAAAACCTGAACTAGGAAAGTATAGATTAAGTTCTATAACAAGTGTGAAATTAAATTCATATATTGTTGACTTATGTAACAAATATAACTATAAAAAATCATATTATAAAAATATATTAAAGGTTTTAAAAAATTGTTTTAGAATAGCAACAGATGTATATGGATTTATAAGGTATAATCCAACATTGACTTTAAAACTACCAAAAATAGAAGATAGTAAGGCTTTTAAGAAACATTTATATAATAAAAATGAAATTGATATAATTTTAGATAGATTTAAAGATGATGATACTTTTACTTGTGCTTTTATTACAAGTTGTTTTACTGGAATGAGAACAGGAGAAGTATGTAGCTTAACTTGGAATGATATAGATTTTGAAAATAGAGCCATTAATGTTAAGCATACAGTATATGACAAGCCAAAAGATGATAAAGGCAGATGGTATATTGGAACTACTAAAACTAAACAAGGAACGAGACAAATTAATATGAGTGCAACATTATATAATGCTTTATTGAACTATAAAAAGAAACAACAGTATATGAAGAAATTGTATGGTAAAGAATATTTAACTTATCACTTTGAAGATATACTAAATAAATATGGAAAAGTAGTAGAACAACGAATAGTGAAGAATATAGGGAATGTTTTACAAATAAATAAGGCAGATATGGTGTTTACAAGACCTAATGGAAAATATGTAGGTAGAAATATTTTAAACTATCCGTTTAAGATAATTCATAAAGAACTTGGTATTGAAAATTGTAGATTTTATGATCTAAGAGGAAGCTATGCAACAATTAATTTAAGAAATGGTATAGAAATTAGAGATGTTGCAGATATTTTAGGGCATAAATATATAGAAACTACAGAAAATTTTTATATATCAAGTACTGATGAAACAAGAAAAAATGTAAGCAATGTATTTGATAGTCTAATAAATTCTAAAACAATTAATGATATTACTAAATATGAAATTGCTTATTAGAGTATGGAGCTAGTATAATTACTGGCTCTTTAAAATATTAGAAAAAAAGATATAAATTTTAGTAAAATTGAGACAATCATTTTAAAGTATGATATAATGTTTGACAAATAGAATAAAAGGTGGCATAAAATATGGATAAATATATAAAAGTTGGAATTGGAGTAATGATTTTAGATGGTAATAAAATATTATTAGGACATAGATCTAAAGATAAGAAAGATACAGGAGGAATATATGAAGTTGATTGTTGGACTGTACCTGGTGGAAAGCAAGAATATGACGAAACATTTTTAGAGGGTGCTAAACGTGAAGTAAAAGAAGAAACAAATTTAGATGTAGATGATTTAGAGTTATTTAATGTAGAAGATGACATTCAGCCAGATAGACATTATATAACATTACAAGTTATAGCCAAAAAGCATAATGGCGAATTAAAGGTAATGGAACCAACAAAAGAAGACGAATGGCAATGGTTTGATTTAGATAACTTGCCAGAAAAATTATATTCACCATCAAGAAAATTTATTGAAAGATATTTAAAATTAAGAAAATAAGTATAAGATAGGAAAATTAATTATGGAGTTATGGGAAGTTTTGGATGATAATGGAAATCCAACAGGGGAAATAATGGAAAAGTACGATAAAAAAGTATTCGATAAAGGATTATACCATTTAGGTGCAGATGTATGGATTATCAATAATGAAAATAAAATATTAATCCAAAAGAGATCAGAACAAAAAAGATTAGAACCTAATGTATGGGCAATGACAGGTGGATCTGTAATATTAGGAGAGAAATCTAAAGAAACAATAGTAAGAGAAGCGAAAGAAGAACTAGATATAGATATAAATCCGAATGAATTAAAATTAATAACAAAATTTAAAACTGGCAATGTATGGATAGACACATATATATTAAAATGCAATTACGATATCAAAAATGAAATTTCAAGCAGAAGAAGTATCTGATGCGAAATGGGCAACATGGTTAGAAATCAATACATTAGTTAATAATGGTGAATTTATCAAACATAGATGGGAATTTGTTAATAAATTCTTAAAAGATGAATTGGAGGAAACAATATGAAGATTGTAAAAGAAGAAAATGCAGAGAAATTTAATTATGCCAATACAAGTTCGGTTTTGGAATATGGAATAGCTTTAAATGAAAGAAACATGGATTTTTGTACTAATAAAATTACTGGAAGATACCCTATGCAAGGTTATTGCTCTAATTTAGAGTGTGAAGAATTATGCTATATTTTAGAAGGCAAAGGAACTATACATAAAATAAATAGTGAACCAATTGAGTTTAACAAAGGCGATATTATTTTTATAAATAAAAAAGATATATATTATTGGGATGGCAATTTTAAATTAGCAATTGTTTGTTCTCCAGCATGGTCAAAAGAACAATGTAAATTGTATAGCGAGGAGGATTTTGTTTGAATATTTTAGATATATATAACAAATATCATTTACCAGAGAATTTACAAATGCATATGTTAAGAGTTGCAGCATGTAGTAATTTAATTATAGATAACTGGACTGGTAATGAATTAGATAAGAATGCAATTATAAGAGTTTGTTTATTACATGATATGGGGAATATGGTTAAAATACCAGAAGATTTTTCTAATGATAATGAATTTATAGCTATTAGAAAAAGATATTTTGACCAATATGGCACTAATGACCATGAAATAAATTTAGAGATTGGAAAGATTGAAGGACTATCTGATAAAGAATTAATAATTTTAGATGGAAAAAGATCTAGAAAAAATGAACAAACTTTAAATTCAGATTCTTATGAAATAAAAATATGTGCCTATTGTGATCAAAGAGTTGCTCCAGATGGTATAGTTGATTTGAATACTAGATTAGAAGATGCAAAAGTAAGATATAAAGATAAACCTTTATCAGTATGGTCAAATGAAGAAAAGGCAAATCATCTAATAGATTGTGCTTTAGGAATCGAAAAACAAGTTATGGAAAATTGCAAAATATCGCCAAAAGATATAAATGATGAGAGCATTGAAAGATACATAGAGCAATTAAGAAAATATGAAATATAATTTTATTGCCAAAAATGATTGACAAATAGCATAAAAACGGGTTATAATGAATATAATAGAAATAGATATTTAATATCTATTTACAGTTAAAAAATCAGGTGAACCCTACCAATAAGTGGGAGCTGTAAAATCAAAAGGTAGAGATCTAGGTCTTTACCTTTTATATTTTTTAGGAGGAAAGAATGAAACTATATGCAGTAACAGATGAATATATAGATTATTTAAGACAATTTGATTATAAAGTTTATGACAATAAAGAAGATAGAAGAAAAGTAATGAGAAAATATTTAGGTATAGTTTTAACAATAAATGAAATGAACTATTATATACCAATGTCATCTCCTAAAAAAAGTGACTATAAAGATAATCAAATAAGAAAATCTATTGTTCCTATTGTAAGAATTATATCAAATGAAGAAATTGATAATGTACCAGTTTTAAAAGGAACATTAAGAATTAGCAATATGATACCTGTTCCAGATAGTGAACTAATCTTATATGAACCTAAAAAAGAAACAAATAAGGATTATAAAATTTTGGTAGAAAAAGAACTTGTATTTATTGAAAAAAACGAAGAAATGATAAAGAAATATGCAAAGATTATATATAATCAGAAAATTAATAATTATGATGTATCTTATATAAAAAATGTTGTAGATTTTAAGTTATTAGAAGAAAAATGTAAGGAATATAAAAGTAACGATAATTAAAAAAATTAATATAGAAATTGTATTTTTTATAAAATTATTATATACTAGTTTCATAAATTGAATGTAAACATTGTTTGCATTTTGTTTGCAAAAAATAAGAAAACATATACAAAAATAATACTAATAATACAATAAATATAAATCGCTATAATCCATGATATTATTAGTATAAATAGTATTTTATAGTATTGATAATAAAGAAATAAAGTCTTCATGTGGGTCTGGTAAGAAATATAAAAACTGCTGTGGTAAAAACCAGTAATAGCAATAGTTACAAAAATTCTAATACTTGACATAACTTATATAAATTGTCAATTTGTCAACGATTTGTCAACGAAATTTTTAAAATTTGTTGATACAAAAAAACTAGCATCATAAAATGCTAGTTTTTTTGCATTATAATGATTTTTATAAAAATATTGAATTTTTAGTATATATATGATACAATACAAATGTTCACAAAAATAAGCGACATATGGGAAATTATATAGCTTTTTTGGAGGTACAAGTTTGAAAGATAAATTAATAATCGGAAATGAAAAAAATATTTTATTTTATAATGATGAAAAAACAATTAAATTTTTTAAAATTGTTCAAAATAAATTACATTATGCAATCTGAAGTAATATATGAAAGAGCAGATTCTGAAAAGCCTTTTATATGATTAACAACATTTAAAGGAGATATTCCAGTATTACAAGATGTTGTAATTGCTAAAAACTATTTAAATGATGAAGAACTAAAAATTTTAAATAATTTAGTATCAGAATATTTTGATTTTGCAGAAATACAAGCAATAAGGCATAATCCAATGTATATGAAAGATTATATAAAACAATTGGATGTGATACTTTCATCTACAGGTGAAAAAATGTTAAATGGTTCAGGAAGGATTAGTCATAAAAAAGCTATTCAAAAAGCAAAGCAGAATATAGAAAATATCAAGTAAAAACTATAAGTCCTGTTTTGGAAGAATATTTAAATACTTTAAAAGAAATTAATAATAAAATTAAAAAGAAATAGAAAAATGTATAAGGAGAAAGTTTATGAAAAATAAAAGTAAAAAAATAATAATTGTAATTGCAATAATAATTGTAATATTTGTAATTTTAAGAAATACATCAGTTTATAAGATTCAAAAAGCTAATATGATATATGGAAAAGAATATTGTCCTAAAAATGAAAAGCAATCATTATTTTATGAAGATAAAGAACATCCATTATATGGTGGAGCTACAGTAACTAGGTATATATGTAAAATCTGTGGAAAAATCAGAAAAAGTTCAACAACAAGTACACCTAAAATATGTACAGAATGTGCTACAATTACAAATAGATGTGAACAATGTGGAAAATTAAAAAAGTAGATTTGTGATAGGAAAAAAGAAATGTCAATATATAAATCAAAATTAAATGAAGAAAAAATAAAAAAGATATTGCAAGAAGAATATCAAATAAATGTAAATAAAATTGAAAAAATAGAAAAAGGAACAGCTAATATATATAAAATTTTAGGAGAAGATGGGCAAAAGTATATTTTGAAAGAGTTTGATGAAAGCAGAAAAGAAGAGTCTATAGTAAAAGAAATACAAATAATTAACTTTTTAAAGTGCAGAAAAATAAATGTTCCTAAATACATAAAAACAAAATTAAATGAATTTTATGTAAAATATGAAAACGAAATAATAATACTTCAAAAATTTATTGATGGATATACAATTGAGAATAATACAGGTGAGCATGATAAAGTGATAGAAAGTGCAACAATACTTGGAAGAATAATAAAAGAGCTTCAAAAATATAAAAAACTTGATGATGAAAACATAATTGAAAAATGGTTTTCAAAAGAAAGTTTAGAAAATAAAATAATTCAAATGGAAGACTTTAAGAAATCAATAAAAAAAGATAATAAATATAAAGAAGTTTTCTTAAAAGATTTAGAAGATAAAATTGAAATTTCAAAAAAACTAAAAGAACAATTTGATTTTTCAATTATTTCAAAAATGTCACTAATGAATAGTCATGGAGATTATAGTGTTCAACAATTGATATATAATAATGAAAAAGAAACATCAGTAATTGATTTTGAATCTGCTAAGAGATTACCAATAATGTGGGAAATAATAAGATCATATACATATATTGATAAAGATGTAAAAAATGGAGAGATGAATATAGATACATTTGTAGAATATGTTAATGAAATTTCAAAATATGTAGAATTAAATGAATTTGATTTAAAATATTGTGCATATATTTATTTAATACAAATTGTGGGAAGCTTATATGGATATAAGCAATATAATGAAAATTATGAACAAACAGAATTATTAAACTTTGCAATTTTTAGAACTAATTTATGTAGATATTTATATGAACATTTAGATGAAATCGGGACAAGATTAGAAAAAGAAGTTACAGAATATATGAAAAAAGAAAAATTAGATGTTTTAAATGAAAGAGGAGAATTTACAGGAATAATAGAAACAAGAGAAGAGTGTCATAAAAAAGGTTTGTGGCATAGATGTGTATATGCATTTGTTATAGATAAAGATTTAAATATATTACTTCAAAAAAGAAGTGCAAACAAAAAATTATGGCCTAATTTATGGGATGTAACAGTTGGAGGACATGTTGATTCAGGAGAATTTGGTAGACAAGCATTAATAAGAGAATGTAAGGAAGAGCTTGGAATAGATATATGTGATAAAGATATAAAATATTTAGTTGGATCATGTTCAAAAACAACAAAAGGAAAGATTACTAATAATCAATTTAATGAATGTTATTTGATTACAAAAGATATAGATATATCAAAGATTAAATTACAAGAAGAGGAAGTTGCAGAAATAAAATTTTTTACTAAGGATGAAGTATTAGAGAGAATTAATAATAATTATGATGGTCTAACAGATAAAACAGGACCATGGAATTTTTTATTGAAAATATTGGAACAAAGATGAGCAAAAAGATTTAAGGAGAATAGATAGATTTAAGAAGAATTTCTTAAATCTTTTTTAATGTCATTTAATAGTCACTTATAACATTGTATAATAAAACTAGAAAAATAAAAAGAAAGGAGTTCGTATAATGTAGCATTTCATTGTACGAGGAAATTAAATGGAAATATTAAAAGTTGAAAACTTATGTAAGCAATATGGAAAAGGAGAAAATAAAGTAACAGCATTAGATAATGTTTCATTTACAGTAAATAAAGGTGAATTTGTAGCGATAGTAGGAGCATCAGGAAGTGGAAAATCAACACTATTACATTTAATAGGAGGAGTTGATAGACCAACAAGTGGAAAAGTATTTATAGACGGAAAAGATATTTATAAATTTAATGATGATGAACTAGCAATATTTAGAAGAAGACAAGTTGGATTAATATATCAATTTTATAATTTAATACCAATATTAAATGTAGAAGAAAATATCACATTACCATTAAAATTAGATAACAGAAATATAGATAAACAAAGGCTTGATGAATTAATAAAAGTATTAGGATTAGAAGAAAGAAGAACACATTTACCAAATGAATTATCAGGAGGTCAACAACAAAGAACATCAATAGGAAGAGCAATGATAACAAATCCAGCAATTATATTAGCAGATGAGCCAACAGGAAATTTGGATTCTAAAGCAAGTGATGAAATTGTAGCATTATTAAAAAAATCAAATAAAGATTATAAACAAACAATAATAATGATAACACACAATTTAGAAATAGCAAAAGTTGCAGATAGAATTATAAAAATTGAAGATGGAAAAATTGTTGAGGAGGTGTAATAAATGAACATTCTTACAAGTTTATCTATCAGAAATTTAAAATTAAATAAAAAAAGAACAATAAGTACAATAATAGGAATAATATTATCAGTAGCATTAATATGTGCTGTTGCAAGTATGGGAATGAGTTTTCAAGCAACATTAGTAGAAAATGCAAAAAATCAATCAGGATATTGGCATTTGAAGTTAGAAAATGTTAGTGATGAAGAAATAAAAGATATACAAAATAATAGAGATGTAAAAGATACATTTTCAGTAAAAATATGTGGATATTCAATTTTGCAAGGAAGTCAAAATGAGTATAAACCTTATGCAAGATTAATTTCTATGAATGAGAGTTCATTTAATGATTTGCATTTTGAATTAATAGAAGGCAGATTTCCAGTTAATGATAATGAAGTAGTAATTAGTCAAACGATAATGGCAAATGGAAAAGTAGAATACAAAATAGGAGACACAATCAATTTAAATGTTGGAACAAGAAGTATAAAACCAGGAGTTAATGAAAAAGAATATGATAATATATATGATGCAGAAGAGATAATAAATGCAACAAATTATTCATTTAAAATAGTAGGAATCATAGAAAGACCAGATACAAGTTTTGAAAAATATTCAGAGCCAGGATATACTGTAATTACAACAGGAATAAGTACAGGAAGATCTGATTTATATATAAGTTTAAAATCACCAAAAAATTATAAAGAGACAATACCTCAAATACTAGGAATTCAAAGTTATGAAAGTTTGTCAAAAAATGATACTGAGACCAAATATGATTATACTTTAAATAAAGAATTATTAAGATGGGAAGCATTTGCATTTTCAGATTCAACAGTTACTATGTTATATTCAGTAATTGGAGTAGTAATAGTAATAATATTATTTACAAGTATATTTTGTATAAGAAATTCATTTGCAATATCAATAACAGAAAAAATAAAAATGTATTCAATGCTTGCAAGTGTTGGAGCAACCAAAAGACAAATAAGAAAAAATGTAATACAAGAAGGATTAATATTAGGATTAATAGGAATACCTTTAGGAATACTATCAGGATTTTTTGCAGTATTTGTATTAATACAAATAGTAAATTCACTTTTAGGTGATTATTTATTACAACATGTTGATGGATTAGTATTTAAAATATCAATATTACCAATTATTTTATCAGCAGTGTTAGGATTTGTAACAATATATTTATCATCAATAGCATCTGCTATAAAAGCAAGTAGAGTAAGCCCAATAGAAGGATTAAGAGGCTCTAAAGATATAAAACTAAATTCAAAAAAATTAAAAGTACCAAAGATTATATCAAAATTATTTAAGACTGGTGGAGAATTAGCATATAAAAACTTAAAGAGAAGTAAGAAAAAATATAGAACAACAATTATATCAATTGCAGTAAGCATATTTGTATTTATCACAATGAACTCATTTATAGTGAATATGTTCCAAGAATCACAAAATTATTATAAAGATTATGATTATAATATACAATTAAATGTTGGAAAAGTATCAAATGAAGAAATAGATAGAATAATTTCATTAGATAATATAAAAAAATATTCAATATTATATAGATCAAATAATGGAGTTATAAAAATAAAAGATATTAATAAAATCAATTTAGATTTAGGTACAAGTACATTGTCAGAAGAAGGATATTATGATGAAGAAAATGAAAAATTCATAGAGACAGGGGAAAAATATTCAGCATTACAAATTATGGCATTAGATAGTGATTCATTTAAAAGATATGTAAGCAAAATTGGTGCTAAATATGATAAAGTAAAAGATAAAGGAATATTATGTGACGAAGTAAGTTGGATAGAAGATGGGCAAGTAAAAAATGGAAGAAAATATAAATATAATGTTGGAGATATAATAGAAGGAAAAGATTATAATGAACAACAACATTCAGTACAAATTGGTGCAATTTCAACCATTAAACCAGATGGAATTGATAGAAGCTATTATGAAGGGGGATATTTAATTTTAGATATATCACAATTAGAAAATGAGGAAAAGTCAGTATATACAGTAATAATGCAATCAAATAATCCAGATCAATTAGAAAAAGATATAGATGCTTTACATTTAGATATTAATGTTTATAATATTTCTGCATCAGTAAAAGAAGAAAATGCAATGGTATTAGTAATAAAAATATTTTTATATGGATTTATCACAGTAATAACATTAATAGGAATTACAAATATTTTTAACACAATTACATCAAATATGGAATTAAGACAAAAAGAATTTGCAATGTTAAAATCAATAGGAATGACATCAAAAGAATTTGATAGGATGATAAATTTAGAAACTATATTTTATGGAACTAAAGCATGGATTATAGGAACAATTATGGGATTACTTGGAACATTTGCAATATATAAAGCATTTTCAGTAAAATTTCAAAAAGGTATGTATATACCTACAAATGCAATTTTAATTTCTGCAGTTTTTGTATTTATATTTATATTTATTATTATGAGATATTCAATTTATAAAATTAATAAACAAAATACAATTGAAACTATTAGAAATGAAAATGTATAAAGAGGGGGCTTACAAAGTCCTCTTTTTATGATAAAATATATATGGAGTGAGAATATATGAAAATATTATTAGTAGAGGATAATGAGATATTAGCTAAAGGATTAATATACTCTTTAGAACAAAAGAAATATCAAGTAATACACACATTAAATGTAGAAAATACACTCAAAATATTAAAAACAGAAAAAATAGATTTAGCAATATTAGATGTATCATTACCAGATGGAAATGGATTTGATTTATATAAAAATAATATAAAAGAAAAGAATATATCTTCAATTTTTTTAACAGCAAAAGATGAAGAAGACAATATTGTAAAAGGATTAGAGTTAGGCGCAGAAGATTATATTACAAAACCATTTTCAATAAAAGAACTGATGGCAAGAATAAATAGAATAATATTAAGAAACAAGAAAAACACAATAATACAAGTCCAAAATATAAAATTTGATATGGATAAAATGGTTGTGTATAGGGATAATGAAAATGTAGAACTTACAAACTTAGAGTTGAAAATATTGAATTTATTATTCTTAAATTTAAATAAAGTAGTAAAAAGAAGTGAAATAATAGACAAAATATGGGAATGGACAGGAAATGATGTAAATGATAATACTGTAACAGTATATTTAAAAAGAATAAGAGAAAAAATTAAAACAGATATTATAATTACAATTAAAGGAATTGGATATAGAATTGATAGTGAAGTAGATTAATAAATTGTTAATAACATCTAAGTTTTGAAAAGGAATGAAATAAAATGAAAAACAAAATAGAGTTAAAGAAAATGTGTATTACAAGTTGTATTGTAATTATTATATTTCTAATCACATTTTCGATTTTAATATATAAACAATACAAAACATATACATATAATTTTAATCAAAAAATAGCAGGAATTATAGATGATGTTTTAGAAAAATATCCTGATATAGAAAAAAGAGAAATTGTAGAAATATTAAATAGTAGTGATAAAACTAATAATGAGATATTAAGGGAATATGCCATAGAACTAGATAAAGATTCAGTAATATTAGAAAATAACACAGATTTTCAAAAATTTATTATTATAGATATAAATACATTGATATTATTTATTTTAATATTATCAATAATATTCTTCAAATATAATCATAGTGAAAGTAAAAAAATTAATGAAATAACAAAATATATAGAAGAAATCAATAGAGGAAATTACAAACTAAACATAGAAGAAAACACAGAAGATGAATTGTCAATATTAAAAAATGAATTATATAAAATAACGATAATGTTAAAAGAAGTGGCTGAAAATTCTCAAAAAGATAAAACAACATTAAAAGATTCATTATCAGATATATCACATCAAATAAAGACACCAATTACATCAATTTTAATAATGTTAGACAATATTTTAAGTGATGAAAATATGCCAGAAAATATAAAAAAAGATTTTATAAAAGACATCAAAAGAGAAACAATAAATATAAAATTTTTAGTAGAATCAATTTTGAAATTATCAAAAATAGATAGTAATTCAATAAAATTTATAAAAAAAGAAGTTTTTATAAAAGATATAATAAATGAAGCGGTAAAAAATGTATCAATGTTAAGTGAATTGAAAAATATAGAAATAATAGTTTCAGGAGATGATTCAATAAAAACAATATGTGATTTAAAATGGCAAGTTGAAGCAATAACAAATATATTAAAAAATTGCATAGAACATTCATATGAAAATAGAAAAATTTATATAAATTATAATCAAAATAATATGTATACAGAATTAAAAATTGAAGATAATGGAACAGGAATAGATGCAAAAGATTTACCACACATATTTGAAAGATTTTATAAAGGAAAAAATTCATCAAGTGATAGTGTAGGAATAGGTTTAGCTTTATCAAAATCAATAATAGAAAGTAATAATGGATATATACAAGTGGATTCAGAATTAAATAAAGGAACAACATTTATAATAAAATATTTAAAGTAGCCAAAGCAAATTTGTCAAAACAACTAAATAAGACAAATTATTGTAGCAAGGCTACTTTTTTTGCATATTATGTAATATGACAAATCAAAAATTGATTTAATTATATTAAGAGGAGGAAAAATATGTTTACGCGTAGATATCAAAGATGTTCATGCATGAATAATCAAGCATGGAATACATCTACAAATATGATTGAAGATAAATGTAATAATGACTGTTCTACAAATTGTAGTTATGAACAACAAGAGCCTGTAGACTGTTGTGAATGTGGATTTGATGAAGAATATGAAATGAGTGTATTTCCAGATAATCCAATGTTAGCTCAAAGTTATGTTCCTTGGCAATATATGGATAAAACATTTAGACCAGAAATTGGACTAAAAATGGGAACAATATTTCCAGAATTAGTAAGCCCATATACACCATGTCAATCAATGAGAACAAATGAATTTTTAGAAACAACAAATCAAATTGGGGAGGGCTGTAATAATGGAAGATAATAGAAATTGGATGATGAATAATTCAAATAATATGAATTGGAATATGCAGTCTGCAGATGGTTTGAATGTATTAGATAATATGACAAATTGTAACAATATGCAAAATTGTGAATGCAATCAATCACAAGCAACAAGAGAAGAAATGATGGAAAGAATAAAAAGCTTGAATTTTGCAATAACAGAGCTTGGATTATATTTAGACACACATGTTGATGATCAAAAAGCACTTTGTTTACACAGAAAATATTGCAAAGAATATAGAGAATTAACAGATAAATATCAAAAAGTTTATGGACCATTAACAATTCAATTTCCATGTAATAAATGGAGATGGATTGAAGAACCATGGCCTTGGGAAAGGGGGAATTTCTAAACTATGTGGACTTATAATAAAGTATTACAATATCCAATAAATATAAAATGTGCAGACCCTCGTCTTGCAAAAGTAATTATTAGCCAATATGGTGGACCAGATGGAGAACTTGCAGCATCTTTAAGATATTTATCACAAAGATTTGGTATGCCAGACCAAAATGCAAAAGCTATTTTAAATGATATTGGAACAGAAGAATTAGCCCAATAAGAGGTCGTTTGAGGGGTGAATTTGTTAATTTTATCGACAAACGCACTCCTAAGGAGCATATTCTTATGCTCCATAAAGAGTGCGTTACAGAATAGAGGCGTTATATCTTTTTTAGATGTATAACTACTCTATTTTTTATATTTAAGGGCACAAAATCGATTTCCGTGCGAGGTGTAAATAAATGGATATAAGTGATAAATAAGGAGAGTGGGAAGATGTTTATATAGAATTGAAAGTTATTAAATTATAAACAATAAATAGAAATGGAGGAATTTAAATTGAAATATAAAAGATATTTTTTAACAAGTGAAAGTGTAACAGAAGGACATCCAGACAAAGTAGCTGACTTAATATCAGATACAATATTGGATGAATGTTTAAGACAAGATAAAGAATCAAGAGTAGCAGTAGAAACAATGATTACAGGTAACAAAGTGATTGTAGCAGGAGAAATTACAACAAATGCAAAAATAAATATAGAAAGAATAGTAAGGGCAACTTTGAAAAAAGTTGGATATGATGATGAAAAGACAACGATGGATTATAAAAGTTGTGAAGTAGAACAATACATAAAACAACAAAGTAATGATATTGCAATTGGAGTTAACAATGGAGGAGCAGGAGATCAAGGAATTATGTTTGGTTTTGCTTGTGATGAAACACGAGAGTATATGCCATATCCAATTTATCTTGCACACAAAATTACAAAGCAATTAGCAAAAGTTAGAAAGAATGGAGAAATGGATTATCTAAAAACTGATGGAAAAGCTCAAGTAACAATAGAATATGTTGATGATTTTCCAATTAGAATAGATAGTATTTTAATTTCTACTCAGCATTTAGAAAATGCAGATATACCAACTATGCAAAAAGATTTAATAGATAAAGTAATTTTACAAGTAGTTGATCCTGATATGATAGACCCAGAAACTAAGTTTTTCATTAATCCTACTGGAAGATTTGTTATTGGTGGGGCAATTGGTGATACAGGATTAACAGGCAGAAAAATTATGTGTGATACTTATGGAGGAATAGCAAGACATGGTGGTGGTGCTTTTTCAGGAAAAGATCCAAGTAAAGTTGATAGAAGTGCAAGTTATATGGCAAGACATATAGCAAAAAATGTTGTTGCAAATGGAATGGCAAGAAAATGTGAAATACAATTGAGTTATGGCATAGGGATGAAACAGCCTATATCTTTATATATTGAATGTTTTGGAACAAATAGAATGCCAGAACATATTATTATAAAAGCTATAAAGGACAGATTTGATTTGACACCTGAAGGAATTATAGAATATTTGAATTTAAAAGAGCCTATTTATTCTAAGACAACAAATTATGGTCATTTTGGAAGAAAAGGATTTTCTTGGGAGAATATTGTTCAGATATGAAGGATTATAAAGGAAAAAGATTTGGTAGATTAACTGTTATAGAATTTGATAAAAGAACTAAAAATATTAGTAAAAAAGGACAGGTATATTATAGTTACTATTGGAAATGTAAATGTGATTGTGGTAATGAAAAATCGGTTTTATTAAGCAATCTTATAAAAGGAAATTTCAAAAGTTGTGGATGCTTGGAAAAAGAATTGAGAGAAGAAAGAAACAAGAGAAAATTAGAAAATAATTTTGAAGATTTAACAGGAAAAAGATTTGGAAAACTAACAGCTATAAAAATGATAAGAAAGGCAGATTCACAAGGACAGACAAGAGAGTTTTGGGAGTGTAAATGTGATTGTGGTAATACCAATATAGTGCTTAAAAATCATCTTATGAAAAATCAAGTAATTAGTTGTGGGTGTGTAGTAAAAGAAAAGGCAAAACAGAATATAAAAAAATGTGAAAAGCATAGAGAAAAAAATATAAATAAGGAAGGAACTAGACTTGATTATTTAAGTAACAAAGTAACAAAGCAAAATACAACAGGAGTAAGAGGTGTAAGTTATAGAAGTAAAAATGGCAAGTATCGAGCTTATATTTATTTTAAAAACAAGCGTATAGAATTAGGAGAGTATACAAAATTAGAAGATGCAGCAAAAGCAAGAGAAAACGCGGAAGAAATATATTATAAGCCAATATTAGAAAAATATAATAAAATAGATAAATTGAATAATGAAAATGAAGAAGAATTTGAATAAGACTTGAAGATAGTTTGTGAAAGAGTTAATATGCAACACAAACTTTACAAGGTCTTTTTTTCTTGGAAGGGAGAAAGAAATGTATATTGTAATTTTAATTATTGTAGCAATGTTAAGCTCAGTTTTAACATTGTTCTTTCATTGCTGTGTGATATTAGGAAAGGAAAGTGATAGAAAATGGGAGGAAGAGCAGATTACGAAGAAAGAAGGCAAAGAAGAATTGAAAGATACAAAATAGTATCTCAAAAGAAAAGAGAAGAATCAGATGCAAGAGCAAATTCAAATGCACAAAGAATATTGATGATGACACCTGGACAACCAATATTAGTAGGACATCATTCTGAAAAAAGACATAGAAGATTAATAGAAAAAGCAAATAATGATATAAAAAAATCAATAGAATTGTCTGATAAGAGTCAATATTATGAAGATAAAGCAAGAAGTGCAGAAAATAATAATGCTATATATAATGATGATCCAAAGGCAATATCAAAATTGAAAGATAAATTAGAAAGACTAGAAAATGAAAGAAATAGTATAAAAGCAAGAGAACATTCGAAATGGGAACTTACAAGCATAGGAGCAAATATACGAGAAACTAAATTACGAATTAAAAGACTTGAAGAACAGGAACAACTTGTGTTTCCAGATATAGAATTTAAAGGTGGAAAAGCAATTCATAATAAGGAAATAAATAGAATACAAATAATTTTTGATGACATACCAAATGAAAATATTAGAAGTGAATTAAAACATAATGGATTCCATTGGTCTAGATATGAAGGTGCATGGCAAAGACAATTTAATCAAAGAACAATTTATGTGACTAAATCTTTGATTAAAGATGTATTGAATAACGAAAAAGAAAGTGAGGATACAGAGGAGTTTGAGTGATTTTATAGAGGTAAAACTATACTAAAAAAATATAAAAATGGCACAAAATCAATCCTCGTGCGAGAAAAATTAGGAGGTAGTCAATGAAAGTAATTGTTGCTAATAAAGATGATTATATAAAATTTAATGCAATGCTATTAGATAAAATGAAAACATTTGAACTAACAGAAGATGCAACGGATTATATTATACATAGAGTTAAACTTGGAAATGAAACACAAGATGTATCATTGATGGATTCGTGTATTAATAATCTTTTAGAGGAACAATATGAAAAAAGAGAATATATCAAAATTGAAGAAATACAAGCAATTAATAATTTAATATCAAAATTAAATGAAAATGAATGCCGTATTTTAAATGCTTATGCTGAAATAAAAAGATATAGTATAAAAAATCTAAATGAAATAACTGAATTAATAACTAATATAAACGATTATCAGCTAATAGAAAAATATAATTTACATGAGTTAGGAAAATTGATAGCACAGAAAGTACCTGGATATAAGATGGATATTAATGTAATTCCATTTATGGATTTTGCAAAATTGGCAGAAAATTATTTATTTGATGCAAATATAAAGGAGAATTTTTGCTCTTATGGACTTTTGGTAAATACCAGAGAAATGTTAGACAATGAATTAATCCAACCAAAAATTGAAAAGGGCAAAATATTAAAAGTAGAAGTAGTAAATAAGAAAGAATTTGAAGAAAAATATATGTATGGTAGAGTTACAATATATTTGCCAACAACAAAAGAAAGATTGGAAGAAAAGTTTAGGCTTATAAATTTGGATTATAATAAATTGACAATACAAGATTTTTATAATAAAATATGTAGAAAAGGAAAAAATATGTTGAATTTAATAAAAAATGAATTAATAAAAATATTTAAAAGAAAAGATATTTACATATTACTAATTATTCGGACTATTGATTATCACATCATACAATATATTTCAAAAAGTAACTTTTCAAGAAACAGATATTAGTAATCAATATCAAAGAGCATATAATGCAGATAAATATTATTTAGAGAGTAATAATCAAACAATAAAAAAAGATGATTATGAAAAAGTTATAGAAAGAATAAACTTAGAAAAGTATGCTATTGATAACAATATAAAGTATAATATTTTGTTAAATTCTCAAAATAAAAATGCAATTATACCACAAGATGCTAGAATATTGTTAATGAAAGTTTTTGACAATTTTGAAATTTTGATTATTTTTTTAATTATATATCTATCATGCACTACTATTTCAGAAGAATATTATACTGGAACTATAAAAAATGTATTAACAAAACCATATACAAGAATTAAGATTTTATGTTCAAAAATATTAATAAATTTTAGTATTATTGCAATAGCAGTATGTATTTTAGTACTATTTCAGTATTTGATTGGTGGAATATTGTTTGGATTTGAAAGTTATTCATTAGAGGCAATAAGATATAATAGTTTTTCTCAAAACATTGAAACTATAAATTTGGATCAGTATATATATGTAATTATTTTAACTAAAATATTAATGTATGTAATTTTTAGTAGTTTTAGCTTATTATTTGGAATTATAACTAACAATATGGCTTTAAATGTGTTAATATCACTTGGAATATATTTTTTATCAGCATTTAGAAATTTTACAAATGATATTTCTAAATATATATTTATCTATAATTGGGATATAAGTAAATATTTATTTGGAAGTAGGCTATTATTGAACAAAGCTATAATTATTTCTAGTATGAGCTTATTAATAATAATTTTTATGGTTACAATTATATTTAAAAATAAAGATGTAAAAAATATGTAATGAAAGGAAACTTTTAATGAAAATACTAAAATGTACAAAATTAAAAAAGCAAATAAAATCAAAAATACTTGTTGATGATATCTCTTTTTCAATAAATAAAGGAGATGTAGTAGGTTTCATTGGACCTAATGGAGCTGGAAAATCTACAATAATAAAATTAATATTAGGATTAATGAAATTATCTTCAGGAAATGTAGAAATAAATGGGTATGACATTGAAAAAAATTTTGTGAAGGCAATAGAGAAGGTAGGAGCAATTGTTGAAAATCCAGATTTGTATATGTATTTATCTGGCTATGACAATTTAAAAATTACAGCTAATTATTATAAAAATATTTCCCAAAATAGAATTGAAGATGTTATTAAAATTATAGGATTAGAAAAACAAATAAAAGATAAAGTTTCAACATATTCATTAGGGATGAAACAAAGATTAGCAATAGGAGAAGCAATTATAAATCAACCAGAATTATTAATTTTAGATGAACCAACAAATGGATTAGATATTGAAGGAATAATTGAAATGAGAAATTTAATAAAAAAACTTTCTCAACAAGGAATGGCAATATTAATATCAAGTCATAATTTAACTGAAATTGATAATTTGTGTAATAGAATTATTGCAATAAAAGATGGTAAAATAGTTACAAATGATACCATTGAAAATTTTAAGAAAGATGTAAAAAATAATGTTTCTTATGAATTAAAATTAAATAGCTTAGATAAAATAGAAAAATTTATTTTTGATTATAAATTTGAACTTCTAAAAGATAATATAATAAAAGTATATATTTCAAAAGAAAATATTTCAAATCTAATAAAAAAACTTATAGAAAATGGATATCAAATTTATTCAGTTCAAGAAGTGAAAATATCATCAGAAGAAGCCTTTTTGAAAAAAGTAGGTGACAAAAAAGATGATTAAGTTAATAAAAAATGAATTAATGAAAATATTTAAAAGAAAAACTATATATTTTTTACTTATTTTATCAATGATTGCAGTAATTATTTACAATTATATAAACCCAGATCAAAATATTCCTATAAGTGAGGGAACGAATGATCATCCACTTATAAGTGATACACAGATAGAAAAACAAAAAGATGATTCTGAAAGATATATTAATTCAATGGCATATAATGAGTTTGCAAGATTATATAATAATAATTTTACAAAAGATTCATGGCAAAGATTAGCCTTAAATAAAGAAAGAAATGGATATTCATATGAAAAAATATATGATCAAGATATAATGTTATATTTGAAGAATATTGTAGATTATGAATATAACTCAAATACACCGATAACTAATGAATTATATGGCAATGCTATAAATAAATATAATGAATATGTAGAAGCATTGAAATCAAATGATTGGAAAAAATTTGTTAATTTAAAAATAAAGAATTTACAAGAATTAAAAAGTACACAAGATTTTTCAGAAGAAAGTATTAAAGAAATTGATTTTGAAATAGAGTGGTATAATTTAAGATTAAATAATAATATTAAATTTAATAGTGATATAATGAATCAATATTTAGATGAGTATAGAGAAACTTATTATTTAATTATATACAAGGAATCATATGTAGATAAAAATTCGCAATCAGATATTTATGAATTAAATGAATGCAGAACACGACTAGAATTATGTAAATATGCTGTTGAAAACAAAATAAATTACGACATTTCAAATGAAGTGGGAGTTATTTTGAATAATAAAATAGATGCTCGAATTTCTTTTATTAGAACTTTTAAACATTTTAATTTAATAATAATTATTATTACAATATATATATCATCTACTATAATAACAGAGGAAATATCAAAAAGGACAATAAAGAATGTTTTGATAAAACCTCATAAAAGATTAGATATTATTATTGCAAAGATGATTGCTTGTATAGTTACAATTATAATTTCAATGTTATTTATTGGAATAGTCCAATTTTTTGTTGGAGGAATTATTTTTGGATTTGATAGTTATTCTAACCAATACATAGGTTATAATATTAATAGTCAGAAAATATTTAGTATAAGTTTATTAACTTATTTTATAATAAATGGAATATTAAAGATTCCAGAATATTTAATAATTAGTTTGTTTTGTATTTTGATTGGAATATCTAATAAAAATATAACAATGTCTATGATTATAACATTAATTATTTGTTTATTTTGTAATACTATTTTAGTGGAATGGTCTAAAGTTGATGCTTTGGCTAGTATCACTAGATTCTTTATAACAAATAATTGGGATTTTAGTATATATTTATTTGGAAATATATCCAATATTAATGGAATAAATTTATGGTATTCTGTAATTATATATATTATTTATTTTGTTCTTCTTTTAAAGATGAGTATTGGAAAATTTAAAAAATTAGAAAATTGATTTTAATACGGAGCTATTATTATTAATAGCTCCATAAAGGTATAATGTATAAATTACATTAAATAAAGATTATATTTATACATTTTGTTTTAGAGCTACTTTTTTGGGAGTAAACTATGAATTAAATGTTGATCAAAATAATATAGCTGTTATTGAAGAAAATTTACAAAAAGATAATATAAAGATTGAAAAATCGAAGGATATAAGAAAAATTGAAATTAGTGGTGCAGGGTTAAATGATTATTCAGTTCTTTCTTTACATTATGATGATAATTCAATTAAATCTACTAATTTATATTTAAATGAAAAATCTTATTACATATATCAATATTTAAGCAAACATCATAAATTCAATTATAATGATATGGTTGAAATTTCTATATTTATAAGTTTGACGACAATAGTTTTTACTATATATGCTGGAAGAAAAAAACTGGTAGACAATAAAAAATAGTAACTTATTAGAAAACAATAGTTAGAAGGAGAAGAGTTTATGAAAAAGAAAATTAAATTAACAATAGCATTTTTAGTTAGTTTATTACCAATGTTATTAAATCAATATGGAGGAAAGAAAGGTGTACAGGAGATTAGTGGATTGATTAACTTGCTTAACCCAATTGGAATTATATCTGTACTATTATTTATTATTGGGGTATGGGGATTATTTAAAAATAAAAAGACAAATAAAATATTAGGTGCATTAGGAACAATTGGGATTGTAATTTCAGAAATATATCAATTTTTTACCTGGCACATAATGAATATAACTGGAAAAATGAGTATTCATAATAGTATAGAATTTGCTTTTCCTGAATTCTATATTGGATTAGTAATCTCTTTAATTATGATGCTTTACTATTTTTCTATTGATAAGATAGAAAAAGAACAATAATTTACAAATTTTTATGAATAAATATTATAAGAAAAATATTAACTACTAAAATTCTTTAAAAAAGATATGGATATAAAAATACCAATAAATTGTAGGAGGAGTTATGAGATGAAAACAAAGAAAATAATATGTGTATTAATACTTATAGTAGTAAGCATTTTATTTGTTTTTACATTATTTGATTTTTTTCGAAGTTTATTTGTATCAAACTTTGAAATAGTTGTAAATAATAAAAATAGAGCAGAAATAAATGAAATGATTGAAAATTTCTGCGATGATCCAAATAAAATTAATAGAATTAGATTTGAGGTTGAACTAGGAGACGGAGAATTACGATTATATAACTATTTTCATTTAGAGAAAAAAGCAATTGCTTCTCAGTCCGATAGGATAATGGATTATATGTGTGAAAATGGAACATCAGTTAAAGGAATATGTTTATTTCAAATGTTGATTGAAACAATAATATTTTTGTATGTAAAATCAATCTTGGATTCTGAAACTGAACAATAAACTACAATATAAAAAGAGAAGAATTGATGAATCTTCTTCTCTTTTTATATTCATTATTCCAAGTTATTGTTTGTTTCCTATTAAATTTGGCAACATTTCAATCAAGAAAAATGAAAAATATAAAAATAAATATTTGTATAAATATAGGATGTGAAAATTTTATTTATACAATATTTATGATAAGAGCTACTTTTTGGGAGAGTAGTTCTCTTTTTTTCTAACAGCATATCTTAATTTTTTTCAAATGTCTAATACATAAGTCAATAAAATATTTTAAGCTAATCGTTCTACCATCATAATCTTCAAAAACTTCATAAATTATTTTAGAATCAATATAATCAAGCATATTTCCTAATGACCTGTCCATATTTGTTCGAACAGCATTAGCATTATCAATGCTATTTTTTTCAGCAACTTTTTGTACAAGACTATTCATATCAAGTAGTAATTTTGAATTATCATAAGCTAATAAAATTGCGTCTTTTATGTATTTACTACCTTTAAAATAATTTGTAAAACCAAGTTTCCACAAAATATCATCTACTTGTTTTTCGATGCCAAGACACTTTTTTAATGAATTAGATACAATGCTAATAGTATCTAGTAATTGAAGATTTGTAGAATTTTTTCTGATGAAAGAAAAGCCTTTTTCATATTTAATATTGGATATGCTATTAGAATCGATTACCAAAATAATGATATTCGTCTTTCTAGCATCTAATTTCTTGATTGCGTTAGTCAATACATTTGTACAAAATGCAATTGATGTAACAGAGTCCAATATTATTAGTTGATCTTTTGCTTTGTTATGAAAAATTATTTGCTCTAATTTTTCATATGGTACTTTTATTAGTTCAATATTTAGTTCATTTTGCAAAAAAGCATTAGATAAGCTGTTATATAGAATATCATTATCATTAGTAACGGCTACTTTAACCATAACCAGACCCTCCTAATAATGAATATTCATACAAATTTTACCATATTTAAAGACGATTAACCATTGGCTGTATAACTGCAAAATAGACTAAAATGTTTATTTTTGTATATTTATGTGTATTTGTGTAGATTTTATGACAACCAAGAAAAAGCATAGTATCATTCTTCTAGGACAAAAGTCTGTAAAGTTAAGGAAAGTGTATTAAAAACACAATAGATAAATTTTAGGAAACAAAAGAAATTGTGAATAATATATTGGCTTAATTTTGCAGACTTTTATAATATAGGGGGTTTTGAAAATGAGTGGATAAGAAATAAAATAGAAAGATATAATTTTTTTGTAAGTTAATAGCTTTCTTTGATTTTCAGGCATTTGTCCAATCTAAAAAGATTGGAGAATGATAAATGGAAAGAAAAGACTATTTAGTAGAAGAATTATCAAAGTAATTCGGTAAAAAGTCAATAGATATATGAAAATTATTAAAAAAATTTTTAT
>OBKR01000781.1_pt1 | contig 32384 bp, 23 predicted proteins | sample 1518991 | NCBI WGS metagenome assembly OBKR01 (sample SAMEA2452117, study PRJEB22498) | human gut metagenome | biome: human feces; feature: human gut; material: feces | place: Australia | collected 2012
GGTTACTTCGTATTGCCTTACACTATCCAGAACTATCTGGCCGACCAGATTACAGTTCCACGTTTCTCTACCGATTTGCCTGAATTTGCTGAAGCAGAAAAAGCTGTTCAAGACAAGATTGATCACCTGATGAGCATCAAGGGTAAGAAATCTGTTGACTCAATCCACAAGGAATTGGGCCGCGTAATGTGGGAATATGTAGGTATGGGCCGTACAGCAGAAGGCTTGAAGACTGGTCTTGCCAAACTGAAAGAAATCCGCAAGGAATTCGAAACAGAACTGTTCATTCCGGGTTCAAAAGAAGGTTTGAACGTAGAGCTTGACAAAGCTATCCGCTTGAACGACTTCATTACTATGGGTGAACTGATTGCTTATGATGCATTGAACCGTAACGAATCTTGCGGTGGTCACTTCCGTGAAGAATACCAGACTGAAGAAGGAGAAGCAAAACGTGATGACGAGAACTTCTTCTACGTAGCATGCTGGGAATATCAAGGTTCTGACGACAAAGCTCCTGTTCTTTACAAAGAGCCGTTGGTATACGAAGCAATCAAAGTTCAAACTCGTAACTATAAGAGCTAATCAGAGTAGTTAAATCATTAAAGAATCAAAGAAAAATGGATAAAAATATATCATTCACACTGAAGGTTTGGCGTCAGAACGGACCGAAAGAAAAAGGTCATTTCGATACATTCCAGATGAAAGACATCCCGGGTGATACTTCATTCCTGGAAATGCTCGATATCTTGAACGAACAGTTGATAGAAGAAGGTAAAGAACCTATCGTATTCGACCACGATTGTCGTGAAGGTATCTGCGGTATGTGCTCATTATACATCAACGGACATCCTCACGGACCTGCTACAGGTGCTACTACCTGCCAGATTTACATGCGTCGTTTCAACGATGGCGACACTATCACCGTTGAACCATGGCGTTCTGCAGGATTCCCTGTTATCAAAGACTTGATGGTTGACCGTTCAGCTTATGACAAGATTATGCAGGCTGGAGGATACGTAAGCGTAAGAACAGGTGCTCCTCAAGATGCAAACGCTATCCTTATCCCGAAACAGAACGCAGACGAAGCTATGGATGCTGCTTCATGTATCGGTTGCGGAGCTTGTGTAGCTGCTTGTAAGAATGGTTCTGCCATGCTGTTCGTATCAGCTAAGGTCAGCCAGCTGGCACTGCTTCCTCAAGGACGTCCTGAAGCTGCACGCCGTGCAAAGGCAATGCTTGCAAAAATGGACGAACTGGGATTCGGTAACTGTACCAACACCCGCGCCTGCGAAGCTGAATGTCCGAAGAACATTTCAATCAGCAACATCGCACGCCTGAACCGTGAATTCATCAAAGCTAAACTGAAAGACTAAAAGCTGTTCATGACTTCATAAACCAAAAGCACCGGCACACCAAGGCCGGTGCTTTTTTTATTGCATGAAAAGGCCGGAAACACTCCCGGTCCTGTCAGCTTTCTGACAATCACCGGAGCAAAAATCCCTTTACTCCCGATAAAAAGTTTATCCTCAAGCTAGGGATATGTATCTTTAACCTGAGGATATATATCCTTAGCCTAAGGATATGTATCCCTAGCCTAAGGATAAACTTTTTATTATGTTTCAACCAGTTACAGGACTTGTATCACAAAAGATATCCCAGGGTGCACAGATAACAAGAAACCCGGCCGCCAAAAACCGGCAACCGGGCCATATCACAGGTTTCACAGCATTCCGCATAAATAAACCCGAGGCGTAAAGTATAACTCTATTGGTAAATCAATACAGACCGCCTGTGCTCGTCAAATATCTCATTGGCAACTTCCATCAGGCAGTCGGCCGAAAGAGCCTCTATGCGCTGGAAAACCTCCTCCTGACTCTCATAACGGTTATAGTGTAGGAATGTTTTGCCCATATCGAGCGCCAGATTCTCAAAATTGTCACTGGCTACGGCTATCTGACCGATAATCTGTTTCTTCGCAGCTGCCAGCTGACTGTCGGTCAAACGCGCCATACACAAGCGCTTCAACTCTTTTTCTACCAGCGTAAGGCAGGTATCCACATCCTTCGGGTCGCAACCGAAATAAATGCTGAACACTCCCGTGTCGGTATAGGAAGTCAGATTGCTCTCCACACTGTACACCAGCCCGCGATGTTCGCGTAAAGCGATGTTCAGCCTGCTGTTCATACCCGGACCGCCCAGAATGTTATTGAGCAGATACAGCCCCGTACGCTTTTCGTTATGCGCATCATAGCTCCTGCATCCAATCATGACATGCGCCTGATGGGTATCGCGGTGGATAACGCGCCTTTCCGGCAAATAATCGGGCAGGGGCACATACAGTTTCTCAGCCTTTGAATCCGGAATCTCACCAACATATTTCTCCACACAGCGCACCAGATGCCTGAAATCAACGTTTCCGTAAAAGAAAAACACCATATTTGAAGGTTTATAGAAACGGCGGGTCCAGTTTAAGGCATCGTCCGAACCAAACGTCTTCAGCAAGTTCGGATCGCCCAATATGTTTCTTCCCAAAGAATGGCCCTTGAATATCAGATTCTCAAAATCGTCAAATATCAAATCGGACGGACTGTCCTCGTAACTCTGTATCTCATCCAGAATCACATCCACCTCCTTTGCTATTTCGTTTTTCGGAAAAGTACTGTGAAATACAATATCGGCCAGCAGTTCAACGGCTCTTGTAAAATGCCCGGCAAGAAAAGCCGTATAGATTATGGTCTCTTCCTTATTGGTAAAAGCATTCAAGTCGCCGCCTACACGTTCCATCCGATTCAGGATATGCCAGGCCTTGCGTTTGGTTGTTCCCTTGAATATCAAGTGCTCAACAAAATGTGCCATTCCCTGTTCACCGCTGGTTTCATCGCGTGTTCCGGCGTCAATGGCAAAACCACAATAAGCCACGGGAGTAGGCGAGGGCACTTGTATAATGCGTAATCCGTTGGATAATGTATGCTGATTCAGATTCATGTCAATGCGTAAACTTTTATAAATACGGCGGCAAAGTTACAATAAAAGCAACAGATAGCCGACCGCATGCCCGAATTTTGTTGACCACTCAGACAATCCCCGGACATTGAAAGCAAAGTCACACAGAAGCTATCACAAAAGCCGCGTCAATCGTCCGGAATCAATGCCGGAAACATCAGACAACCTCCCAGCAATTGCGTTTTTGTGTGAAATTAATTATGATTTAGTAACTTTTATTTGCTTTATAGAAGAAAAATTCCTAACTTTGTAGTGTAATTTAAAATTTATCTTTATGAATATAAAGAATCAATTAATTATTGTTGTGTTATTCTGCCTTCTGGCGGGATGTTCAGACAGTAATAATTCTTATCTTTTACCTGAGGCCCCTGATTATGCAAAAGAGAGTGCATGGTACAAGGAGCTGAACGCAGCGGCGGACAAACAGGCTGTCGACGTGTTCTACATAGCCCCTACATGCGTATGGGACTGGACGAACGAAAGGGAAGAGGTAATTCATTTTGAAGACATCTACAACAAAGACCAACGGGAGGCGTTATTACCCTCCTTAAAACTCGCCGCCGAGATTTTCTCGGACAGTTATAACTTTTATTCGCCGTATTACCGCCAGATAACCTTAGAATCATGGATGGAGGGAAAAGATGTGGTGGAAGAACGGTTCCCCTACGCCATGGGAGATGTAAAAAAGGCCTTTGACTACTATCTGGCCAATTACAATCATGGAAACCCCTTTATCATTGCAGGATTCAGCCAGGGTGGAAAAGCTGTGGTAGAACTGCTGAAAGACATGCCGGAAGAGGTATATCAGCGCATGGTGGCCGCATATGCCATAGGCTACTGCGTGACAGATGATGAAATTTCGCGTTTTAAGACGATTGTAGCGGCTAAAGACTCCATAGACACAAGAGTTACCATATGCTACAATTCAGTGGCTACAACCGACGCTATATGCCCTGTTTTATCGCCCAGTGACATCTGCATCAACCCGGTCAACTGGAAAACCGACGGAAGTCCTGCATATCTGAACGATACGGTAACCGTAAAGGTTGATACCAAGAAACATGTATTGCTTGTAGAAGGCTTTGATACCAAGCAATATTATGTTCCTTCGCTCGACAGACTGTTTAAAGAAGGCAATTATCATCTTCAGGAACTGCTGTTCTACCAGAATGAACTGAACAAGAACGTAAAGCAACGGGTAAAAAGATTCCTGAATTCCCAGTCAAAAGAATATTGATATTACAATCAAAAAAAGGCGTAATAAGGTGTCTGCACACTCTTATTACGCCACATATATAAAAATCAGGGGGGGGAGAGAATATTTATTTTCAGTCAATCATTCACTACAGACTATTCCATCCAGTCAGGCTTTTTGCCATCCTTCAGATAATAGTTATAGAAATCCATCACTCTACGCGAGTAATCCAAACGATAGTCCCATTTAGTCAGTTTATGGTCCTGGCCTCTATAATTAAACAACCAGGCAGGTTTGCCTAAACGACGCAAAGCCATAAAGAATTCAATACCCTGTTCCCAAGGCACAGATCCGTCTTTATCATTATGCATAATCAGCACAGGAGTCTCCACCTGAGGAATATAGAACAACGGAGAGTTACGCATGTACTCCATAGGCTTATCCCATAAAGTTCCACCGATACGGCTCTGGTCATACTCATACTGGAAGATTCTGGACTTTCCGGTTTTCCATCTTACTCCACCATATGCACTTGTCATATTAACAACAGGAGCACCCGATACAGCCGCTTTAAACATATTTGTCTGAGTAATCAGATAAGCAGTCTGATAACCTCCCCAGCTATGTCCGTTCAATCCAATCCGCTCTTTATCAATAAAAGGACAACGGTCGGTCAAAGACTTGACTCCACTCACTACCGCATCATAGGAGCTTTTTCCCGGATCGCCCGGCCGGAATACAATATCCGGAATAAATACCAGATAGTCATTGCTTACACAATAAGACCAATTAATGACAGTACCTATCGGAGCGGGAATATTGTATTTATGAAGCATGTCGCTCTTCTTTTCATAAAAATATACCAACATCGGGTACTTCTTCTCCGGATTAAAGTCTTCCGGCTTGCAAAGAATACCCTGCAACGTATCACCGTGGAATGTTACCCAGCTTACAAGCTCAGACGTGCCCCATTTATATTCACTTTGAAGTTTATCCGAAACAGAGACACGCTGAATATTCTTCAAATTTGCATCTGCACAATATATTTCCGGGTATTCCGTGAAGCTTTCTTTACGGAAGATACATTTTTCCTTGTTGTCAGAGAGCTGGAAGCCAGAATAACGATGGTCATCAAAAACCAGTTGAATCATCTGTCCATTTTCCAACTTATAATAACCGGATTTCTTTGTTGATGGCTGAAATGCCGTAAAGTAATAAGTACTGTCCGGATTATAGTAACGCTGAGCTTCAGAAGTCTTTATCGGGCGGAATACAATTTTCTGTTCTTCGCCAACTCCTTTTGTCAGACATACGGGAGCTTCTTTTCCAGAAGCATCAACAAGCCACCAGTCGTATTTACTGTTTACAAACAATTTATGTCCTTCTTTGCTCCATCCCAAACTGCCGAAATGTATACTGTGAGTAGGTCTGTCTATCTCATCATTATAAAACAAAGCCGGAATGTCTTTTGTCAGATTTCGTTTTTCCAATGTTTTTGTATCCATGCTGAACCATGCCTTTTCATCAGGCTCAAACCAGGCGATATAACGCTTATCGGTTGAGATGGAAGGGTTATAATATTTCCTTTCCAATACTTTCTGACTTTTACCGGTATTCATATCTACCAAGTAAGCATCATAAAGATTACCAGCCTCAATACCGTTCAAATGACGGTAGGGAAGATCACTGAATCCTATGGTCAAATCATCGTTTACACCATCGGGAAACTGGAAATATGGCATTTCTGCCGAATTCAATGTAGTAAATTCCTTTTTCTTGTCAAGCGACAAAGAGCAAAAATATATCTCAACCGGCTCAATAGGCTTATTAGACAAGAAATTAGAAGTCTTATTCCATACCCATATCTGAGGTTCTATCTTTTTTGTCTTGCTGTCAGCAGCTTTCTGTTCCTGCAACTTCGGCCGGATTTGGAAATATACTTTCTTACCATCATTTGAGAATGAAAGCTTACTATTGGCAAGCGTAAACCCTTCAGGAATAAACTTCGAATATGAAGAGATGGTATCTGCCAATGCCTTCTTTTGAATGTCATACAGCATGATACGCTGTTCTTTATCGGCATTCGTATTATAGAAACATGCCAGATAGTTCTTGGTGGTATTAAAGTTAACAAGCGTAATATTGGCCTTATCCGGCACAGGAAGACTATATTCGGTTTGCTTGTCCAAGTCTATCACAGCCCATTTGTCTCTACAGATAAACTGCCATCTTCCATCAACAGTCTGCGCTGTTTTAGATACATTCCTATAACATAGAGAATCGTTTTTTGCAGGATCATAAAATACGATATCCAGGCTTATCTCACCCTTTTTCTTCAAGCTGTCGGGCAAAGCATTGTTATAGACGAGCTTAACAACCGAATGATTGTTTCTGTCAAGAAAAGACAGTTGCTCACTTCTGGCAAACTCCAGAACAGAACCGGTTTGCAGGTCTCTCAACATCTGGATTCTCTTTTTTTTGCCATTATTCTTTATTTCTCTACGGTAGGCAAACAAACGGGAATCCGGACTGAATATGCCGTCACGGCATTTATACAAAGTGTCTGTTCCTTGTGCACTATAAAGATAGGTTACCAGTAAGGAATCCATATTTCTATGCTTATATGAAACCCATTTTCCATTGGGAGATATTTCAGCATCTTCAATATAAACCCATTTCTTGTATGCATCCTCATCCAACGACTTCTTCTGTGCAAATAATGGTATTGTCAAAAAGTTACCAAACAAACATGTCAGTGCAATTGATTTTATAAATCGTCTCATCTTGTGATAATATATTAATTCATGAGAACGCAAGAGAAATCATCGATGCCTTTGTAAGTCATTGTAAGTCTGCTACTGAAGAACCTGTCTTTGTATATAAAGATGAGCACCTGAAGAGTGTTCTTGGTATGATTATTTCAATGCAGACAATTGAGTACTTTGCTCGACTCATTGGTAAGGACTTTGATGTATCATTCTTGATGGAAAAGTACTTCGACAATAGTAACCGCCGTGGAATAATGGCGAATATTGTTACGAACACTGACCGTGATGAAAAACTTGAAGAACTCAGTAAGGCATGGCTTGATAAACTTGATCAGGAGCGCGGCAGGTGGGCAAAAGTACGCTTTTAAAGATGATACTTGTGTAAAGGAGACAGCTGTCATTACGCCAGACAATTGGATGGAATGGGTGGTTTGATGTGTACTGTGAAAGTCATTCTCTTTGCCTCTTGCTTTGGATTTGATACTGGTTTTGCTATCAGTTGGTTTGGATTTGAAAATAATGTGTATCTTTGTGATACGCTATAAGTCGCATCTGCTGCCCATTGAGGTAAAGACTGGCAACAATTCAAAGCTCCGCTCCCTGCATCAGTTTATGGAAGAGTCGCGTGAGAATATCGCCCTACGATTGTGGAACGGTCCGCTGTCCTCCGATGTCATCACCCGAACCGACGGTAGAGCATTCACTCTCTACAACATTCCGCTGTATTATGCAGGCCATTTGGACAATTGGCTTAATTCCCTAACTCCTTAACTTCTCTCGCTCGTGAAGTTCTTGCTAAAGCAAGCGGCAAAGCCGAGCGAATTGACAAATTCTGCGTAGCTGTCGGTAACTCACGGGTTGCATCGCATGGAGGGGTGGCTAAAAAAAAGGCTTGCCAGAATGGGGTAACCCGGCAAGCCTTTCAATCCCAAAAAGATCAACTCTTATATTTGCTTTATTATTCTCCAAAAAGTTCGGAGAGCTTGGCGTCAAGCTCGGCGGGATTGTCGAAGCGACCAATCATTGTGCCATCGGCTGCGACGAGGAATTTAGAGGGGATGTATGAGACGTTGTAGATGTCGTTCTGGTCAATCATCTTACCGTCTTCGCCTTTGAATTCACGGAGGATGTGATGGAAGGGTTCTATACCGTCCTTGATGATGGCTTTACGCCAGCCTTCCACGTTCTTGTTGTCGGAGGCGATGCAGAAGACTTCAAGTCCGCGGTCATGATACTTGTTGTAAATCTCTTTGATGTGTGGAAATGACTTGCGGCAGGGGACGCACCAGGTTGCCCAGAAGTCGACGAGGACGGTTTTACCCTTGAGTGAGCTGAGGGTGATTGTCTTGCCGGCAGGTGTGGTGCCTTGAAGCTCGGGAGCGGGTTGCCCGGGCTGGATGGCGGCGAGGCGATTGAGCTGATGTTTCACAAGGGTTGCGGCAGCCTGGACTTCGGGGTTCCAGCTTTCGTAGATTTCCTTGATCTGAGGATATGTGAGGTCCTGAGCCAGAACGTACATCACACCAAGGTTGTTGAATGAGGCTGGATGAGTCTTGACGAAATTCAACCGGGTGTGGAATACGCTATCGCGCATCGGTGTGAGTACAAAACGCTGCAAACTGTCGATGAGTGCGGGAGTTGTTGTTTCGTGGTTGCGGATAATGTCTTTGTAAGGGTCAGCCATACTGTAGATGCCTGCAATCACAGCGTCAAGAGAGTCAGACTCTACCGTGGAAGGTGAACCCGAGACGGGTGCTTTACTGTAATCATCGCCGCTGAGAGAGACTGTCATATCGGCGAGATCAAGCATAAAGCGGCGGATGCGGTTGTTGTCACGAGCATTCAGTTCGCCGGCATAGAGGTAAGCGTCGGTAGGATGGTTCAAAGTTCCGGAGAATGAGAATGAGCCATTAGCCACTGTGGCGGTATCCCTAATCATTGAGTCGTTGACCGAATAAGAGAGATAGAACTTTTCACCGTCGGCAGCGTCTGTCGTTCCGGAAAGGGTGAATTGGTTGGAAGGCTTGCTTGAACAAGCATAAAGCAAACCGAGAGAGAGGAATCCGATTAATTTAATAATTTTCATAACTTTTGATAATTAGAAATTCTGTTTAACCAAACTGTTGATAGAAGTCACAGAAGTGGGGAAGGGGAAAATCCAGAGGGTGGATTCTGGAGTGATGGTGTAGGTCTTGCCATCAATGGTGTGAGAATAGTTCTGTTTGTAGTCGGGGAGCTGATTCCAGCGTTTGCGCTGCACGAAGTTATAGAACGTGTAGGCACATTCACCGTGAGAAATCTGCTTCAGCTTGGCGATAGCAGTAGCCTTGTCGTTGATGCCAGTGCCTTTGAGGGGATGATAATCAGCAGGGCGGAAACGCTTCTCACGGATAGTGTCAAGATAGCCCATCGCCTCGTCGAACTGACCGCGCTCAATGGCATCCTCAGCAAGGATCAGATACATGTGGGTAGACTTGGGTCCAACGGGGTTCCAACAGTCGGTACCAACACAGACAGCCTTGCCTTCGATACCGAGATTTCCTTTGCAATAACCACCTACCTCATCCCACTGGTGAGTCATATCATAATCAGGTATCGCAGTCAGAGAAAGGTAGCCCGGTTCAAATGCAGCCATACATTCGGGGAGCAGAACGTTCATGTCAAAGAAATCGTAGGAGCAGAAATAATCCTCCTTCATGCCAAGCATCGGGCGAATGATACCTTTTCCCATACCATAAACGGCAGGGCCAATGAGCGTGTTGTAATCCTCGATGGTGCTATTGTATTTCAAGGCCTCACGTGCAGCATCTGCAGCCTCCGAGAGACGGTGCATAGCAGCGAGAGTCCATGCCTTAACAGCATATAGCATAGGTTTACCCATACGCATGGTGTTGACCGGTTCGGCAGGAAGTCCATCAATCTCAATGGCTTTGTTGCAGTCAGCAAGGATATCGTCGTAAACCTCCTGCAGGGAGCGCTGAGGCTGGTTCTTGATAATGTCGTCGGTTTCCTTGAAATATATGATAGATGGGGTTTCAGCAGCATAAGATGAATTATAAGCCTTAGCGAACTTCTGGACAGCAAGGAAATGAGCGAAGGCCCGGAGAGTGAGGGCCTCGCATTTAATCTTGCGCTTATGGTCTTCCTCGCCCTGAGCCTTGTCAACAAGCTGGAGGATAGGATTGGCAACCTTACCGATAATCATGTATGCACCGGTGTAGGTGTAGTCTATATTGACGAGGTTTGGCAGCTCTTTATCATGACCTACCTCATCATAAGTCCAATAAATGGTATTTGCTGATTTGTAGGGTAATGAGAGCTGATAAGGTACAGATGAGCTTGTGAATACGATATCACTACCGATTGCACGGACATCGTTCATCATCATGAAATACTGGTAATAATCATTGAGCAGCATCTCAAGCTGGGCACTTGTCTCAAGGAGGTTCATACCCTTAGGCTGGATGTCGGTGTACTCGGAACATGATGTAATCAACATAGAGACTCCGATAGCAGCCGACGAAAGTAATTTAGATATGTTCATAATAGTCAATTATATGTTAATGTTAAGACCAAAAACGTAAGAAGACGGGGTGCGGATGCCTAATGTCTCGGGATCTACGCCAAGATTATTCTTAGTCCAAATGGCTTTTGGATTATTGATCTGGAAACGGAAAGTGCAGTGGTTGATACCGAAGCGGCGGAGCCAGTTTTCGGGAATGTCGTAACCAAAGACGATATTGCGTATTTTCAGGAAGTCGGCGTCGTGAACAGAGGTGTTGCTATATTCGGTCTCCTCGCTTAGCATATTGGAGCCATACTGACCGATACCAGGAGTGTTGGTAGGATTTTCAGGAGTCCAGGCGTTGAGGAAATATGAGGCAATTGCGGTGTTGGGGACATCAAAAGTCTCATTCTCACAAAGGGCACGCATCTTATGACCACCATAATAAGCCATCAAGAGACTGAAGCTGAAACCACGCCAACGGAGAGAGTTGTCCATGCTGACAATCACCTTAGGATCGGTCTGACCGGAGTATTCAAGGACATCCACGGTGTTACGGGAAACAGAGCGCTGAGGATTTCCATCTTCGTCAAACCAAGTGGTCATACCTTCAAGGCCAGTGTCGGAGCTAATGCCTGCAAAACGATAGCTCCACAAAGCGCTTGCGGGATATCCGCTGACAAAAGGAGTACGAATCAATTCAGTGGCAGTCTTGGCTGCATTCTGTACCTTGGTGACCTCATTCTTATTATGAGTGAAAGTCAAAGAGGTAGACCATGAGAAATCCTTGCGGTCGGATGGCTTGAACCAGTCATATGAAAGCGCGATTTCAACACCTCGGTTGCGCATAGAGGCAACGTTTGCAAACATGGAAGCGAAACCGGTAGAGGGGTCAAGCATCTGATTGTTGAAAACGTCTTTGCTGACCTTATTATAGTAATCAATATTACCACGCAGACGATAATTGAAAAGGCTGAAATCAACACCGATATTGGTGGTACGTGCCTGTTCCCAACGTAGGTTAGGGTTGGCTGGACTGCTTATAGTACCAAGTGGAAGCTGAGTGAATGGATTATTACCCTGTGTTGTAGCCACCATATAGCTTGACGCACCCTGATAGATGTTACCGGTGACACCGTAGCTTGCGCGGAGCTTAAGGAAGCTGAGCCAAGTGAAATCGTGCATAAATGATTCCTTGTGGAGGTTCCAACCACCACCTACAGACCAGAGGGGTTTGCCACGGAACTTGGTGTTAAGACCGTAAACGTCGGCATAGTCCTTACGATAAGAACCGAAGATGTTGTAACGTTCATCGTAGGTATAAGTAAGGTTGGCATATCCTGATGCGTAGCGGTGACGTTGTTCGACGACAATGCCCATGCCATTTTCAAAATAAGGCTGGTAAACGAATTGGTAAGCGCTATAGCCGCGACCTTCCATCATATAACTGCTATTGTAACGCCATTCACTTCCACCGAGAGTACCGAAGTCAACGGTGTGGGTAGAGCTGTTCTGAAGCTGCTCGTCGTAACCGAGGACTAGAGACTTGGTGCCATTCAACTTGGTTTCACGGAATTCAAGACCAGCGATTGCAACAACGTCGTGTTTCTTAAAGAAAGTGTTGGAGTAATTCAACTGACCGCGGAGGGTGTAATATTTGCCCTTGGTGTTTGTGGTCTGAAGCATACCGCCGTTTTCTGGGGTGTTGTATTTCACACGGCCAGCAGCATCAACTGTGGTATAAGCATTGCGAATGACACGAGAGGTAAGACTCTTTTCGTTGGCATGAGTCTGTTCCACAACGTTATCAATCTCATAGCTGAACATTGCGTTGGCGGTAAGTCCTTTGATGATACGGAACTCGAGGTCGGCCATATAGCGCATGTTCTGGCGAGTGTTGGTCTTGACATTGTTCTTTAACTCGCTCACCGGGTCGGTGCCGAGGTCGTGGAATCCATTGGGGACATCCCAATATTCGTTACCGGTGAACCAGTAATAGGTTTTGCGGATGGATCCATCCTCATTATAGAAAGGCATGTAGGCAGGGAGAGTCCATGGGTCAAAGCTACCACGGTAATTAGCATTGTATCCAAGAGATTTCTGATCAGAATAAAGGCCGTTTACACTGACGGTAGCTTTTAGCCATTTGGCAAGTTCAAAAGAACCTTTGTAGTACGCGGTGAGCCAGTCAAGGTCATTGTTGATCAACTCGGCATTATCATGTTTGTAATTGACAACTAGATTATTGCTCGAAACATCGGAGCTGTTGCGGAGAGCGAGGTTATATTGCTGAAGGAGACGTGTGTGGTAAACATTGTCAGCAAAATCGCGGGCATAATTATTGGTACGGTATTTGGCAAGGCGGCTGTCAAGCTCCTGACGGGAAATTTTGCCACTGGCGAACTGATAATAGTCATAGTAAATAGGTGTCACCTGACTACCTTCGGTGATGGACTTTTTCATGTTGTCCAACGCATTGTCGCGAGTGAGGTAATACTCCATATATTTTGCCTCTGTATCGACCTGTTGGGCCGGAGTCATATAGAAGTTGTCGGCATAGTCCATGTTTTTATTCTCGTAAACGGTAAGGTTTGCGGAGAAGTCAATGTCAACTTTGCCTTTTTTTGTGGCGTTTTTGGTGGTGACGACAATGATGCCGTTGGCGGCGCGGGCACCGTAAATTGCGGCTGCAGCTGCGTCTTTGAGGACGTTAACTGACTGGATGTCGTAGGGGTTGAGGTCTTCGATGGCGCCTTCGATGGGGACTCCATCAACGACGAGGAGAGGGGCAGTGTTGCCGTGGAGGGTTCCGACACCACGGATGATGGGTTTGCCGCCATAGGTGGAGAGTCCGGCTACGCGGCCTTCGAGGTTGTCAAGGACGTTGGTGGTGTAGCGTTCGTTGAGTTTGGCGGATGAGATTGTGGTTACTGAACCGGTCATTTTCTCTTTTTTGACTTCCTGATAGCCTGTTACGACGACTTCCGATACCAAGTTTATATCTTCTTCCAATGTAAATACATTATTCGAATTCAATCTTACCTGAGCTTCTATAGTCTTCATTCCTACATACTTAATCTGTAAGGTCAATCTTTCTGCATTTACAGGTTCTATCACGAAATTTCCATCGACATCGGTAATTACACCTTTTGACGTGTTTTTAATCAAAACGGTAGCGCCAATGATAGCTTCACCATTTTTGTCAACAACCTTACCTGATACCTTTCCTTTTACCTCCGGTTGTTGTCTGTACTGTTTTCTTTTTTCAACTATATTATAAACTCCGTTCCTTTTTTGATAAGTCAAAGAAGTATTTTCCAAGAGAACTTTCAAAACATTACTTAGCTCTTCCTGTTTAAAATCATGGGCTTCACATTGTATATTCGTAACCATATCAGTGCGATATACAAGTTGAATATCACTGCTTTTCATAATCTTCTGAAAAGCATTATCCAAAGTACCTTTTTCAATACGGACTGTTACTTTTTGAGCAATAACATCCACTGGAAACAAAAAAGTACCAACCAGGCACAAACCTGCCATCCAATAGAGCAAGCGTTTATGCACAGAAGAATACACACAATCAAACTTAGATGTTTTTTTCATGGCTTAAGTTATTTAGAAATAATAATATTTTTTTGGTCTATAGAAAAATGTATTCCCGTAGTAAGTTCATAACTGTCTAATAAAGTACGGATATCGTCATATCTGTAAAGTCTGCCAGACAAGCGGATGTTACGAATATCATCAGAAGAAAATACCGGTGTGAAATCATACCATCGGGCAAGTATCTTCATAATCTCCTCTAAAGTTTGTCCCTTAAATACAAACATCCGTTGTTTCCAAGCCGTATATAAGGATGTATCCACAGTTTCAACCTTTATTTCCTGTGAGTCGTTGTCTACAGTAAGTCTCTGTGAAGGTTCCAATCGCAATTCCTTACCTTTGGCCGGCTTAAAACCTATACTTCCTTCTACCAACACAGTAGAGAACTGTTCATTCTCATAATTTGTCACATTAAACTGGGTTCCATATACCTTGATATTTCCTTGTGTCGTTGAAACTATAAAAGGACGTTTTTTATCCTTACTTACATCAAAATAAGCTTCTCCCTTCGTCAGATATACATGCCGTTCCTTATCTGAGAATGTTGTGGGAAACCGCAATTCCGTATCGGAATTCAGCCATACTTTTGTTCCATCGGCCAAACTATACTGAAATTCACCTCCTACCGGAACACTCAATGTATGAAGAGGAATTTGTATATCTGAGGAGGCATTCGCAACATGATTGGCTGAATCTATTATCTGATTCAGTTGCTTCTTATCCTGGTCATTTATAAACATGGTATGTCCATCTGCCAACTTCAACACAGCTTTTGTGTCACCTGGAATAATCAAGCTGGCAACACGCTGCTGTTTCTGCTGGCTTTCTGAATCTCCATAGTAATAAATTCCTACGCCTATGCAAAGCAATACCAATACAACTGCAGCAACAGCCGTAAATCTATAAACATGTCTATAAAATGATTTTCTTCTAAAAGAATTAGAATATGCCTGTTCTTTAAAACGTTCCGCCATTTTTTCACCATACCCATTCTGCTGTAAACGCAGCAATTGAGCAGCGGTCTCCATCGTCTTTATCTCGTCGAAACAGCGACGATTCTCTTCAGACGCAGACAACCATTGTTCCAAAATCTCATTCTCTTTATCCGTAAGAGGCTGATTTAAGATTCTTGCAGCAATCAAACGAGATATTTCAGGATATAAATCTGTATTCATATTATTACAATACATTTAACCGTTTTTATATAATAGACGGATAAACGTTGAGAATTGTATGACATCAATTCTCTATTTTAACATTTAAATGTGCCCAAAAGTATTAATAAAATGAAGAATTCCTCTCTAGGAAGAAGTTCGGAAAGTCTTTTTAATGCTCTGTATTTTATAGTTTTAATTGTATTTATACTAAGATTCAAAGCCTCCGCTATTTCATTTAAAGTTTTTCCCTGCAGACTCATAAAAATAACTTTCTGGCTTTGCGGTGACAGTTTTCTTATAGCCTCAGCTATTAAATGTGAACTTTCTGCCTTGATAATATTTCTAGTCAGATTTTCCTCAACAGGTATATTCACACCTATCTCATCCAATGACACATCGTCCGGTTTGGCCGAAAAGGCATTGTATTTGTCTATGATTACGTGATAGATTATTGTATAAAAATAATTCCGTATGGAAGCCACCTTACCAATACTTTTCCTGTGAGTCCACAAACGAATATAGGCCTCCTGTAAAAAATCATCTATGCTGTCCGCATCTTTTACATATTGGCTTATAAAAACATGAAACAGTGCAGCATTCTCTTTTATAAACTGTTGCATGCACCATTCATCCCAAGTTGAAATATCAAGAGGCAATTCTTTATACATCCCTATATTCATTTTAAAAGACAAAGTAATAACATTTATATTAAAATATACATATTATATACAAATATTTTAGCTTTCACACTGTATTTGACAAATATTCTATACAAATAGTTATAATACTTTATATCACTACTACAAGGGATTATTATTATATTTGCAACACTAAAATACGAATCTTATGAAAAAAATAGCAGTTTTCTGTTCTGCATCCGAAACAATAGATAAAACTTATTTTGACCATGCCACTGCGTTGGGTATATGGATGGGAAAGCAGCAGATGACATTAATCTATGGAGGCTCAGATCAGGGATTAATGGAGTGTCTGGCAACTGCCGTCAAGGACCATGGAGGCAAACTGATTGGAGTAGTACCCGACAAGCTTGAAGAAAACGGCCACAGAAGTAATAAACTGGACGTATGTCATCATGTAACCAATCTGAGCGAACGAAAAGACTTCATGGTGGCCGAAGCTGATAAAATTGTAGCATTGCCAGGAGGTGTAGGCACATTCGACGAGATATTTCACGTCATTGCTGCATGTTCCATAGGTTACCATCACAAGAAAGTAATCTTCTACAATATAAACGGGTATTATAATGCGCTACTAAATATCCTTGAAGGATTGGCTCCCCAGCATTTCTCACGCCATCCGATGGATTACTACCTGCAGGTGGCCAACAATCTGGAAGAATTAAAAGAACTACTGACAAAATAAAATACGACTCTATATGGCACGAAAAGTTATAGGCATAGGAGAAACTATCCTCGACATACTGTTTAAAAACAACCAACCTACGGCCGCTGTTCCCGGAGGCTCGGTATTCAACGGTATCATTTCACTTGGCAGAATGGGAGTAAACGTTGACTTCATCAGTGAAACCGGTAACGATAAAGTAGGAAATATCATTCTTGACTTCATGAAAGAAAACGGAGTAGGAACCTCATACGTCAATGTATTTCCCGAAGGCAAATCTCCCATATCACTGGCATTCCTGAATGAAAAGAACGAACCGGAATATCTGTTCTACAAAGATTATCCGTCACAGCGCCTGGATGTATCATATCCTGAAATTTCATCCGATGATATTGTGATGTTCGGCTCCTATTTTGCACTGAACCCTGTTCTGCGCAGTAAAGTATCCGACTTCCTTTCATATGCACGAGATAACGGAGCCATTCTGTATTATGACGTGAATTTCCGGAGCACACATATATCTGATGCCATCAAGTTGAATGCTACTATCATTGAGAATATGGAACTGGCAGACATCGTACGCGGCTCTACAGAAGATTTCAAGAACATGTTTGGCATAGCACAACCCGACAAAGTTTACAAGGATAAGGTAAAATTCTATTGCCCGCGCATGATTTGTACAGACGGAAGCGGAACTGTTGCCTTAAGAGCCGGAGAACTGAACAAGGATTATCCTGTTAAACCTATTGAGACCGTAAGTACCGTTGGTGCCGGTGATAATTTCAATGCCGGAATCATATATGGATTATTAAAGAACCGTATACGCAGGGCAGACCTTACGGAGCTTACAGAACGTGACTGGGACAGCATCATGCAATGCGGACTTGATTTCTCCGCCGAAGCATGCCGCAATATAGGCAATTCCATTTCACCGGAATTTGCAAAAGCATATCGCAATAACTGATACACATTGAGCTCAGAACTGCACTAAAAAAGGACACGTCCTTTCCATTAAGAGCACGTGTCCTTTTCTTCATAAGCACACGTCCTTTTCCGACAAAGCACGTGTGCTTTTTTATCTTGATATTGCCTTTATTTCTAAACAGAATGCAAGCGGTCAGCTCTTGCCGTTCTTCCTTAGCAAAGCTCCGAAATCGGAGCTCTCAAGCAACTGAAGAGCTTTCTGTACCACAGGGTCATTCTGATTGATTATCTTGTAATATTCACTCATATCCCATATATCACGGGCAATAAGCGCCTTAAGCTGCAGGTTGATAACAGGCAAAGATTTCTTGTATTCCTCTTCATTATACTTCACACCGGCCTCTTTGCCATAAGCCAGCAACTGTTCACTCAGTGACTGGGGTATAACGAAATCTTTCTCAAAGTCGGCAAAAGACTTGTATCGGGTCTTCAGCTCATTTCTGTGTTCGTCGACATAATGCAACGTAGCCTTTATAACAGCTCCTTTTGCCACCAGCTGACGATGATAGTCTGTATAAAGCGTGGTATCAATAGGAACAAAATAATCAGGCATTATACCACCGCCACCGTATACGGTTCGCTGCTGCTTCTTGGTAGTATATTTCTGCGATTCGGGGAAGTGGATGCTGTCGGCATTGGTCATTTCACCCTTATTATAACGGTTGATAAGGTCGTGATTGTAATTCTCGATATTATCGTATGGTTTCTGAATGCAACGTCCGGAAGGAGTATAATAACGGGCTATGGTAAGGCGAATCATAGACCCGTCGGGCAAATCAATAGGACGCTGTACAAGGCCTTTTCCAAATGAGCGGCGGCCTACTACCAACGCACGGTCCCAATCCTGCACTGAGCCGGTAACAATTTCTGAGGCTGAAGCCGTATACTCATCTATCAGCACAACCAACCGCCCTTCACGGAAACGCCCGTTTCCTTTGGCCTTAAACTCACTGCGCGGGGCACGACGTCCTTCGGTATATACAATCATTTCGTCCTTTTCAAGGAACTCATTGGCCAAACCGACGGCTGCACTCAGATAACCGCCTCCATTCCCCTGCAAGTCAAGAATAAGGTCTTTCATGCCATTCTTCTGCAAGGTCTTCAAAGCCTGTGCAAACTCATCAAGTGTGGTAGCAGCGAAGTTGTTTATGCGCACATAACCGATTTTATTGGGATACATGTATACGGCATCAATGCTGTGAACGGGTATCTTGTCACGTGTAACCATGAATGTGAGTACCTCCTGAATGTCTCTTCGCAAAACACCAAGTTTTACCTTACTGCCTTTCGGGCCACGCAAACGGCGCATAATCTCTTCTGTTTTCATCTTTACACCGGCTATAGCCGTATCGTTTACAGAAATAATGCGGTCACCGGCCATGATACCTGCTTTCTCGGAAGGTCCTCCCGAAACAGGCTGTATTACCATCAGCGTATCTCCGTTCATGTTAAACTGCACACCTATACCCTCAAAGTTTCCCTGTAAGGGTTCATTCAGTTTCTTGACCTCTTCGGCATTGGCATAAGTTGAATGGGGATCCAGCTGCCTGAGCATCTCTACAATGGCAGCCTCAACAATCTTTTCTTCGTTGACCGTGTCAACATAAAGCTGCTGAATGGCAAATTCTGCAATCTGCAACTTACGTGCAGGAGTGAAATCGCGTTGTGCCTGTACACATACAGTCACCAGCAGCAACACTAGCAATAATAAATTCTTCTTCATTTATAATGACATTTATATTTTCATTCCGTCCGGCAAAAAACGGCTCACATCCTTGCCAAAACTCAACAGTTCACGCACTACACTGGAGCTGACACTGGTCAGTTCGGGCTCGGTAAAAAGAAGAATGGTTTCTATTCCGGCAAGCTGTCGGTTAATGTCGGCAATTGTCTCTTCATACTCAAAGTCTTTCACCGTACGGATGCCACGGACAATGAAATTCGCTTCCATCCGTTTTGCCAGATCAATAGTCAGGTCACTGTAAGCTTCTACACGCACACGAGGCTCGTTCTTGTACAGTTCACTTATCATTTCTATACGCTTCTCGGTGCTAAACCACGTACGTTTGTTTTCATTAATACCAATGCCTATGATGATTTCATCCATAAAGGTCAGGGCACGGCGCACTACAGAATAATGTCCGATGGTAAAGGGGTCGAACGTACCCGGGAAAATGGCTCTGTTCATAAAGTTCAGGTTTAATTTATCTCATCCTCTTCAGGAACATCTTCCTCTATCACCAGATTGTTGATAATGAAGTTCTGACGTTCCATGGTATTTTTTCCCATATAAAACTCAAGCAGTTCCTTCACGGTATCGGTCTTGCGAAGCGTTACCTGCTCCAGACGCATATCCTTACCTATGAAATGCTTGAACTCATCAGGCGATATCTCACCCAGACCCTTGAATCGTGTGATTTCCGGATTGGGACTTAATTTCCTAATGGCAGCTATTCTCTCTTCTTCAGAATAGCAGTATATGGTTTCAAACTCCGACTTTCCTTTCGACTGCGAATCGGCATCGTCGGTCTTTCCTTTCTTCTTCTTGTTACGCACACGGAAAAGAGGAGTCTGCAAAATGTATACATGTCCTTTCTTTATCAAATCGGGGAAGAATTGCAAAAAGAAAGTTATCATCAGCAGGCGGATGTGCATGCCGTCCACATCGGCATCGGTAGCTACAATCACCTTGTTGTAACGCAATCCCTCAATGCCGTCTTCTATATTGAGCGCAGCCTGCAACAGGTTGAACTCTTCGTTTTCATACACAACCTTCTTTGTAAGGCCGTATGAGTTCAAAGGCTTTCCACGCAGGCTGAATACGGCCTGTGTGTTTACATCACGGCTCTTTGTAATGGAACCGCTGGCCGAATCTCCCTCAGTAATGAAGATACAGCTATCTTCCAGGTTATCTCCTTTTGCGTCATTCAGATGTACACGGCAGTCACGCAGCTTACGGTTGTGCAGATTGGCTTTCTTGGCACGTTCACGGGCAAGTTTCGTCACTCCGGCAATGGCTTTACGTTCTTTCTCAGATTCCTGAATCTTCTGCATCATTACCTCTGCCACATCGGTTTCAATATGAAGATAATTGTCTACCTCCGTTTTGATGAAATCACCCACAAACTTATTCAGGTTCGGACCGTCGGGCGCCATTTTCAGAGAGCCAAGCTTTACTTTGGTCTGACTTTCGAATACCGGTTCCTGCACATTGATGGCAATAGCTCCTACAAGTCCGTTTCGTATATCGGCATAATCAAGATTCTTATTGAAAAACTCCTTGATGGTACGCGCCAAATGTTCCTTAAAAGCACTCTGATGCGTTCCTCCCTGTGTGGTATGCTGGCCGTTGACAAAAGAATGATACTCCTCACCATACTGGTTGGTATGCGTAAATGCAATCTCAATATCCTCACCCTTCAGATGCACAATGGGGTAGAGTGGAGTAGAGGTCATGGTATCGTTCAGCAAATCTACCAGACCATTTCTTGAAACAATGCGCCGTCCGTTATACACAATAGACAATCCGGTATTCAGATAAGTATAGTTACGGAGCATGGTCTCAATATATTCCGGACGGAAGCTATAATGCTCAAAAAGTGTATTGTCCGGTTCAAAGAATATATAGGTTCCTGTCGGTTCCTCACTGTCAAGAGTCATATCGCTGACCAATATGCCCTTTTCAAAAACGGCCTCACGCATTTTCCCGTCACGGAAACTTCTTACGACAAAACGTACACTCAGGGCATTCACAGCCTTTATTCCGACCCCGTTCAGACCAACACTTTTCTTAAAGGCTTTGCTGTCATACTTTCCTCCGGTATTCAATACACTGACTGCCTCTATCAGCTTTCCCTGTGGGATACCACGTCCGTAATCACGCACGCTCACACGCAAGTTATCTTCTACATTAATCTCGATTTTCTTGCCGGCGTGCATCTTGAACTCGTCAATGCTGTTGTCAATCACTTCTTTCAACAGCACATAGATTCCATCTTCCGGATAACTGCCATCACCCAATTTACCGATATACATTCCCGGACGGGTACGCACGTGCTCCATGTCACTCAAATGACGGATATTGTCATCATTATATTCGACCGATGTATTTAGTTGCTGCTGATTGTCTTCCATGATTAACCTGTTTTATACCGTAAAATTACAAAATTGCATTTAAAAAGACCTCACTTTTTCTTATAAAGCTTTTTTATAGGCTCTTCTGCGCTTATGTTGGGTATGTTCAAAATAGTCCCACTGTCTTTGCACAGCTTCATTCATTTCCAGTTCCGGATTACTCTCGGCCCATACATAGCCTTTCTGATTATAGACTTTAATCAAATCAGAAAAGAGTAGTCCGTTTACACCTTTGTTCCTATATTCCGGTTTAACGGCAACCAGCAACAAGTCCAGCGTATCAGGATGTTTCCAGAAAAGAGCCTTCAACAAATGGAACCATCCAAAAGGAAAGAATTTTCCTTTGGCTTTCTGCAATGCTTCCGACAAGGAAGGCATGGAAATTCCTACAGCCACAAGCTCACCTTCGGCATCGGTTACCAATGTCACCATATCAAGGTCGAGAATAGGCAGATACATCTTCACATACTGCCTGATTTGTCCTTCACTCAAGGGAGAATAGCCGTAAAGCGGCGCATAGGCTTCATTTACTAGCTCGAAAATTTTCTGTCCGTACTCACGGGCTATTTTCTTTGACGACTTGTATTTCTTTATCTGCAATCCGAATTTTTTCTGTACCAGAGCCGATATGCGCTTATGCTTATCGGGCTCATCGGTCGGGACTTTTATTCTGTATTCCACCCAATCTACGTCTTTCTCCATACCGTAGCGCTCCATATGCTTGCTATAATACGGATAATTGTAGATTGTAGCCATTGTGCTCAGCTGGTCAAATCCTTCGACCAACATACCTTCAGCATCCATATCCGTAAATCCCAAAGGTCCCTGCATGGCTTCCATACCTCTTTCACGGCCCCAGTTCTCAACGGTTTGAAGCAATGCCGCAGAAACTTCTTCGTCATCAATAAAATCTATCCATCCGAAACGCACGTTCTTTACTTTCCAACGTTCATTGGCACGATGATTGATGATAGCTGCTACACGGCCCACCAGACGCCCGTCCTTATATGCCAGGAAATAATCCGCCTCACAAAACTCAAACGCCGCATTTTTATTGCGGTCGTATGTATTGAGCATGTCACCTAACAAATCGGGAACTGAATAAGGGTTGTTCTTATATAATTCATAATTAAATCGGATAAAAGTTTTCAGTTCCTTGCGTGAGGTTACTTTCTTGATTGTTATTGCCATTATAGTTTTATTTTCACATACATTTGAGTGCACAAAGATAGTGAATATTGCTCGTCTGTTACTGATTTACCTGCAAGAAATCTATATTTTTTCACATTTTACGATTACCTTGCTCTCATCATACAACGTTGTAGCAAACAAATAGATATTTCCTCCTTCTGCCAGTCTGAAACGCTTGCGAAGCTCTGCCACCGAAGCCGGAAAGTTTCTGACAGTCAAATTAGCCTGCTTCAGTGAAGCCATCATTTCCTTAAGTTCCTTTTTCTTAAATCCCACCGTTTCTTTTACCTCAAAGATACGGCCCGGAAAATCTTCATACAGCGTGTCAGAGGTATAAAGATGACTGTTGGGATGAAGCTTTTCAATCTGATAATGAGCTGCAAGCGAACGAAAGGCCCCAGCTTTGAGAAGCGAAGAGTTGGGCTCATACAGATAACGCCTTATTTCAGAAACGAAGGTACATTGTGCACGCATCTCATCTTCGGGAGTGAAGGAAAATGACTGACGGCCTCGAGAAGTAAGGTTTATACAATGAAATCTGCGTTCATGAACAGGCTTGCCCGACATAAGCAGTAACAGCTCCTTACATTCATTGTTTACTGAAACAACATGTACCTCACGCACCGCCGGAAGGTCTTTCAATGCCAGAGTAATATCAAGCATTGGAGACAACTTAATCATCACCGTTTCGGCCTTCTGCAGCAAAAGTTCATTGAGAGCACTCACATCGGGCGTACAGTCACTTATGGCCACTGTCTTCCCTCCATGACTGTCACGGCGGGCAGGGTCAAGGAACAGGCATGTTACCGGCTTCATGGTCTGAAGAAATGTTTCAGCCTCAACATTATGCACCTCAACGTGTCCACAACCGAGCAACGGGAAGTTATGCCGTGCCAGCTCACAAAGCAGTTCGTTGCGCTCTACATACAAAGCCTGTCTAAAGCCGGCCGATATGTACGAAGCATCTACTCCAAAGCCGCCGGTCAGGTCGGCAAAAGATTCTCCCTTACCGGCAACCTCTGCCTTATATAAGGCCGTAGGTTCTGACGAACACTGCTCCATAGACAAATGTGGAGGATAAAGCACTCCTTCTGTATTGCTCCAACGGGGCAGCTTCTGACAGGCCGTCTGCCATCCGGCTATCTGCTGAAGGGCAAAAGGCATGTCGACCTCTTTAAACCGCGATGCCTGAAGGGCCAGGTCATGTACTTTTTCATGACGGTGCTGTGCTATAAAACCGACTGTATCATCATTGGGATATAAACTCATGCTTCCAACAGTTTTAAACTCTAATTCATCAACGGAAAGCCGGAGCGGGTAAATGCATTCCTGCTATAGTCAGTCCGTTCTCTTTCGCATAGTTCAGAAAAGATTTGCGTGATTCGATGACAGCTTTCTTATCCATATCAAACGAAGCACAAATTTCAGGATTGACCATCTGCAAGGCTGCTCCATGAATCAGGTCACCTATAATCAACAGCTTACCTGTCTGATAAACAGTATGTCCGGGTGTATGTCCCACAGCTTTCATGGCAACAACATTACCTGGTAAAGTATCACCAAACTCAAATAAATGCAAGCGGTCTTTATAAGCTGACATTACACGCTCTGCCTGTTCTTTCGCATCATCGGGCATAACCATCCATCCGTCATATTCCATCTTGGCCGCATACACCTGCGCATTGGGGAATATCACACTGTCGCCTTTCAGCATACCTCCTATGTGGTCACCGTGAAAGTGAGTAAGATAGATATATTTAATGTCTGCCGGAGCAATCCCAAGCGACTGCAAACGACTCGTCAGGCAACTGTTTTTCAATCCTTTTCCGGTATCAAACAGAATAGTGGCATCTGCTGTCTTTACTAAAAATGTACTCATTGAAGAGGGGATTCCATTCTGAACTCCAAGACTGTCTATCAACTTATCCGAAGCATCAGAAAATAAACTGACGGGCATCAGATGCTCTCCCTCATTGTCTTGAATCCATGTTACCTCCATGCCATCAAGGCGGATGGTTTTGATTCCGTTATCAGTTATCTGCATACTGTCTGCCATCGCTTCTGTCTTTTGCTGTTTACCTGCATTTCCACTACAAGCCGAAAGGAGCAATGCAGCTACTCCCACCAGCATCCAGCTTTTCTTTCTACTCATACGTATCAATTTTATAAGTTAACACTGATTACAAATATGCACATTTTCATTCAGCGCCTGTGCAGTTATGCAAATATACACATTAAAGTCGTCGTCACGAATTCTGTCTTATTAAAAGCCTCATCCAAAGAGACTGATTCCACATACCCAAGCAATGGAAAACTGAGCCTTAACTCCCAGTGCGCTGGGCCTTGGTCGCCACCGTGCTGAGCCTTGGCTGCCAGCATGCTGGGAGTTAAGGCTCAGCAATGCATATACAGAATAATATATAACTATTTGATAAACAACAATATTCAGATTTTGGTATCACGCCAATTCCCGTTGCGCATATAATAATAGCTGAACAATAGAATAAACAAGGCATACACATGCTCATTGGTCCAGCAGTAAGCCACATCAAGTTTCAGATAAACAATGATAAAGTAACTGTAAGCTACATAAATCACCAGAGTGACCATCTCAAGAAGAAAAGCCTTTTGCGTATTTCCGGTTCCGGAAACCGACTGAAAATAGATATTGGCAGGTACACTGATTAAATAAATCGTACACAATACCCATAAAGACGGAACTCCATCTACTATAATTTCGGGGATGTCAGTAAATATACTGATAATAAACTGAGGGAACAGGGCATAAACCAATACAAGTGACAATACGAAAACATAAGCCAGTCGGATATGCTGCCAGATGGTTACATGCACGTAATCATGTTTGCCTGCGCCTATAAGATTACTGACCAGGGAACCGCAAGTAGATGCAAACGCCATCATTATCATGAAAGGGAAACCCGACAGACTGCGTATTACGTTCGTAATGGCCAGAGAACGCTCACCAAGATGCTCTACGAAAAGGAAGAACAGGAACCATGTGGACAGTGAAAAGAAATTCTGTATCATGGTCCACAATGATATCTTGAAAATATTCTGCAAGACACGCCCCTTAAAATGCACAAAACGGTTGATACCGTATTTCGAACAGTCAATCTTCCGCGACGTATATACTATAAAGAATATAAGTGAAACGAGCTCCGCCAATGAAGACCCGATAGCAGCTCCTGCAATACCCAAAGCCGGAAATCCGAATTTACCGAATATCAGAACATAATTGAACAGCACGTTCGAAAGCACCATAATAATGGAATTCAACGTCAGTGTCTTAGTCTGGGTAGTTCCTATATAGAATGCACGGAACATGGCTGCCGCAAAAGAAAAGAAGAAACCGTATACACGCCAGTCTATGTAACTGATGGCTGCCTCATAGATGTGTTCAGATGAGACAACCTTCTTTAGCAAAAGCGGTGACAGCCAATGGGAGGCAAAAAACATAACCACGGCCAATGCAAAAAGAAAATAAATGCCGTGATAGAATACATTGCCTATATCTTTATAGTTACGTTCACCATTACGGCGTGCAATGATAATCTGTGCTCCTATGCTAAAGCCGAATCCTACCATGAAAATAGCCAGATAATATACGCCGGCTATGGCCGAAGCTCCCAGTTCCACTTCACCTACACGCCCCAGAAAAGCTGTATCAGTCATACCTATCAGCTGTTCCATGACCAGACTGATGAGACACGGATAGGCTATTTTCCAGATATCCTTATTGCTATATACCGTTTTCATTCAAACTTTATGGTTATTTTGTCAGCAAAGATACGATGCTTTGGGCAAACAAAACAGCATATACTTTCAAAATAAAAGCAGACAGAAAGAAAATAATGAGATAACCCCCTCAAAAAAATCGTTATATCTTTCATACTTATCATTTATTTATTAGCTTTGTCATATCACTGTTAAAAGCAATTTACTATGACAAGTAATTCAATATTCAGTTTGCACATCCCGACAAGGATACTTTTCGGATGTGGTGAGATTAAGAAGTTGGCAACTGAGAAAATGCCCGGTAAAAAAGCCATGATTGTTATTTCCGGCGGTACATCCATGAAGAAATACGGCTATCTGGACAAAGTTATCAACTACCTGAAGGAAAACAATGTAGAAAGTATCGTTTTCGACAAAATACTTCCCAACCCAATCAAGCAGCATGTCATGGAAGCCGCACAATTATGCCGGCAGGAAAAATGTGACATGATAGTAGGACTTGGAGGAGGAAGCTCCATTGACTCGGCCAAGGCTATCGCTATCATGGCATGTAATGAAGGAGACTATTGGGATTATATTCCATCCGGAAGCGGAAAAGGATATCCCGTAAACAAGGTACTTCCGGTAATTGCCATTCCTACAACCGCCGGAACAGGTACGGAAGCTGACCCTTGGACAGTAATAACCAATGAAGAACTGAATGAAAAGATTGGATTCGGCTCACAGTTGACTTATCCGTATCTTTCAATCATCGACCCGGAACTGATGATATCCATTCCTCCACAGCTCACGGCTTATCAGGGATTCGATGCTTTCTTCCACGCTGCCGAAGGATTCATTGCCAACTGTGCAACTCCTGTCAGTGACTTGTATGCCATCGAAGCTATCCGCCTGCTTTACAAATATCTGCCGGTAGCCGTTAAAGACGGACGCAATCTGAAAGCACGTGCCAAAGTAGCATGGGCCAGCACATTGGCCGGAATGGTTGAATCAACCTCATCATGCATCTCAGAACACTCTATGGAGCATGCCATGAGCGCATACTATCCACAATTGCCACACGGAGCAGGACTGATTGCAATCAGCGAAGCATATTTCGAAACATTCCGCAATGACTGTATGAAACGCTACATGAAGATGTCGGAAGCCATGGTAGGCCTGAAGAGTAACCGACCGAGTGACTTCATTGATGCACTGGTACGCATGCAGAAAGAATGTGGTGTCTACGGTATCAAGCTCAGTGACTGGGGTCTTAAAGCCGAAGACCTGCCGAAAATGGTACAAAACGCACGCAGCACAATGGGAGGCTTGTTCACACTCGATCCACGTCCGTTGACCGATGAAGAAGTTCTCGATATTTACCAGAAATCATATAAGTAAATATACCTGCTATAAACTTTAACTTATTTCCCGGTATAGTCTGTATTTAATGACTGTACCGGGATTTTTCATGCAAAACGCACAGATATCAGCAAATTGCCAAAAACATAAAAAAATAAAAGGAATCATTTTGTCACTATAAAACAGGAAGATAAGACTTTTGGATGTTTAAATATATCTAACAAAAGATAATTGTTAAATAGTTTATACTATCTTTGCACGCCGAAACGGAAAAGACTAAATAGAGATTTTATCAATAAACAAAATATGATACAAAAGGTATTAATTGCCAATCGAGGCGAAATAGCCGTTCGTATTATGCGTTCGTGCAAGGAAATGGGTATCCGTACGGTAGCCGTATTTTCTGAAGCCGACCGGACCGCCCGCCACGTCATGTATGCCGACGAGGCTTGTTTCATCGGACCGGCCGCATCTAAAGAAAGTTATCTGAACATAGACAAAATCATTGCTGCTGCAAAAGAGCACAAGGCTGACGCAATCCATCCGGGATATGGATTCTTGTCTGAAAATGCAGAGTTTGCACGCCGATGCCGTCAGGAAGGTATTATATTTATCGGTCCTGCACCCGAAACAATGGAGGCTATGGGCGACAAGATATCGGCCCGCAAACGCATGATTGCAGCCGGAGTACCAGTCGTTCCGGGAACAGAAAAACCGTTGCAAAGTGCTGAAGAGGCTCTGCAAATAAGCAAACAAATAGGTTTTCCCGTCATGCTGAAAGCATCAATGGGTGGTGGCGGAAAAGGTATGCGTCTTATCCACAGTGAAGAAGAAGTTGTAGAAGCATACAATACGGCACGTTCAGAATCAATGTCTTCATTCGGTGACGACACGGTATATATCGAAAAATTCGTAGAAGAACCTCATCATATTGAGTTTCAGATTCTGGGTGACAATCACGGAAACGTTATTCACCTGTTCGACCGCGAATGCTCTGTGCAACGCCGTAATCAGAAAATCGTAGAAGAAAGCCCCTCGCCATTTCTTACTCCGGAACTGCGCCGCGAAATGGGAGAGAAGGCAGTAGCCGCAGCCAAAGCTGTCAACTACTCGGGAGCCGGAACTATCGAGTTTCTGGTAGACAAACACCGTCACTTCTATTTCCTGGAAATGAATACCCGTCTGCAGGTAGAACATCCCATCACTGAAGAGGTAGTGGGAGTGGACCTTGTGAAAGAACAGCTCCGCATAGCCAACGATGAAGTTCTCCATCTGAAACAGGAAGACCTGTACCAGCGCGGACATGCCATCGAATGCCGTATCTGTGCAGAAGATACAGAAAACAACTTCATGCCGTCACCGGGTATCATCAAACAGCTTACTGAGCCCAACGGTATCGGCGTAAGAATTGACAGCTACGTATATGAAGGTTACGAGATACCTATCTATTATGACCCGATGATTGGAAAACTCATCGTATGGGCTACAACACGCCAATTCGCCATCGAACGTATGCGCCGCGTACTCTATGAATATAAAATCACAGGTTTGAAGAATAATCTGAGCTACCTGCGACGCATCATGTTTACTCCCGATTTTGTAAAAGGTGAATACAATACGCTCTTCATCGCCAAAAACGCCAAGATGCTGCAACGCTCAAACGGCCACAATGAAGAGATTGAAAATATCGCCATGATAGCTTCATATATCGACTATCTGATGAATCTGGAAGAAAATACCCCAAGCAATGCTGATAGTGACAACCGTCCTATCAGCCGCTGGCGCCAGTTCGGATTGCAAAAGGGAGTTCTGAGAATCTGATTATAAAAACAAGGCATACCTATACATAAATGTGTACAGGTATGCCGCTTCTTAAATTCAAACAACGTTTATAATATGGAAATACATATTGGTGACCGCGTGGCCGATGTTACCTTGGTCAACAAAGACGGAAACAAAGTGCAGTTTCTCATTGACGGAGTTCCATACGACGTGGATATCGTAATGGCTGAAAACGGAAGTTGTTCTATCCTGCACAACGGAAACTCATACAATGCAGAACTTATCCGCAGCGAAAACGGAAAGAACTACACGGTAAACACGTTCTACCGCTCATATAACGTAGATATCGTAGACTCACAAGCCAAATATCTGCGCATGAGAAAGGGTGGAGAAGAGAAACAAGACGACAAGATTGTAGCACCAATGCCGGGAAAAGTCGTAAAAATACCGGTAAAAGTTGGCGACCAGCTGAAAGCCGGAGACATCGTGGTAGTATTGGAAGCCATGAAGATGCAAAGCAACTACAAAGTCAGCTCCGACTGTACCGTACGCGAAATTCTGGTAAACGAAGGAGATTCTGTAAACAGCAATCAGGTATTGCTCACATTAGATATTAACAAAGAAGAAGAATAACTATGACTAGAGAAGAAATATACAACAAGTTTGAAGAACTTGACAAGCAGGCTTCTATGGGAGGCGGACTGGATCGCATCGAAAAACAGCATACCTCAGGAAGAATGACTGCACGCGAACGCATTGACATGCTGCTCGATAAGGGAACATTCAATGAAATCGACAAGTTTGTTATACACAACTGCAGCAATCTGGGCATGGATAAAAGTCATCTGGCCGGCGACGGTGTAGTTTGCGGATACGGAAAAATTGACGGCCGTCTGGTTTTCGTTTATGCTTTCGACTTTACCGTTTATGGTGGAACACTGAGCAATACCAACGCTGCTAAAATCGTAAAGGTACAGAAACTGGCTCTTCAAAACGGTGCACCGATTATCGCACTGAACGATTCGGGTGGCGCACGTATTCAGGAAGGTATCAGCAGTCTGGCCGGATTCGGTTCCATTTTCTATCAGAACACCATTGCATCGGGAGTAATCCCACAGATATCAGCCATACTCGGACCGTGTGCCGGAGGAGCATGCTACTCACCCGCACTTACCGACTTCATCTTTATGGTAAAAGAAAAAAGCCATATGTTCATCACCGGTCCGGATGTAGTGAAAGCCGTTACCCATGAAGAAGTAGGAAAAGAAGAACTGGGAGGTGCCGAGACTCACAGCAGCCGAAGCGGAGTAACTCATTTCATGTGCAATACTGAAGAAGAAACCTTAATGAGCATCCGCGAACTGCTAAGCTTCCTCCCCTCGAACAACATGGAAGATGCTCCCTCTGCACCATGCACTGATGACGTGCGCCGTGAAGTTGAAGCTTTGCAAACGGTTATCCCCGAAGACCCTAACATGCCATACGATATAAAAGACATCATAGAACCGGTAGTAGACAACCAATACTTCTTTGAAGTAATGCCTCACTTTGCCAAGAACATCGTAGTAGGCTTTGCCCGCCTGGGAGGACACACTGTAGGTATCGTAGCCAACCAGCCAGCATTCCTGGCCGGTGTACTCGACATTGATGCTTCTGACAAGGCTGCACGTTTCATCCGTTTCTGTGACTGTTTCAACATTCCATTGGTAACATTCGAAGATGTTCCGGGATTCCTTCCGGGTTGTGACCAGGAACACAACGGAATCATCCGTCACGGAGCCAAAATAGTATATGCATATGCCGAAGCCACTGTGCCAAAAATCACATTGATTACACGCAAGTCATACGGAGGAGCTTACATTGTAATGTCAAGCAAGACAATCGGAGGAGATATCAACCTTGCTTATCCTACAGCCGAAATTGCCGTAATGGGAGCAGAGGGTGCCGTAAATATCCTCAAGCGTAAAGCTACTGATGAAGAAAAAGCAGCAGCCATTGAAGAATATAAAGAACAGTTCTCTAATCCATACCGTGCAGCAGAACAGGGCTTCATCGACGAAATCATCATGCCTAGACAAACCCGCGCCAAACTTATCCAAGCTTTGGAAATGGCACAAAACAAGAGCATGCACAACCCGCCGAAGAAACATGGCAATATGCCGCTCTAAGCACGTAAATATAAAATTATACAATACTCTGAACGTCTCAGATTACCATAAGGCTGTAATCTGAGACGTTTTTATTTACACTCGTAAACATTTCATATAATATTCCTGCAAAATATAGATTTACACAATAATTAATACTATCCAAAAGAATTTCACCATTGTCTATATCCATTTTATAGAAAACACACGAACAAAATTTTATCCGAACAAGTCAGAAAGTTTATCTTTAACCTAGAGATATATATCCTTAGCTTAAAGATATGTATCCTTAGGCTAGAGATACATATCCTTAACCTAAGGATAAAGTTTTGTTTGAATATCAAACAGTTTATTCCCCCTGTTTATAATATAAAATCTCTTACTGCATATTACATAATCCTTAATTCCGCAACACTATAGTTTAACATTATTTATAAGTGCCTGAGCAACAAA